>Ga0207707_10000916_pt1 | contig 28696 bp, 24 predicted proteins | sample KBSC83BmetaG_FD_184336 | JGI IMG/M metagenome (GOLD analysis project Ga0207707, IMG submission 184336) | Corn rhizosphere microbial communities from Kellogg Biological Station, Michigan, USA - KBS C8-3B metaG (SPAdes) (version 2) | ecosystem: Host-associated > Plants > Roots > Rhizosphere ... | reverse complement strand
GATCACAACCACAATGATGACGAGCGCGGCCCCAGCCGCCGCAAGGTGCTGGAATGCATGACCTGGGCCGGCACCGGCGTACTCTGGACCATCACCGGCGGCGTGCCCCACTCGCTCGGCCTTGTCGAGTCCGCCAATGCCGCCGAACCGGCCGGCATGACCTTCCTGCAGATTTCCGACAGCCATGTCGGCTTCGACAAGCCGGCCAATCCCAACGCGCTCGGCACGCTGGAAGAGGCGATCAACAAGATCAATGCCATGCCGAAGAAGCCGTCCTTCATGATCCATACCGGCGACATCACGCATCTGTCGAAGGCCGCCGAGTTCGACAATGCGGACCGCATCATCTCGCAGGCCAAGCTCGACGTGCACTACGTGCCCGGCGAGCACGATTTCCTCGACGACGAGATCAAGTTCTACAAGGAGCGCTACGGCAAGGGCACCAAGGGCCCCGGCTACTATTCCTTCGACGCCAACGGCGTGCATTTCGTCGGCCTCGTCAACGTCGTCGACCTGAAGGCCGGGGGCTTGGGCAATCTCGGCGCCGAGCAGCTCGCCTGGCTCGCCGACGACCTGAAGGGCAAGTCGAAGTCGACGCCGGTCGTGGTGTTCGCCCACATCCCGCTCTGGACGGTCTATCCGGAATGGGGCTGGGGCACCGAGGACGGCGGACGCGCACTGGAAATGCTGAAGGGTTTCGGCTCCGTCACCGTGCTCAACGGCCATATCCACCAGGTGATGCAGAAGGTCGAAGGCGCCGTCACCTTCCACACCGCGCGCTCGACCGCCTTTCCGCAGCCCGCGCCCGGCACCGCCCCCTCGCCCGGCCCGATGAAGGTCGAGGACGCCAAGCTCCGCAGCATGCTCGGCATCGCCAGCATCAACTTCAAGCAGAACGATCAGAAGCTCGCGATCATCGACACCCCGCTCGCCGGCTGAAGGAACTACGAAATGACTGAAACTGCTCTCCGCAGCCGCTACTCTCGCAGACTTGCCTTTAGTCTCGTCATGGCTGCGGCCATGCTCCTGCAACTCGGCAGCGCCCGCGCGCATGCCCAGGAGCTCAAGGTAACGATCGACAACTTCACCTTCTCTCCGGTCGAGGTGAAGGTGAAGGTCGGCGACACTGTCACCTGGACCAACCACGACGACATTCCGCACACCGTGGTTTCCGCGGGAAAATTCCGCTCCAAGACCATGGATACCGACAATACCTTCTCGTTCACTTTCACCTCCGCGGGTGACTACAAGTATTTTTGCTCGCTGCACCCGCACATGACCGGGATGATCAAGGTTGAGTAACGGCCAAATCCAAGGCATCACCATAGCGCCCGGCCAGTGGGTCCCCACCGGCCGGGCAAATCCACTTCCTGCCAAGGTCGGGCAAGCAGCGATGCCGGTGAATACCTCAGAGGACGACCCCGAACGGGCGCGTCGCTTTCGCGAGGCGGCGCTGCCGCATCTGGACGACGTCTACACGCTCGCGCGCTATCTCCTGCGCGACCCTTCCGACGCGGAGGACGCGGTGCAGGAATGTTACCTGCGCGCGCTGAAACATTTTCACACCTATCGCGGGCCGGCGATGAAGCCATGGCTGTTCGCGATCCTGCGCAACGTCTGCCGCGCCGAATATGCCAGGCGCGCCAGCGCGCCGAAGACCATGCTCGACGACACCCCGGAGGCGGCCGAACAGACGCCGATGTGGCGCGAGGAGCAGCAGACGCCGGAAGCCGAGATGATCCGCGAGCGCGACGCGTCGGCGATCAGGCGGATGGTCGATGCGCTCGCCGAGCCCTTCAAGGAGACCTTCGTATTGCGCGAGATCAATAATCTTTCGTACCGCGAGATCGCGGATGCGGTCGGCGCCCCGGTCGGCACCGTGATGTCCCGCCTCGCGCGCGCCCGCGCCATGCTGCGCTCGGCGTGGCTGGCGGAACAGGAGCAAGCCAGATGACCTGTGACGACGCTGAAATCCTCCTGCACGCCCTGATCGACGGCGAGCTTGACGCCTCCCATGCCCGCGAGGTCGAAGCCCATATAGAGACCTGCCCGCGCTGCGCCGCCGAGCTCGCGGCCTTTCGCCAGATGCGCGAGACGATGACGAAGGCCGATTTGCGCTACACCGCGCCCGCCAGCCTGCGCCAGCGCATCGACGCCGCACTGCCGAAGCCCGCCGCGCCGTCGAACGTCACGCCGCTCGCGAGCCGCCGCTCCGTGCTGCGCGGCTTTGCGATGGGCTCGGCGGTCTCGGCGCTGGCCGCCACCCTTCTCGTCGCCGTCGTGGTCCGCCATGACGACCAGCAGATGATCGAATCGGAGATCGTGTCCGCGCATCTGCGCTCGCTGCAGCCCAATCATTTGATCGACGTGGTCTCCACCGACCAGCATACGGTGAAGCCCTGGTTCAACGGCAAGCTCGACGTATCGCCGCCGGTGATCGACCTGACCGCGCAGGGTTTCACCCTGATCGGCGGCCGGCTCGACTATGTCGATGCCCGCGCCATCGGCGCCGTGGTCTACAAGCGCCGCGCGCACGTCATCAACCTGTTCGTGGCGCAGACCTCCAACGCGACGCATCGGCCGGCGAAGATCGAGACCATCCAGGGCTTCAACATCCGCCGCTGGAGCGACCGCGGCCTGAACTACTGGGCGGTGAGCGACATCGGCTCCGATGAGCTCAACGAGTTTGGCGACAAGTTCGAGTCGGCGGTGCAGAACAACAAGGAAGGCTAGGCAGGGTGGGCTTCAGCCCGTAACGTGGAGGCTGAGGCCCGCGCGTTTTTGCAAATAGCCGATGACGCTGAAGAGGTTCTTTGCCTGCGGATTGCCGCGCGGTCCGAACATGCGGATCAGACTCTTGGCCGGCGCGCCCGTCGCTTCGCCAAGCTTTTCGAAGCCGACCGTCGCTTTGATGTAATCGCGAAGGATCGTCTTGCCGGTATCGACATCACCGCTAAGCAGTGCATCGATACCTTCCCGAAGAAGAGCCTCGGCAAATTTCTTGTCGGCCTTGACCCGGCCCTGCACGAGGTCCTTGAAGCTCTTTGTTTTTGCCACCGCTAGTCTCCGTCCGTTCAACTCGTCCGCACCTGCTCCGTTTGTAGTCCCGCCAAGTGGCATGGGCTGCGTCGATATCGCGCTGCTGTCGCTTCTTCATGCCGCCAGTCAACAGGACGACGATGGTGTTGCCGCCTCGGCCGAAATAAATCCGGCAGCCAGGGCCGAAATCAATCCCGATATTCCAGAACGCCTTCTCCAACGCTTTTTACATTGGAGAGATTGCCCTGCTCTATCCGAACCAGCGCGCGAGTGATCTTTGCCGCAGCGGCTCCGTCCAACTCCGCAAACCACTCGGCGAATGGCTCCTCACCACTCGGGGCGACGTAGTAGCGAATTTCGAGCATGGACGATGAGTAACATATGTGTTACCTTAAGTCAACGACCGAGGCGGAAGAACGCAACAATGGCCGAGAAGCTGAAACCGATGCATCCCGGCGAGGTTCTGCGGGAGGAATTCCTGGTTCCGCTGAAGATGTCGGCGGGCGCTCTGGCCAAAAACTGTGGCCTGCCTCGCACCCGCATCGAACGGATCGCCAGCGAACAGACCGGCATTACAGCCGATACCGCGCTTCTGCTGGCCAAGGCGCTCGGCACGACAGCGCGGCTTTGGCTCAATCTGCAGAACGACTACGACATTCAGATTGCCAAACGCGACCTTGGCAAGGTTCTCGAGCGCATCGAGACCGTAAACAAGCCAAAAGCGGCTTAGGTGCAGCCTACGCCGACTTCCTAACCGCGTTGTCGACCAGCGTCTTGCCGAGCGACCAGATCGCGCCGGGGACCTTGTGGCTGCCCGCGATGACCGCATCGAACGCCGTCTCGATCCATTTGCAGTCTTCGTCGGTGATCGTGAGCGACGGCAACAGCTTGATGGTATGGCTGCCGTGGCCGGCGACTTGCGTGAGGATCTTGTGATCCTTGAACAGCGGCACGGTGATGAGCTGGCAGAACAGGCCCTTGTTCGCCGTCTCCAGCACGTTCCACGACGCCTTCAGCCGCAGCGATTTCGGCGGCCCGAATTCGACGCCGATCATCAGCCCCTTGCCACGGACCTCTTTCATCAGCTCATAGCCCGGTACCATGCGCGTCAGTGCAAGCCGAAGCTCGGCACCGCGCTTGGCGGCCTGCTCGACCAGCTTCTCGGCCTCGATCACCTCCAGCGTGGCGATGCCGGCCGCCATCGCGAGATCATTCTTCGCAAAGGTCGAGCCGTGCACGACGGCGCGATCCATTTGATTGAAGATCTTGTCGAAGATGCTCTTTCGCGTCAGCAGCGCGCCGACCGGCACGTGTCCGCCCGAGAGCGCCTTTGCCAGCAGCACCATGTCGGGCTCGACATTCCAGTGCTCGATCGCGAGGAAGCGCCCGGTGCGGCCGATGCCGGTCTGGATCTCGTCGGCGATGAAGAGCGTGCCGTATTTTTTGCACAGCGCGGCCGCACCCGGCAGGAACTCGTCGGTGGGCATGTTGACGCCCTTGCCCTGGATCGGCTCGACGATGAAGGCGGCGACCTGGCGCGACGACAGCGCCTGCTCGAGGGCCGCGAGATCGTTGAAGGGAATCGCGATGCATCCCGGCAGCAGCGGCTCGAAGCCGGAGCGGAAGTTCGCGTCGTCGGTCAGCGACAGCGCGCCATAGGACAGACCGTGGAAGGAATGCGCGCAGTGCACGATGCCGGGCCGCCCTGTCGCGCCGCGCGCGAACTTGATCGCGGCCTCGACCGTCTCCGCGCCGGAGTTGGCGAAAAACACCTTGTCCAGATATGGGACATATTTCAAAAGACGCTCGGCGAGCACGCCGGCGAGGGTCGAAACGTCGAGTTGCACGAGATTCGGCAGATCGGCATCGAGCACGCTTTTCAGCGCCTCGCGCAGCGAGGGATGGTTGCGGCCAATCGCAAAAACGCCAAACCCGCTCAGTAAGTCGAGGTAACGAACGTCATCGCGATCGTAGAGATATTGGCCTTGCCCCTTCTTGAATCCGACGTCATATCCGATTGTCTTGAGAACGCGTACCAGTTGCTCGTTCAGGTGGCGCGCATGCATGGAACTGCGCTGCGCTTGCCGCTGCACAAACATCTCGGAAACGTCTAGATTGGAACTCAGCATTGGCTACATACTTCGGTTGAAGGCCTTTTCGTCAACTGAAAACGCCCAATGTGGCGTTTTGCCCTCATTCGCACCATCAACGCAAGCACAGGTTTGAATCATGTTGCACTGCCCACGAAACCTCGTGAAATCAGCCGTTTTTTTGATCGTTTTATTACCGGCAACTTACGCAACCTCGGCGCCGGCGGCCGATCCGACCGGCGACTGGCTGGTCGCCGATGGCGTCGCCAATATCAGGGTCGCACAATGTAACGGCAGCATGTGGGGCGTGGTGACCTGGGAGAAAGAGCCCGGCGGCCGCGACACCAACAACCCCGACGCCGCAAAGAAAAGCAGGCCGACACTCGGCATGCCGATTCTGCTCGACATGAAGAAGAAGCCGGGCGCCGATTCCTGGGAAGGCCAAGTCTACAATGCCAAGGACGGCCAGACCTATTCGTCCTCGATCACGCCGACCGACGCCGACCATCTCGAGATCAAGGGCTGCGTGCTCGGCTTCCTCTGCGGCGGCGAGACCTGGTCGCGCGTGGCCCCGCCGATCCCCTCGAGCCCTGCGAACAGCATGGCCAAGGGCGCGCCGAAGGCTGGGGCACCGAAGGTTGCGGCAACAGCTCCCGCCGCGCCGAAGACCACCGGCACGGCCCCGGCCAAGGGCAAACCTCAGACCGCCGACACCGTCGGCGATATCTGCCTACTCCCTGACATCGCGCGGTTTGCCCATTAGCGCGGGCTGAAACAGCAGCACGGCCGCGAGCGTGGTGACGAGCGAGAGCGCAAGCAGCTTGCCCATGCTCGACGTGCCGGGATGGCTGGAGAGCCACAGGCTGCCGAACGCGGTCGCCGTCGTCAGCGCGCTGAAGAAGATCGCGCGCGTCAGAGAAGACTGCAGCAGGTTGGTCCTGCCCGATCGCCACGCCACGATATAGTAGATCTTGAAGGCGACGCCGATGCCGAGCAGGAGCGGCAGGGCGACAATATTGGCGAAATTCAGCGGCAGTCCGATCAGCACGCAGATTTCCATCGTCACGGCGCCGGCGACAAGCAACGGCACCAGCGTCATCAGAACGTCGGTGAACCGCTTCAGCGTGATCCAGAGCAGGATGCCGATCACGAGCAGCGCGTAGATGCCGGCGTGGATGAAGGCCGCAACCACCGTGTCACCGGATTTGAAGATCGACACCGGTCCGCCGATCGCGGTCGGCTCGGCCGCCAGCACGGCGCTGGCGAATCTTCGCAGATTGTCGTTGTCGTTGGGATCGCCCTTCGGCAGCACCTCCACCCGCATCAATCCGTTCTTGGCCTTCCAGGCGCGCAAGAGGACCTCAGGCAGCGTCTGCAGGGTGACGGGCCCGGCCTGCATCGCGTGGTTCAATTGCCCAAGCACGATCCTGAGCGGGTCGACGAAGATCGCTTGCGCCTTGTTGCGCGTGGCCTCGTTGGAATTGGCGAGTTTCTCAAGCGCATCCGCGAGCCGGCGCGAGGCAACCGCGCCCGGGCCTGCGTTCTCGCCGGCCGTCCGGCGCAGGGTTTCGACCGCACTTTTCAGCGAATCGACATTCTCCTGATCCGACGGCGCCGCGTCGATCGAATCGGGATTGAGCGCGGGACTGAGCACTTTTGCCGCCTGCGCGATCAGCTTCAGTTTCGCAGGCTGGTCCTCGGGGACAAAACTGTCGAGCGACTGCACGCGCAGCACTTCGGGCAGCTTTTCAAGCTTCGCCTCGATTTTCTTCGCGTCCTCTTCCGAATGCGTCAGCACGTTGATCGCATTGGCGCCCGTGTTCGGATCCTTGCGCAGATCGAGGAAGGTCGCGATCGACTCGGCCTTCGGATTGCGCAGGTTCATCGGGTTGAAGTCGAACTTCATGAAATAGAGCAGCGGCAGGCCGGCGATCGCGATCGCGAGCGTGCCGCTGACGATGGCGACGCGATGATCCTCGAGGAAGCGGTCGACCGGCGCGAGGAAGGCATAGCCCACGGGCTCCGACTCGCCGGGCGGATTGATCAGCTTGAGGATCGCCGGCAGCACCGTGATGCTCGAGAAGAACGCAATCAGCATGCCGGCGCCTGCGATCTCGCCAAGCTCGGAAATGCCCTTGTAGTCGGTCGGCAGGAAGCACAGGAAGCCGGCCGCGGTTGCCATTGCGGCAAGCGAGAGCGGGATCGCGACGCGGCGCGCCGCCTCCTCCAGCGCTTCGGTCAGATTGTCGTTCTTGAAGCGCTCCGAACGATATCGAACGCTGAACTGGATGCCGAAATCGACGCCGAGGCCGACGAACAGCACCGCGAAGGCGACCGACAGAAGGTTGAGCGAACCGACCATCAACAATCCGACCGCAGTGGTGATCGACAACCCGACGAACAGATTGAGGAACACGGCAAAGATGATCTTGCCCGAATGCAGCGCCAGCCAGAGAATGATCAGCACCACGACCACGGTGCCGATGCCGTTGACGATCGCGCCTTCCTGCACGGTCGAATATTCCTCATTGGCGATCGGGATCGGCCCGGTCAGCCGCACGCGCGCCTGGTATTTGCCGGGGAAGTCGAGCTCGGCGGAGGCTTTGCGGATCGCATCGGTCGCGTCCTTGCCGGGCTCCAGCGCGCTGTAGTCGATGACGGGCTTGAATTCGATGAAGGCGCGCTTCTCGGAATCGGAGAGCGGCTTGTCGCTGGTGAGTTCGCGCCAGGAGAAATTGGCGGTTCCCTTGTTCAGGACGTTCTCGACGGTCTGCGCGATCAGGTTGAAGGGACGCGCCGTGCCATCGAGCTTGACCTCGCCGCGCTTGACGCCGGCAAGCCCGGTCTCGAGCGCCCCGGTCAGGCCGCGGATCGAGGGGTCGCCCGCCATGATCTCGATCAGCGGCGCCGCCTTTTCGAACTGGCCGGCGAATTCGGCGACCTGCTGCGTCGGCAGGAACAACAGGCCGTTCTTCTCGAAGAACTCGCCCGAGCCGAGCGGCTGCATCGACACGAAGTTGGTCTTGTCGTCCTTCAGCTTCGCTTCCAGCGCCGCGGCCGCGGCGTTGGTCAGCTCGGGCGTGGGCGCGTCCACCACGGCCAGAATGTTGCTGTCCCGATCAAACGCCTTGTCGAACTGCACGTCGCGCTGGCGCCAATCCAGCTTGTCCGAGATCAGCGTGTTGATGTCGGTGTTGATCAAGAAATGTCGGGACGTGTAGTAGCCCGCCCCGATCGAAAGGACGAACCCGACCAGCAGCGTGAGCGTGGCAAATCGGGTACACGCCTTGACTATCGAGACGACGATACTTGTCAGCACTTCTTTTCTTTCTAATGTTAACGGCTTGCCGGAAACGCCCGCTGTCTAGCGGAGTTCCATGGCCCGGGATAACCTTGTTTCCGAAGAATTTTTCTAAGGGGACACAGGCACATAGCGCGAAACGGGGCAGTTCCGGTAGGGTGGCTGTATAGCCGGGATTGTCGGGCGGTAAAGTGACGAACGAGTGAGGGATTAAAGGCTTCAACTCCGCGGACTTGCCTGGAAGTATCCGAATACCACATGTCATCATCTGCTATGCCAAGCCTCCGGGGACAATTCGTCCCTGGGACGGTCTTGAGGGTTGTCTTGAAGGCTTGCCTCGGCGGCCTTGGCTCAGCCCGTTTATTCTAGCCGGTAGATTTTGACACAAAGCCCTGTGTCTCCATGCGCTTACCGTGCTGGAGGTCACAATGCCGGTGCGGATATTGCAGATATCCTCACGTTTGGGCGGTATCTGGGGACTGAAAGCGAGGTAACTTGAATAACGGACGTCCCATGGAAGTATTCTTGGCCCAACCGCGCGGCTTTTGCGCCGGCGTTGTACGCGCGATCGAGATCGTCGAACGTGCAATCGAGAAATACGGTCCCCCGGTCTATGTGCGACATGAGATCGTGCACAACAAATACGTGGTCGAAAGCCTGAAGAACAAGGGCGCGATCTTCGTCGAGGACCTCTCGGAGGTGCCGCCCAAGGCGGTCACCGTGTTCTCCGCCCATGGCGTGGCGCGGACCGTGGAGGAGGAAGCGGCCGCGCGGGGCCTGCCCGTGCTCAATGCCACCTGCCCGCTGGTCACGAAAGTTCACAATCAGGGCAAGCGCTACATGTCGAAAGGGCGTTCCCTGATCCTGATCGGCCATGCCGGCCACCCCGAGGTAGAGGGCACCATGGGGCAGGTTCCAGGGCCGGTATTGCTGGTGCAAAGCGTTGAAGACGTTGGCGCTTTGAGCTTGGCGCCGGAAACCCCGGTCGCCTATATCACCCAGACCACGCTCAGCGTGGACGATACCAAGGACATAATCGCGGCTCTTCACGCGCGTTTTACAGATATTCAAGGCCCGGACATCCGGGATATCTGCTATGCGACACAAAACCGCCAGTCTGCGGTAAGGGACCTCAGCAAGCTCGTCGACGTTATCCTGGTGGTGGGCGCCGCCAATAGTTCCAACTCCAACCGGCTGCGCGAAATCGGCACGGAGGCCGGAGTCGCCAGCTACCTCATCGCCGACGGTAGTGAATTGAACCCGGATTGGCTGAAGCACGCCAAAGCCGTCGGGATCACGGCCGGCGCTTCGGCGCCGGAAGTTCTCGTCGACGACGTGATCGGGGCCCTCAGGCGGATCGGACCGGTATCGGTTTCGGTGTTGCCGGGCCGGGAAGAAAATATCGAATTCCGTTTGCCTGCGGCGCTTGCCGCCGGCTGACGAACTCCGCTTTGGGGACCAACAAGAAAGTACGTGATGGCTATACCGTTTTTCAAGGAACTGAGCATCGGCGGCTACCTCATCAGGCAGAAACTGCTAGGCCGAAAACGTTATCCGCTGGTGCTGATGCTCGAGCCGCTGTTCCGTTGCAACCTCGCCTGCGTCGGCTGCGGCAAGATCGACTATCCTGATGCGATCCTCAACCGCCGCATGACGGCGCAGGAATGCTGGGACGCCGCCGACGAGTGCGGCGCGCCGATGGTCGCCATCCCCGGCGGCGAGCCGCTGATCCACAAGGAGATCGGCGAGATCGTGCGCGGGCTGGTGGCGCGGAAGAAATTCGTCTCGCTCTGCACCAACGCGATGTTGCTTGAGAAGAAGCTCGATCTGTTCGAGCCGTCGCCATATCTGTTCTTCTCGGTGCATCTCGACGGGTTGAAGGACCATCACGACAAGGCCGTGTCGCAGAAGGGCGTGTTCGACCGCGCAGTCTCCGCGATCAAGGCGGCCAAGGCGCGCGGCTTCACCGTCAACGTCAACGCAACGATCTTCGACGGCCATCCGGCCGAAGAGATCGCGAAGTTCCTCGACTTCACCACCGAACTCGGCGTCGGTGTGTCGATGTCGCCGGGCTACGCCTACGAGCGCGCCCCGGACCAGGACCACTTCCTCAACCGCACCAAGACCAAGAAGCTGTTCCGCGACGTCTTCGCGCTCGGCAAGGGCAAGAAGTGGAATTTCATGCATTCCGGCATGTTCCTCGACTTCCTTGCCGGCAACCAGGAATACGAGTGCACGCCGTGGGGCATGCCCGCGCGCAACATCTTCGGCTGGCAGAAGCCGTGCTACCTGCTGGGCGAAGGCTATGCCAAGACCTTCAAGGAGCTGATGGAGACCACCGACTGGGATTCCTACGGCACCGGCAAGTATGAAAAGTGCGCCGACTGCATGGCGCATTGCGGCTACGAGCCGACGGCTGCGACCGCTGCGCTGAACAACCCGCTGAAGGCGATGTGGGTGGCGCTGCGCGGCGTCAGGACCACGGGGCCGATGGCGCCGGAGATCAACCTCTCCGAGCAGCGTCCGGCGCAGTACATCTTCTCGGACCAGGTCCAGAAGAAGCTCTCGGAAATTCGCCGCGACGAGGCGTTGGCCGCCCAGCACAAGGCCGCGCAGGCGAAAGCGACATCCACGGCGGCTTAGCCCCCGTCGAGGCACCGACAAGACAAAAAGGCCCGATCGCCTCGCGATCGGGCCTTTTTGGCAGCAGTGATCAGATTTGCGCTGGAACGAGACCGCCGTGGCCGAGCAGGAACCCGCGGCAGCCACGCAGGCTCTTCAGCGCACGGTTGAAGTCGATGCCGGTGGAGACAAGGGCGCGCAGCGTTCTGGGGTTCTGCACCACGCCGCGGAAGATCTTGCGCAGGTCGATATCGCCGTTCGCCTTGATCGCGGCCCGCGCCAGCGCCGGCAACGCCCGGCTGGCGGGGTCGCTGATGACCCGCAAGGCGGCAAAGGGAAGACCGGCCTCGGTGGCATAGGCGGCCGCGATATGGCTTTCCATGTCGACGGCGGCAGCGCCCGTCTCCGAGCGCAACGCCGCCTTGCCGGCCTGCGCCACCACCACCTCCTCGACGCCTGCAAGTCCGCCCCTGACGATCCGGCGGCCACCCATGGCGAGGGCTGCGATCTGGTCTTCGGCCAGGGAAAGACCGGCAAACCAGCGTGCATCGCCGGCCGTGACCTCGGTCGCGACCACGACGTCGCCGGATTTCAGCGAGGGATCTAGCCCGCCCGCGACCCCGAAGGAGATCACGCCGCGGATGGTCGACGGGTCGAATACGGTGAGCAGCGCGCGCAATTGCTGCGGATCGCTGGAACTGCAGATGACGGCTTTTCCAGGCCCGGCCGCGATGCGGGCCTCCTGAACTAATCCAGTCACAATCAGTATCGGCCGGGAGTCCACCAACTCCGCGGACGGGTCATCGCCCCCCAAATTCACATTCCGACCCCTACCACCCTGCTGTTCGTGTTGTTCAAATTCCGATACCGCGCCAATGCCCAAAGCGGAAAGAACTTAGGATAACCATGGTAGCGCAGGTAAAACACCCGAGGAAAGCCTGTTGCGGTGTAGCGCTGCTCGTCCCACAGCCCTTTTTCGTTCTGTGTTGCAATTAGGTACTCGACGCCCCGGGCAACTACGGGATTTGCGACCTCGCCCGCCGCCATCAGACCAAGCAAAGCCCATGCCGTTTGCGAGGCCGTGGACGGCGCCGGCTCCAATCCGCGGTAGTCGAGGCGGTAGGACACCGCGTCCTCGCCCCAGCCGCCATCCTGATTCTGGATCGAGACCAGCCAGTCCACCGCCTTGCGAACCATGGGATCCTGATGGCTGACGCCCGCCGTGTTGAGCGCACACAGCACCGACCAGGTTCCGTAGATGTAGTTCAGGCCCCAGCGGCCATACCAGGAACCTTCGGTATGCTGGGTACGGCGCAGATATTCGATCGCCGCCGCCATCTGCGGGTTGCTTTTGGTCTCGCCAAGCTGCGCCAGCATCGAGATGCACCGCGCGGTGACGTCCTCGGTCGGCGGATCGAGCAGCGCACCGTGGTCCGAGAACGGGATGTTGTTGAGGTAATATTCGAGATTGTTGACATCGAAGGCCGCCCAGCCGCCGTCGTCGCTCTGCATGCCCTCGATCCATTCGCGGCCGCGGGCGATCGCGTCGTCATATTCGTGACCGCCGGTCGCGCGCTGCATGCGATCCATCGACATCACCACGACCGCAGTGTCGTCGAGATCGGGATAATGGGCGTTGTTGTACTGGAAGGCCCAGCCGCCGGGCCGCGTATCGGGCCGCTTGGCGGCCCAGTCGCCCTTGACGTCGAGTATCTGCTTGGGGACCAGCCAGTCCAGCCCCCTCTTCGCCGCCGCCACGGCCTCCTCGTCGCCCGCCTCCATCATCGCATGCGCGGTCAGCGTCGTGTCCCACACCGGCGAGACGCAGGGCTGGCAGTAGGCCTCATGCTCGCCGACCACGAGCAGCTTGTCGATGCCGCGGCGCGTAATCGCGCGCGGCGGGAAATTCTCGTCCTCGCCGAGCACGTCGTACATCATCACGATGTTGGCCATCGGCGGATAGATCGCGCCCATGCCGTCTTCGCCGTTGAGCCGCTCCTCGGTGAACGCAAGCGCAGCGTCGATCGCGCGCTGGCGCAGCTTCCCGGGAAAGAACGGCTCGGCCGCGCGCAGCACGCTGTCTAACGCGCGAAACAGCAGGAACCAGCCCCAGCTCTGGTGCGGCGCCTTGGCCGACAATCCGATTCCGCGCGGATCCTGCAGGAACAATTCATCGATGCCGACGCCTTTCGGATTGCGCGCGCGCGGCTTCTTCACCGCCAGAACCATCAACGGCACGATCGTGGTGCGCGCCCAGTAGGAAATCTTGTTGAGGTGGAACGGCGACCACATCGGCAGCAGCATGATCTCGACCGGCAGCAGCGGCACGGCGCGCCACGTCAAAACGCCGTACATCGCCAGCGTAAAGCGCGTGAAGACGTTGCTGTTGATCGCGCCGCCGCGCGACAGGATCGCCTCGCGTGCGCGTACCATGTGCGGGGCGTCGACGGAATCGCCGATCATCTTCAACGCGAAATAGGCCTTCACGCTGGCGCTCATGTCGAAGGCGCCGTCCTGCACCAGCGCCCAGCCGCCATGCGTGCCCTGCCGGCGACGGATATAGTTGGCGATCTTGCCTTCCAGCACGGCATCGACGGGCTCGCCGAGGTGATGGCGCAGCAGCACATATTCCGACGGGATGGTGTCGTCGGCTTCCAGCTCGAACACCCAGTGCCCGTCCTCGCGCTGGAACTCGCGCACGCCCCGCGACGCGGCGCCGATGCTCCGCACCAGCGCGTCGCCCGCCTTGATCTCGTCTGCCTGGCTGACGGACTGCATGACCTCGACCTCACTCACAAATGATCGCCCGCGTCAGCGCATGGCGAGGACCAGATCGGCGGCGCGGTCTCCGGACCGTACCGATCCCTCGATAGTCGCCGGCAACCCGGTATCCGTCCAGTCGCCCGCGAGGAACAGATTCTTGAAAGATGTTACAGCGCCGGGCCGCAGCGTGTTCTGCTCGGGCGTTGCCTCAAATGTGGCACGGCGTTCGCGTACGATCTGCCAGGGCGGCAACTCGCCGACGACGCCCGATGCCTTGCAGATATCGGCCCAGATCGCGCTCGCAAGCTCCTCGCGCGGCATGTTGACCAGACGGTCGCCATTGCTGATGGTGACCGAAAGGCGGTTCGGGAACGCGAACAGCCATTCCACGAGGCCGCCCACCACGCCGAGGATCGCCGGCGCGTTCGCCGGCGGATCGAAGCGGAAATGCGCGTTCACGATGGCGCGAAATTTGTTCGGCGTCTTGATGCCCGGCAGCAGGCTGGACGCAGCGCGCGGCGGCACCGCCATCACGACCGCATCGTCGGGACCGACCGCGATGTCGCCGTCGCCACCGAACTTCAATCCCGTCACCCGCTCACTTGCGCTCACGAACTGGCGCAGCTCATGGCTGAAGCGCACCTCCGCGCCCTGGTCCTGCAGCAGCTTGACGGCAGGCTCGATCAGGACCGAGGACAGGCCGTCGCGGGCAATCAGCGGGCGGCAGGCCTGCCCGCCCGCCAGCAGCGTTTCCCGCACCACGGCGCCGGCAAGCCCCGCCGAACCTTCGGGCGGGTCGACATTGAGCGCTGCAAGCAGCAATGGCTGCACCAGCCGCTGATAGAGCGTGCCATCGCAACGGATGGCATCGCCGACCTTGCGGCTGGTCGATGCCCACACCAGCGGCGCAAGCCTGAGATAATCGAGCACGCCGGTGTCGGGGACGCGGCGGCTCTCATCGAGCACCCAGAGCGGCAGTCTGGAATCGCCGAGATCGAGCAGCCAGCGCTGGCCGGACGAGATATCGACAAACGGAAATTGCGCGACCTTCGGTCCGACCAGCCCGGCCTCGGTGCCGATCGACCTTGCATAGGCCATCGCATGATGGTTGCCCGACAGCAGGAGATGGTTGCCGTTGTCGATGGTGAGGTTGGTCGCCGCGTCGAAATAGGAACGGCAACGGCCGCCCGCGGTCTGCGTGGCTTCGTGAAGGCGCACGAGCCAGCCGGCATTGGCGAGCCGCACGGCGGCGGAAAGGCCGGAGATTCCGGCGCCGATAATGTGAACAGTCTTTTGCATCAGATGAAAGCGTACCGAAAGATGATACCAAGCCGAGTGATCTTGCTCACACGCACCGGCGCGCGCGGCGCCGCGAATCCGCGTTCCAGCAACAAGTCCAGGATCGCGCGATAATATTTTCCCATGATGCGCGGCGCGCGCACCGCGCGTCGCCTGTTGCGCGCCATGATCTCGTCGGCCTTGGCGAAATGCATCTTCGCGCGCTCAGCCAGTGGAAGACAGACTTTTGGCAGCGAGCGCTCGGCAACTACCCGCGCCGGATCATCGGTGGTGATGCCGGCGAGCAGCAGGCTCTCGCGCGGCAGATAGAGCCGCCCCAGCGTCGCATCCTCGTCGATGTCGCGCAGGATGTTGGTCAATTGCAGCGCGCGGCCGAGGTGATGCGCCAGCAAGACGCCGTCCTGGCGCGGCATGCCGAACACGTTCACCGAAAGCCGTCCGACGGCGCTCGCGACGCGGTCGCAATAGAGATCGAGGGTCGCCATGTCGGGCGCGCGGATGTCCTGCGGCACATCCATCTCCATGCCGTCGATGACGGCGATGAAATCCTCGCGCTGCAGGTCGAATTTCTTCACCGACGCGACGTAGTCGCGCAGGTGCGGCGGCGGATCGCCGCGATAAAGCGCATCGATGTCGTCGCGCCATTGCTGCAGCGCCGCCAGACGCTCCGGCCGCGGCCCGTCGGAATCGGCGATATCGTCCACCTTGCGGCAGAAACTATAGATCTGGAACATCGCCTCGCGCTGCTCGGCCGGCAATATGCGCATCGCCGCATAGAACGAGCTGCCGGACGCCGTGCTTGCGTGATTGGCCTCGGTGGCTGTCGCTTCCAGCGTCATGCGCCGGCCGCCGGTTTGGAGACGGGGTGCAGGCCCACGGCGCGGCGCATCATCTCGCTGCCGATGCCCGCGAGGCTTTGGCCCAACAGTTCGAGCGGCGACAGATGCACCCGCTCGCTCAAGGGATCTCGCACTTTCAGCATGCGAACGATCTTGTCGGCAAAAGACTGGATCACGGAGATCTCGACCCCAAGCCGCAAATCCTTCACCTCGGCGCTCAGGGACCTGCTTTCGCTGAGCAGGCTTTCCGTCCGCACCGCCAGCGCCTGCAGGCATTGCAGCAGCGGGGCCGGCGATTTCGCCTCCCCCAGCATCTCGACGGCGGCGCCCGATGCGGCCAGCGCGTCGCGCGGAAGATAGACGCGGTTGAGGTTCTTGTAGTCCTTGGCGCAATCCTGCAGGTGATTGTTGACCTGCAAGCCGGCGCAGAGCGCATCCGACGCGGCCCAGGTCGAGGTGGCCTCGCCGTGGACGTCGAGCATGAATCGGCCGACCGGCATCGCCGAGTAACGGCAATAGTGGATCACCTCGTCCCAGTTCTCGTAGCGCAACTTGGTGACGTCCATCCTGAACGCGATCAGCACGTCCTGGGCATGGCGCGGCGACATCCCCCGCTCCGCCAGCGCCTGACGGAGATTGACGGCCTCTTTCTGGGTGTCGCCCTTGCCCAGCAGTTCGGCGTCGAGCAGGTCGAGATAGCGAAGCTTCTCGTCGGCCGGAAGGCTCGCATGGTCGGCGATATCATCGGCGATGCGGACGAAATTGTAATAGGCGAGGATCAGCGCCCGGTGGCGCGGGTGGATGATCCACGACGCCACCGGGAAGTTCTCGTCGCGGTGAGTTTTGCCGGATCGCAATTCGGCTGCGGTAGTCATCGGGAACTGGGGACTGACGGGTTTCTGGGCGTGTTCCATATAGGGGAAGACGCCGCCAAAACCAATGCCGTCTCTGCCCTCCTGCGATCCGGCGAGGCGCTTACTGCCCGTGACTCTTGAGCACGTTATCGCAGGCCGGAGTGATCTTGGCGCGATTCTGCTGCAGGCAGGACAGAATGACGAGATCGCCCTGGTCGATCACGGGACGGCAGAAACGCTGCACGTCGCGGGTGCAGGCTTTCTGTTCCTCGGGCGTGCCGCTGCGTTGTCCTTGGGCAAAGGCTTCGGTGGAAACGGAAAGCGACAGCAAAGTGAGTGCCAGGAGAGTTTTACGCATCTTCGTCCTTCATTCTGACAACAGTGGAATCCGCCGGGGGATCGCGTGGAGGCATCGCCGACTCGGCCTGTTTCAGGTCGCGAGCGTCGCGTGCAGCCGTCATTGCACAAGCGCCGGTAAATGCGGCCAAATTTACGGCGGCCGGAGCATTCCCCTTAGACGCTGCCGGAGCGCTTTCATTGGCACATACAAGTTTTTGATACTAGGACATTATTTGCCGCAGCGATTTTTCGCCAATGACCTGTTGCAAGCCTGCACTCCTACCGCTTACATCCTCGCCGAACAGGGGTTCGAACTCCGGGGTTTCGCAAGGCGGAACAGGCTTGTGCGCAGGTTATTTTGACGGGACAGCTTCCGACGTTGCCGGGCGCGGAGCCCCTGTCGTTTGAACCTAACACTGTACGGCGACACTAAACTTTCGATGCGGCGAGACGTATCTTCCTCAGAACGTCATTTTTGAATGGGAAAACTCAATATGAAACTGTTTGGCTCCAGTCTGTTTGGACAGGCGATCACGGCTACCGCAGTCGGCGCTGCGCTGATGTTGTCGGTGTCGGCTGGACAGGCCCAATCCTCCGGTCCATTCGCAGGCTTCGATGGCGCGTGGTCGGGCACGGGAACGGTTGCGCTCTCCGACGGCTCGACCGAGCACATCCGCTGCAAGGCGGACTACAAGGTCAACGGCACCGGCATGGGCCTGAAGCAGGCCCTGCATTGCGCCAGCGACAGTTACAAGTTCGACCTGACCAGCGACGTGACCTCCAATGGCGATCGCATTTCGGGTAACTGGAGCGAAGCCAGCCGCAACATCTTCGGCAACCTCCAGGGCACCGCCGGCGGCGGCCAGATCGAGGTGTTCGTCGAGGCCAACGGCTTTGCCGCCAATTTGACGCTGCGCACCACCGGCAACAAGCAGACCGTGCAGATCTCGTCCAAGGGCGAGATCCGCGGCGTGAACATCACCATGGTGAAGGGCTAAAACCCTTCCCGCTGCCCTGCGTCGATCGGCATCGAAAATCCAAAAGCCCCGGCCCTGCGATCAGGACCGGGGCTTTTGCCTGGATGGGAGCGGCTCAGCCGAGCGCGTTGCCGGTTTTGCCGCCGCGCAGCTTCTCGGAAAGATTGATCAGCCACATCGCGGTCGGCCGCAGGATGAAGAGGTCGGCGACCAGCGCCGCGACCATCGAGAAGGCGCTGAGCCAGCCGAACAGCCTGAGCGATGGCAGGTCCGAGAACACGGTCACGACGAGGCCGCTGGCGAGCACCAGCGTGGTCAGGATCAACGCAGGTCCGACCAGCACGGTCGCGCGTTCGACCGCGACGTCGGAAGTGACGCCGGGCTTGCTCTCCAGCCGCAAGCGGTTGAGGAAGTGGATGGTGGCGCTCAGTCCGAGGCCGAACGACACGGTGAGCGCGACCACGCTCGCAAATTGCAGCCCCTCCCCCAGCAAAAAGAGCAACGTTCCCGACATCACCACCGGGAAGATGCCGGGCAGGATGCAGGCGAACGTCACGACCCAGGAACGGAATGCGAGCCCGATGAAGATCGCGACCAGCGCGAACTCGACCGTGAGGCCGCGGTTGAGCTTCTCGATCATGCCGGCCGAGTTACGCGCGGCGATGGCGGCGAGCCCTGTCACGGCGATTTCGTAGCCGGGATGCTTCTGGCGCACCGCGTCCAGCTCCGTATCGAGCTTGTCGACGACCGGCAGAAGCTGGTTCGAATCGAGGTCGGGCACGCGCCCCGCTACCACGACCGCATCCTGCTGGGCGTCGATAAATCGCCTGATCAGATGTTCAGGAATCAGGTTGATATAGGCCTTCAACGTCGCGACGTCAGTGGTTCCGGCCTTTTCCGCAAGCCAGCGGCGCAGGCTTTCGACTGACCAGACGTTGCCGACGCCGGCCGTCTTTTCCACGGTGGAGTGAACGTCCGCGATCGTCTGCAGCGTCTCCGGCGAATAGAGCGATTCCCCCTTGGGAAACTGGATCAGCACGTTGACCGGATTGGCACCCGTCAGCTTGGCGTCGAGACGGTTGCTGGCAGCGACGGCCTGTCGCTTGTCCGGCACCTGGTCAGCCAGGCGATAGCGCGGCTGCAGATTGGCGTAGACCACGCCGAGCCCGGCCACCAACAAGAGCGCGATCAGGCTGAACAGGCCCGGCCGGCTCACCATGCGTACCGCGATCCAGTAGCAGAAATTGCGCAGCGCCTGCACACCCGCGTCTGCGCTCTGGAACTTGACCGCAAAGACCTTCTCGTTGCGAACGAACAGCACGCCAAATACCGGCACCAGCGACAGCACCGCGACGAGCGCGATGATGGTGGCGGCAAGCCCTGCCTCGCCGAATTTGCGGATCAGGTCGGAATCGGAAAACTGCAGCGCGATGAACGAAATCCCAGCGGTGCCGTGGGTCAGCACGCAAGCGGGCCCGACCACGAGCACGGCGTTCTTGAAGGCCGTGAACTTGTCCTGCCCCGCGATCAGCCGGTCGCGCGCGGCGAACGTCAACTGCATGGAGTCGGAGAAGCTGATCACCATGATGAGCGGCGTCATCACGTTGAGGAACATGTTGAGATTGAAATTCGCCCAACCGAGGCCGCCGAGCGCCAGCATGATCGCGATCATCGGCGGGAAGGCGGCCACCACCATGAACGATATCTTGCGGAAAAAGATGATGGCGATGACGCAGCCGGCCAGGATGCCGAGGATGTTGTAGGTCAACCCGTCACGCTCGACCGCATTGCGGATTTCGAGCTGCATTACGGGCACGCCCGACAATTGCACGTTCAGCCCGGTATCGCCCATGTCCTCCTTGATCAGCTTGCGGATGTCGGCGATCGTCCTGGTGAGCTTGTTGGAGACCACCACCTGCGGCTCGAGCGACAGCACGATCAGCGCCAGCGTGCCGTCGTCCGACAACAGCTTGCCGCGAATAATCTCGTTCGATTTGACCGTCTCGATAAACTTGGCGTAGTCGGCGCCCTCGGGCAGTTCGGCCGGGAACAGAGCGGCCGGCAGCTTGCCCGGTGCCGGCGACTGCCGCGCCGAGAACAGCGAGACCAGTCCGCGCGTCCCGTCCACGAGTTGCAGATCGGTGATGAAGTCACGCAGCTTCTCCAGATTATCGCGGGCGAGCAGGTTCTTGCCTTCGACCACAACGAGGACGTCGAATTCCTCTGCGGGGAATTTCTTGGTCACCTCCTCGTATTGATGGAATTCCTTGGTGTTGGAGCGGAAGAGCTGGCTCAGCGAGTCGTCGATCTTGATGCGCTCGATGCCGAACACCGCGGCGATCATCAGGATCACCAGCACGATGCAGGACAGGATCGGTGCCTTCATCGGGATCAGGCCAAGCCGCTCCAGTCCGAACGCGATGCTCCTGGCAGGCGGCTCCTCGACCATCTCGACATGGATTTCATTGTCGCGGGTTTTTTCGAGCATGCTCTGTCCAGTTCTCACGTCGGCTCGGGTTTTATAGTCTAGTTCCGGGACGCGCGGATGACCTCGAAAGGTCGTGATCTACTGAGCGCTAGCCCTTGAAAACATATGGAAAATTCGCGGGCCGAGGTTTAGCAGGTTCAGCCCCGATTTCGCAAGCGCAGTAGCTGGCCAAAAATGCCGGTTTATCCAGCAAATTCAGGAGCCTGAGTGGCCGATTTGTCACGCCGGTGTGGATTTATCGGCGAGACGCTGCGGCGTCCCGTCGCCGCTTTCATCCTTCAGCGCGACACCGGTGACGCCGCGCGCCAATCCCTCACGGATCAGCCACGCAATCTTGATGGCGGCCTCGTCGCAGGAGAGCCCCTCGCGATGAATGTTCGAGACGCAGTTCCGGCCGGCGTCGGTCAATCCCGTTCTCGGCGCGAATGTCAGGTAGGCGCCGAGACTGTCGGGTGCCGAAAGCCCCGGGCGTTCGCCGATCAGCACGGCCACCATGCTGGCCTTCAACAGTTCGCCGATCTCGTCGCCGAGCGCAACGCGCGCGGCGGACGCGACGACGACCGGACCGATCTCGATTTGCGCCGAGGCGAGACGCGGCACGAGTTCGCGCATCAGCGCGATCGCATGCGCGTGAACCGCGGCCGGTGACAGGCCGTCGCCGATCACGATCGCCAATCGTCCGGACATGTCGCCCGCGGCGTCGGCGAGACGCAGCGCCGATGCCTGCTCCAGTCTTCGCCCGAGATCGGGACGCCTCAGATAATTGCCGCGGTCGCCGGCGCGGCTTGTCACCTCGATGGAGCGAAGGCCAAGCGCGTCGAGGCCGGCCACGAGCGCTGACGGATCGAAGGCGGCGTGGACGGCGTCGCGGGCGCGGGCATGATCGAGCGTGAAATCGAGCAAGGCAGAGGTCGGCAGGCTCGCCCCGGATCGGCCGAGCGCCACCCGCGCAGGCGTGAGCGCGCGAAGATCGCCGATCGAGCGCGACGGCGAAGCCGGCGGCTTCACTCGGCCGGAACCTGCGCTTCGCGCAAGCGGAGCGAATAGTTCGACGCGTTCTGCCGGCCGCTGGAAGCAGCGCGCGCGAACACGATGAGGTGGTGCCCGATCAGCACCGACTGGATCAGGCCTTCGATATCGCCGCGCCGGAGCCGGCCCAACGCGAATTTCCAGAACACGCGCCTGTAGTCGCCGAGCACGCCGACTTTCCAGAAGATGTTGCGCAACATGACCAGGCCGCGCCGGATATTGGCCCAGCTTTTCATCTCGGGGCTGAGCGGCACCTTCACGCGATTCCGGAACGTGTAGTCGCACTGATGGCGCCAGCGCTCGAACAGCTTCTCGGGATCGTAGGCGATCTCCATGCAGCGTTTCCAGGAGTTCACCACTTCGTCATAGGGCAGCAGGAATTTCACGTTGGAATCGCGGGCTTCGTCGTCGTGGACCAGACGGTTCTCGCGCTCCAGCCGGTCCCACAGCGGCGTCTTCGGCAGCGCCTGCAGCAGGTTGATGGTCAGCAGCGGGATCTGGGACTGGTCGATGAACGACAGCAGCGCATCCGCCGTGCCGGGCTTGTCGGTGTCGAGCCCCATGATGATGCCCGAGACAACTTCCATGCCGTAGGAATTGATGGTCTGCACGCCCTCCAGGATCGGGACCATCATGTTGTGGTCCTTGTGCATCTGTTTCAGCGCCTCCGGATCGGGCGTCTCGATGCCGCAGAAGATCGTGACGAAAAAGGCCTCGCGCATCTTCTCCAGGATTTCGGGGCGCTTGGCGATGTTGAGCGTCGCCTCGCAGGCCAGCCGCATCACGTAACCGGTTCGCTTCTGCCACTCGATCAGATGCGGCAGCAGATCGAGCGCGGCCTTGCGATTGCCAATGAAATTATCGTCGACGAAATAGACCGAGCCCGTCACCCCGCATTCACGCAACTTATCGAGTTCTGCGACGATCTGCTCGGGCGTCTTCAGCCGCGGGTTGCGGCCGTAGAGCCCGGGGATGTCGCAGAATTCGCACTGGTAGGGGCAGCCGCTCGAATACTGGATACTGCCCAGCATGTATTTCCTCATCTCGGCGAGCTCATAGGCCGGGAGCGGAAAGTCACTCATCTCGACGCGATCTTTGGTTTGCAGCACCACCTGCTCGGGGGGACGAGATGTATCGCGCGCGAGCCGCGCAATGAGATCGTTGGTGGCATCGCCGAGTTCGCCGACATGCAGGTAGTCGAAGGCCGGATAATAGTCCGGGCAGGCGCTGACCGAGGGCCCGCCGATCGCGACGGGAAGATCGAAGTCATGCGCGCGGTGGCAGATGTCGTTCATCTGCTGGCGCTGGATATGCATGCCGCTGACGAACACCGCCTCCGCCCACTCGAAATCCTCCCGGGTGGTACTGCGGAGATTTTCGTCGACGAAGCGGATCTGCCAATGCGCGGGCAGATAGGCGGCGATCACCAGCAGGCCCTGCGGCGGCATGAAGGCCTTGACGCCGTCCATGAGCGGATAGGAATTTTCGAACGTCCCGAAAGCGGATGTGTAGCGCGGAAACACGCAAAGAATGCGACGCGACGCCTCGATGCCTTCAGCTCTCATCAACTTCCCTCTGCAACGCCATCATTTCAGCCACTTAGATAGGTCTGGCGTCAAACAGTGCTATAATATTGAGACGCAAATTTTTCTCAATATTGTGGCGGCAACGCTGACCCTGGGAACCCTAACGCTATGACGCGTCATTGGTTGCTCCGGTTCGAATTTTAGAGCCGTTCTGATCGATCAGTCGCGCCGCAAAATCGGGCAGCAGTCCCGCGTGACCGGCAAGGCGAAAGCCGGCGTCGGCAAGGCCGGCATGCACCAGCCAGTCGTCAAATTCCGGCGCCCGCTTCAGTCCGAAGAGGTCGCGGACATAGAGCGCGTCGTGGAACGAGGTCGACTGATAGTTCAGCATGACGTCGTCCGCCCCCGGCACCCCCATGATGAAGGTGACACCCGCGGCCGCGAGCAGGGTCAGGAGGTTGTCCATGTCGTCCTGATCGGCTTCGGCGTGGTTGGTGTAGCAGACGTCGACGCCGAGCGGCAGGCCAAGCAGCTTGCCGCAGAAGTGATCCTCGAGCCCGGCGCGGATGATTTCCTTGCCGTCATAGAGATATTCCGGGCCGATGAAGCCGACCACGCTGTTGACGAGCAGCGGATGATAGACCCGCGCCACCGCATAGGCGCGCGCCTCAAGGGTCTGCTGGTCGACGCCGTGATGGGCATTGGCCGACAGCGCCGAGCCCTGCCCGGTCTCGAAATACATCACGTTGTCGCCGACGGTGCCGCGCGACAGCGAACGCCCGGCGTCATGCGCTTCGCGGAGCAGCGCAAGGTCGACGCCAAAGCTGCGATTGGCGGCCTCCGTACCGGCGATCGACTGAAATACCAGGTCGACCGGACACCCCTCGCCGATCAGCTTCAGCGTGGTCGTGACATGGGTCAGCACACAGCCCTGGGTCGGGATAGCCAGCCGCGCGATGATCTCGTCGAGCAGCCGCAACAATCCGCCGATGACCGCCGGATCGTCGCTGGCCGGATTGATGCCGATGCAGGCGTCGCCCGACCCGAGCAACAAGCCGTCGAGGATCGAGGCGGTGATGCCCCTGGCATCGTCAAGGGGATGGTTGGGCTGCAACCGCGCGCTCATCCGTCCGCGCAAGCCGATGGTGTTGCGGAAGGCCGTCACGACCTCGCATTTCCTGGCGGCCAGGATGAGATCCTGGTTGCGCATCAGTTTCGAAACGGCCGCCGCCATCTCCGGGGTGACGCCGCGCGCGAGTTTCTTCAGGACATCGGGCGTTGCCGCGTCCGAGAGCAGGAAATCGCGGAACGATCCCACCGTCAGTGAAGCGATCGGCGCGAACGCCGCCGTGTCGTGGCCGTCGAGGATCAGGCGCGTAACCTCGTCCGCCTCGTAAGGGACGACGGCCTCCTGCAGGAACTGCGCGAGCGGCACATCGGCAAGCGCCATACGGGCCGCGACCATCTGCTCGGCGCTGTCGGCGGCAATGCCGGCCAGCCGATCGCCCGAGCGTGGCGGGGTCGCCCTGGCGAGCAGGTCGCGCAGGCTGTCGAAGACGTGCGTGGTGGCATCGATGGTGTGGCGATAGACCATGGCGCTCTCCGCAGCCTCGGATGCCTTATAGAGGAAATCTTAACTGCTGAACCTATCCCGCGGGAATATCGAGAGATTGTGCCCGCGCCGGCGCCCGCTGCACGGGCCAATCCATGCCGTTTCCTGATCCCCGGCCGATGCGGGATGCTCCGGCTGACCCTGTACTTGCCAGAGGAGACCGGCCTGCAAATGCCTGATTTCGGTAGTTATTTCCTGCGAAAGTTGCGGGAGGGCGAACTTCGCGGATTAAGACTTTTTCCATCAAGGTTGCCCATAGTCATCAAGCAAACGACGCGTCCCCGTGATCGCCCGAAGCGGGAGCGTATGAACTGAAATCACAAAATCCATTTTTGGAAGGCATCATGGCATCCAGGCTCTCGCTGGCGGCAAGGCTGTATTCGATCTTCGCGCTGTTTGCCCTGCTGACGGCGGCGATCGCCGTGCTGTCCGACTACAACACCCGCCGCGGCTCCGAACTCACGCGTGCGATCGAGACCGCCAACCTCGCCGCACTCAACGTCGAGCGTGTCAATTCGCTGGTCTATGCGGTGGTGATGGAGTCGCGCGGCGTCTACATGTCGACCGAACCCGCCGTGGTGAAGAAATACGGCGATGGTCTGCTCAAGTTCAACGACCAGATCCTGGGCGTGGTGAAGCGCTGGGAAGGCATCGTGCAGGCCGACGACGCCGAGCAGTTCGCGACCTTCAAGAAGCGCATCGAGCAGTTCATCGAATTCCGGAAAGAACTGGTGCGGCGCGCCAACGAGATCAACCCCGCTGCGGGGCGTGAATGGGGCGACAACGACGCCAACCGCTCGGTTCGCACGGCGCTGAACAAGGATCTGGAGGCGCTGTCGAAGGTCTATGCCGAGCGCGGCAGGCAGATCGCCGCACAGACCGACGCCAACCACGAACTCTCCTTTGTGCTGACCTGTCTCGGCGGCCTCGCCCTGTTTCTTGTCGTGGTCGGCGTCGTCATCATCGCACGCTCGATTGCGCGTCCGCTGTCGGTGATCACGGCGACCATCAAGCACGTCGCCGAGGGCGCGGAGCATGTCGAAGTGCCGCACACCGGCCGCGGCGACGAGATCGGCGCGCTGGCCCGCGCCATCAGGATTTTCCAGGAAGCGATGGAGCGCAACCGCAATCTGACCTCGCAGGTCTCCGGGGAATCGGCGGCGCGCCAGGAGCGAGCCAGGCATATCGAGGCCTCCGTCGAGGAATTCAAGCAGGCGATCGGCGCCGTGCTGCATGCGCTGACGGACAATGCCTCCGCCATGCGCAACACCGCGCAGACCATCAACCGCGTGACGTCGGACGCCAACGAGCGCGCGGTGGCGGCATCCGGCGCGACCAGCCAGGCCTCCGGCAACGTCTCGGCGGTCGCAGGTGCGGCCGAAGAATTGTCGGCCTCGGTGCAGGAGATCGGCCGGCAGGTGCGTCATTCCGCGGATGCGGTCGAGCAGACCGGCCAGCGCACCGAGAAATCGATTTCGGAAATCGAGAGCCTCGCCGCGGCCACGCAGCGCATCGACGGCGTGCTGACCCTGATCCAGGCGATCGCCGAACAGACCAACCTGCTGGCGCTGAACGCCACCATCGAGGCCGCGCGCGCGGGCGATGCCGGCCGCGGCTTTGCCGTGGTCGCCCATGAGGTCAAGGCGCTGGCGGGCCAAACCGCCAAGGCGACGGAGGAGATCGGCCAGAATGTCGGCCTGATCCAGAGCTCGACCAGGAATGCCGTGGATGCCGTGCGCGAGATCGGCGGCGCGGTGCGCGAAATCAACGACATCACCTCGAATATCGCGGGTGCCGTCGGCCAGCAGGACGCCGCTACGCGTGAAATCTCGGCCAATGCGCAATCGGCAGCGCAGGGCAACGAGACGCTGGTCCGCAACATCAATTCGCTGCGCGAAGCGATCGGCGAGACCAATACGGCCGCAGCCTCGGTGCTCGCCACCTCCGATGGTCTCGCCACCACGGCCGAAACGCTGTCGCGCGAGGTGGAAAAGTTCTTCCAGAAGTTGCGCTCGGGATCGGCGGCCGGGCAGAAGGTAGCTTAGCGTCAGTCCTTTGCCGCTACCCTGACGCCTGCATGGAGATGCGGTGAGCGTCAAAACGCCAAACACAATGACCGGGCCCGGCAGCAGGTCGCTTTGGGGCAAAGCGGAGATCGGATGGACGGCAGCGACCCTCGACCCGGTCGAAAATGACCCATCTTCGACATCACCCCTCCGGTACTCCGGCCAAACGCAGGCCCTCATACAAGCGCGCGCGCCCGACGAGGTAAATCGGATTGTCGGTCGGTAGTTGGGCACGCACGCGGCGGATGGTGAAACCCGGGTTGAGGACAAGTCCCGCCCGCGCCGCGACCTTCGCCTCATCCAGCGCGCCAAGCCGCGCCAACGCAGCGGCGAGCCAGAAATGCGGAACCGGATGATTTCGATTGGCCTCAATGCTACGGCTAAGCCAAGCCACTGCTTCCCCGTCAGCATTGAGGTGAAACTTGGCAACGCCAACGATCAGTAACCAGACATAATAGCGGGCATCGCGAGGGGACAGCCGAAGCGCCTCATGGACGTGGGCCTCGGTTTCGGCCGCGCGACCGATATACACCTTGGCAAGACCGATCCAAGCGTGCGCATGGGCCAAATTGCGATCCAACGCCAACGCCCGCTTGCATTCAGCAATGCCCTGCGCGGCGCGGTTCGTCAAAATTAGGACGATGCCCAATCGTAGGTGCGCCAAAGCATGTTGCGGAGCCAGCGAAAGAGCCCTGTTCGACGCTGCCTCTGCCACCGCAAGGTAGGGGGCGGGGTCGTCAGTTAGCGAGGCGATGGCAATTCCCTCGTTGGCGTTTGCTATGCCTATCAGCGCCTCGATACAATCGGGGTCGAGCGCCAAAGCCCGTTCAAAAAAGTCGCGCGCCGGTATCAGATACTCTGGGGTAGCCCCTCTGTTCGCGAAAGCGACGCCTTGGAAATACAGGTCCATCGCATCGGGATGTAGCGAACGCTCCGCGCGTCGTGCCTCAGCTTCAATGAGCTGGGCATCCAGTGCGTTGGCGAGCCGCGACACGATTTCGTCCTGCATATCGAACAGATCGGCGATGGGCTTATCGAACCGTTCGGCCCAAATGTGATTACCGCTTTCTGTACCGACAAGTTGCACGTTGACCCGAAGCCGATTGCTGCTGCGCTGTACAGAGCCTTCTAGCACGTAGCGGACGTTCAGTTCGCGACCGATCTGTTTGAGATCAACCGCTTTGCCTCTGAACGTAAATGCGGTGTGCCGTCCGATCACGAACGAGCCACCGATGCGCGATAGGTCCGTAGTCAGGCCTTCGGTTACGCCATCGACGAAATAGTCCTGCGCGGGATCACCGCTGAGGTTGGCGAACGGCAGCACAACAATGGACAGACGCGGCGCTGAATTTGGGGTCGGCTTCGTGTCGCCGCTAGGTGCCGCCGAGCTAACCGGCTCAACTGCGAGCCTCTGCACTTCCTGCACCGTACCAACGAAGCGGAGACCTTTGCGCGGCAAGGTTTTTATCAGGCGCTGCTTCTCGCCCGTGTCGCCGATTGCGCTCCGAGCGGCATTCACGCGGGTCGTCAGCGCGGCATCGGAAACGATACGTCCATTCCAAACGGCGTTGATGAGGTCGTCTTTGCTGACGACGCGCTCCCTGTTTCGGATCAGGTAATCAAGCAGATCGAACACCTGGGGTGTGACAACGATCACGTCCGTTGCGCGGTGCAGTTCGCGCCGGTCGGTATCCAATGCGTAATCCTCAAAGAGATAACGCAAGCTGCCATTCCTTCTCGGGGGTCACCTCTGAAGCCCCTGGAGCGCAAAGAATAAGCTGCCGATAAGGAAAATGTAAGCCAGCTGTTAAGCGCGCCAACGGATGTGCTGGCAACTTAGAGCGCTTTCCAC
>Ga0207707_10000914_pt1 | contig 28757 bp, 21 predicted proteins | sample KBSC83BmetaG_FD_184336 | JGI IMG/M metagenome (GOLD analysis project Ga0207707, IMG submission 184336) | Corn rhizosphere microbial communities from Kellogg Biological Station, Michigan, USA - KBS C8-3B metaG (SPAdes) (version 2) | ecosystem: Host-associated > Plants > Roots > Rhizosphere ... | reverse complement strand
ACAGCCGTTTTCAGCCCAAACTGAAGACCCAGTCCTTTGCAGATCAATCACTTGGCCGATAAAAAAATCTCAAAATCCGAGTTTTCACGCGCGAATCCGCGAAGAAGGGCTAACTTCTTGTTTGAGCATGATCTCCGCGCAAACGCTACGCGTTTGTCGCGAGGGAAAACCGCTGCACACTTTTCCGGATCATGCTCTATTTTCCCGCCTCTTACGCCCACTCGCCCTTGCGGAACACCGGCACGCGGCGGCCATCGGCATGGACGCCGTCGATGTCGGTCGCCTCGGAGCCGATCATCCAGTCGATGTGGATCAGGCTCTGGTTGCCGCCTTGCGCCGCGATCTGTTGCGGCGTCAGCTTCGAGCCGTCGATGAAGCATTTCGAATAGCACTGGCCGAGCGCGATATGCGAGGCGGCGTTCTCGTCGAACAGGGTGTTGAAGAACAACAGCCCGCTCTTCGAGATCGGAGATGAATGCGGCACCAGCGCCACCTCGCCGAGCCGGCGTGCGCCCTCGTCGGTATCGAGCACCTTGTTCAACACTTCCTCGCCGCGCGAGGCTTTTGCCTCGACGATGCGGCCTTCCTCGAACTTGACCTGAATGTTGTCGATCAGCGTGCCCTGATAGGACAGCGGCTTGGAGCTGACGACGTGACCGGACACGCGCCGGCAATGCGGCGTGGTGAAGACTTCCTCGGTCGGGATATTGGCGTTGCAGGTGATGCCGTTCTTGGCGGTGGAGGCGCCGCCTTCCCATTCATGGCCGTCGGCGAGACCGATGGTGAGGTCGACGCCAGGCGCCGAATAATGCAGCGCATGGAAGCGCTGGCCGTTCAGCCATTGGGTGCGCTCGCGCAGCACCGCATTGTGCTTGTCCCAGGCCGCGACCGCGCCATCCTTGTCGACGCGCGACGCCGCGAAGATCGCTTCCGCCAATTTCGCGACCGCGACGTCCTCGGCAACATCAGGGAAAACCTGCCTTGCCCAGGATGCGCTCGGATAAGCGATGATGTTCCAGTTGGTGTCGAAATTGACGATCTTCTCCAGCGCGGGCTGATAGGCCTTCGAATTGGCCTTGCTGGCGCGCGCGACCTTGCCGGGGTCCTCGCCCGACAACAGCATCGGGTTGTCGCCGACGATCGCGAGCCGCGCGGTGTTCTCCGAAAATGCCTTCGCCATGCCCTCGTAGAGCCAGCCGGCGGCGCGATCGAATCCTGCATCGTGGCCGAAACGGTAGCGCGCCAGCGTGACTTCCTCGTCGGAGAAGAACGGCGTCACGATACCGGCGCCGGCCTTGTAGGCATGTTCGGCAATCCTGCGCACCAGGGGCAGCGCCGCCGACGGCGCGGTGAGCAGCAGATCCTGCCCTTCCCGCAGTTGCAGACCGACCTTCACCGCCACCTCCGCGAGGCGGTCCAGTTTCACGGGATCGATCGAGGCGGAAAGGTTGCGCTGATGGGTGTTCATTGAAAACTCGTTGCCGGTGACCTTGCCAACTATACTGGGGTTATTTGGCGGGAGATCAAGGTCCGCCCGGCGGATCAGCCGCTCTTTTGAGCCGCGGGCCACGCGGCGATCCGCGCCGTCAATTCGCTCCGCACGCGCTCGATCACGCGCCCATAATCGCGGGCCTCGTCCTGCCTGAACAGCCGCGCAGTCGGATACCAGGGGCTGTCGTCGCGATCGAGCATCCAGCGATAGTCCGGCGAATAGGGCAACAGAATCCAGGTCGGACACGCCATCGCGCCGGCGAGGTGCGCCATGCTGGTATCGACGGTAACGACGAGATCGAGGCACGACACCAGGGCGGCGGTGTCGGCGAAATCCGTGAGGTGAGTCGTCAGATCGACGATGCCTGGCCGCTCGCGCAGGCTCGCCTGATCCTCCGGCCTTGTTTCCTTCTGCAGGCTGACGAAGGTCGCATCGAGGTCGAACAGCGGCGAGAGTGCGCGCAAGGCAAGCGAACGATTCTGGTCATCGCCGTGCTTGGGATTGCCGGACCAGACGAGACCCACGCGCAATTTGTCATGCGGGCCGAGGCGTTGCCTCCACGCTTGCACGCGCGATTCATCGGGCGCGGGCAGATAGGGCACATTCGAGGGAACGGTCTCGAGCCTTGTGCCGAACGCCAATGGCAAGCTTCCGATTCCGCAATAGGTGTCGAAGGCAAGGTGCCGGTCGGCCGATCTTGCAATACACTCGGCAACGCCGGGAATTCTGGACAGCAAAGGCACCAGCGAATCCGCCACGAGCAGGATGACCCGCGCGCCGAGCGCGGCCACCATCGGCACATAGCGCGCAAACTGGATGGCGTCCCCCAGCCCTTCATCCTGATGGATCAGGATGGTCTTGCCGCTGATCGGTTCCTTTCCGGGCCACATCGGCTGTGCGAAGCTGTATTTGGCGATCGGCAGGCCCGGCACATTCCACCGCGCCTCGCGGCCGGCCCAGCCCGCTTCGAAATTCCCGGTCAGAAGTTGCAGAAGCGCCGCGTTCCACTTCATTTCCGAATTGTCGGGATTGGCAACCTTCACCGCAGCATAGATGGCAAGCGCTTCGTCGAAGCGATGCAGCCGTCCGAGCGCATAGGCCTTGTTGCCATGCGCGGCCGTGAAGTCCGGCCGCAGCTTCAGCGCCTTGCCGAACCAGCCCAGCGCCTCCTCCTGCCGGCCGAGCTTGCGCAGGAACACGCCAAGGGTGTTGCAGATCTCGGCATCGCGGGGATCGAGCGCATGCGCGCGGGCGATCTCGGCGTGGGCCTCTTCGACGCGGCCGAGGGTTTGCAAAACCAGCGCGCGCATCTGCACGGTCGGCGCATGGCCGGGCTGCAGCTGATCGGATCGGTCGAACAAGCCAAGCGCTTCCTCCGCCTTTCCGGACTGGAGCAGCAGGAAGCCTGCCTGGTAGGCCGCATCGGCGTCACGCGGATCGAGCTTGAGCACGTGCTGGAAGGAAAGCACCGCCTCATGATGGCGGTTCAAATCGCCAAGGAGCCCGGCCAGCGCCTTCCACGCCTCGGCCGACTCGATATCGATCTCGACGGCTCTGTTGAGAAGCCTGAAGGCTTCCTCGAGCCTGCCCTGGCGCCTCAAGGCATTGCCGAGACTCAACAGATGCTCCGGCTTCGGATCCTGCTCGACGGCACGGCTGAACCACTCGATGGCCTGATCGATCTGCTCCACGCGGAGCGGCATCGGGCCCTTATTGTGCAAGGCGGCTGCGTCTCCAGCCGAAACCGGATCGATCCGCTGCTCGCCCGTCACCGACGCGCATGCGGACCACTCACTGACGCGTGCGCTGAGCTCGGTTCGCATGCGGACGATGACGCTTCGATAGTCGCGGGCCTCATCCTGCCTGAACAGCCGTGCGGTCGGGTACCAGGGGCTGTCGTCGCGATCGAGCATCCAGCGCCAGTCCGCCGAATAGGAAAGCGGGATCCAGGTCGGGCGGGCCAGCGCGCCAGCGAGATGCGCCATGCTGGTGTCGACGGAGATCACAAGGTCAAGGCATGACATCAAGGCCGCCGTCTCGGCGAAGTCCGTGAGATCAGCGGTCAGGTCGACGATGCGGGTTTGCCCGGAGAGAACAGCAGTATCTTCCGGCCTGGGGTGCTTCTGCAGGCTCACGAACGTCGCATCGAGCTCCAGCAGGGGCGACAGCGCGCTGAGCCGGATAGAGCGGTTGTGGTTGTCACTATGCCGGGGGTTGCCGGACCAGACCAGGCCGACACGCATCTTGTGATGCGGGCCGAGCCGGCGCTCCCAGGCTTGCCGCCGCGACTCCTCGGGAGCCGGCAAATAAGGCACTGTCGATGGAATCGTCTCGAGCGTGGTGTTGAATGCCAAGGCCAGGCTCGAGATGGCGCAATGGGCGTCAAACGATACGTTTCTGCGGACCGTTCTCGGCACGCATTCGACGACACCGGGAAGTTTCGACAGCAACGGCGCCAGCGCGTCATCCACGACCAGGATGATGCGCGCGCCGAGCGCAGCCACCATCGGCACGTAGCGTGCGAACTGGATGACGTCGCCCAATCCTTCATCCTGGTAGATCAGGATCGTCTTGCCATGGATCGGCTGCTTGCCCAGCCACATCGGTTGAGCGAAGTCGTACCGGGCGACCGACACGCCTGTTTGCACTTTCCAGCGCGCTTCGCGGCCCGCCCATCCGGCTTCGAAATTTCCTGCGAGGAGCTGCAGCAGGCCGGTATTCAATTCCGCTTCGGCATTGCCGGGGTCGACCGCCTTCACCTCGGCATAGATCGCGAGTGCTTCATCGAACCGGTGCAGCCGCTCGAGCGCATAGGCCTTGGCGAGCACCGTCTTGACGTTCGCCCGCAATCCCAACGCCTTGTCGAACCAGGTCAGCGCCTCTTCCAGCCGGTCGAGCCGGCGCAAGATCACGCCCATGTCGTTGCAGATGTCGGCATCGTCAGGAGCAAGCGCGTGCGCAAGGGCGAGCCCGGCCACCGCCTCTTCGGAGCGGCCAAGGTCGATCATCGCCAACGCCCGCGTCTTCAAGGTCGGTGCGTGGCCCGGCTGCAATTGATACGATCTGTCGAGGAGGGCCAGCGCCTCCTCCGGCTTTCCCGACTGAAGCAGCAGCAGGCCGGCCTGGTAGGCCGCATCGCCATCGCCCGGATCGAGCTTGAGCACATGCTGGAAGGAAAGCGTTGCCTCATTGTGGCGATTGAGATCGGCGAGGAGACCGGCCAGCGCCTTCCACGCCTCGGCCGATTCGATGTCGATCTCCACGGCCCTGTCGAGGGGTCTGAAAGCTTCTTCGAGCCTGCCCTGCCGCCTCAAGGTATTGCCGAGGCTCAACAGGTAAGCCGGCTTCTCTTCGCGCTGAACGGCACGGTTGAACCATTCGATGGCATGATCGGCCTGTTCGGTGCGGAGCGACAGCAGGCCCATCAGGTGCAGGGCGCCAGCAAAGCCGGCATCCATCGCCAGCGCCTGCTGGCAGCAAATTTGGGCGTCGAGGTTGCGCCCGGCCTGCAGGTGACGATGACCCAATTCGCAAAGCGCGGCAGGGCTCCTCGCACCGGCGCCGGAAGCCGTCCTTTGTTTCTTGCCGGCGGCCCGGCGCTCGTGACGGTTCATTGGCGCTTTCAGGAGAGAATCGCCGCGCAGGATAGTGTGATTCGACCATCACTGGAAAGCTCGGCTCAAGGCTCGGTGAGTTTCACATCAGGCTCGGTGCGGCCATGCACCGCGGCGTCCAGAATGAAGGTCCGGCCGTGCTCGGGATCCGCGTCACGCGCCGCTTCGTCCATGCCCTGCCAGGCCGAGGTCACCAGAAGCCGCGAGAAGTCGCGGCCGACGAAGGCCGGACAGCTCGATTGCCGCGCGGGCACGCGCAGCGAGCGCAGGCGCCGGCCGTTCGCATCGTAGACGTCGACGCAGCCGCCGCCCCAGCGCGCGTTCCAGATCAGCCCATTCTCGTCGACGACCGCTCCATCGATCCCGCCGGCGCCCTTGTGATGGATGAACGGCGCGGGCTCGCCGGCCGGCAGTCCGGTCGCCGCATCGAGTGGGACCCGATGCATGATGTTGGTCGCGGTATCAGCGAAGTAGCCGACCTTCCCATCCGGTGAGAAACAGATCGCATTGGGGATGGTGACCTCAGGGAAGAGGCGGCAAATCCGCCCGTGATGCATCGCGTAGATCGCGCCCGCGCGCGGCTCGGCCTTGCGGCCCATGGTGCCGAGCCAGAAGGTGCCGGAAGGATGCACCCGCGCATCGTTGGAGCGTGTCGCGGGATTGTCCGCTTCCAGCGCAACGAACAGCTCCATACGGCCGTCCGCGACATGCCGGATATAAAGGCCATCCTCAGCGACGAGAAGCTGACGCTCCGCATCGATCCGCGCCAGCGCGCTTGCCATTTTGCCGAGCGCGTGAATCTTCACCTGTCCCGTCGAGACATTCGCTTCGAACAGGCGCCTCTCCAGAATGTCGAACCACCACGCGGTATCGGTCGAAGCATCATAGGTCGGTCCTTCGCCGAGGTGACAGCGTTCGGCCGACAATGTCGTGGTCGGTACTTCGTCGATCGGGCCGTTCGCCGCCATCGCCATCACACCAGCGAGAAGCGATACACGGTCTCGTGCCGGTAGGTCTGTCCGGGATCGAGCCGCGCCGAAGGAAAATCGGGACGGTTGGGCGTGTCGGGCCAGGTCTGCGGTTCGAGGCAGAAGGCATCCGACTGCCTATACAGCCGGCCGCCTTTGCCGCACAGCGTGCCGTCGAGGAAGTTGCCGGAATAGAATTGCAGGCCGGGCTGGTTGGTCAGCAGCTCCATGACGCGCCCGCTATGCGGGGATTCGACCCGCGCAGCGAGGCGCACGCCATCGCCCTGCACCAGACAATAATTGTGATCGTAGCCGCGGCCGCGCCGCAACTGCTCGTCATCGGTTCGGATACGCGAGCCGATCGCTTCGAGCTTGCGGAAATCGAACGGCGTGCCTTCGACCTTTTGCGGCGATCCCGGCAGCGGGATCGAGGTCGCGTCCGTCGCCAGGAAATGATCGGCGACGATCCGGATGCGGTGATCGAGAATCTGGCGTCCGGACACCGCACCGTCGAGGTTGAAGAAACTGTGGTTGGTCAGGTTGACCACGGTCGCGCGATCGGTGGTCGCCTCGAAAATCACCGCCAATTCGGCCGGACTGATGACGCGATAGGTCATGCGCGCATCGAGCTTGCCTGGAAAACCGCACTCGCCATGCACGCTGGTGTAAGCCAGCACCACCGACGGCTCGGGCGTCTCCCTCACCTCGGCAATGCGCCAAAGCTTCCGGTCGAACCCGTCATTGCCGCCGTGGAGCATGTTGGGGCCGTTATTGGCGTCGAGTTGATGCATTCTGCCATCGAGCTTGAACCGGGCGCCCGCGATGCGGTTGGCGTAGCGTCCGATGGTCGCGCCCAGGAATTTGCGCTGGGCGAGATATTCGTCGAACGTGTCATGGCCCAGCACGATGTCGTCGACCTTCCCGGCGCGGTCGCGCACATTAAGCGTATGCAGCACCGCGCCATAGGGAATGATTCCGGCTTCGAAGCCATCCGAGCCACGCAAAACGATGCGTTCGACCGTGGTGCCGTCCGGCATCCTGCCGAAGGGCGCGCGCTCGACGCGGGGTTTGCTCGTTACATTCATGCTCAGAACTCGAACGCTTCGACGTTGCGCCGCCGGCCGAGCAGGAACGCGTCGGCCACGATCTGCAATGGCGCAAGATCGACGTCGCATTCGCCTTTCGACGTCAGGCCGACAAAGCGGCGATAGAGCGCCGGATATTCCTCCTTCAACGCGTCAACTACTCCCGTATCGCCGTCACTCATCTTGGCCCCGCCCGACGACAAGGTCAGCGGTCCGCGATCGGTGTCGATGCGGATATCCCAGGTCTGCGGACCGGTCTGGCGGAAGTCGAACTCCGCCTTGATCGGCAGGCCCGTGGCATCGGCCATCTCCATGTCGACGACAATGGGCGCTGCCCGGTTGGCTGGAAAGCCGAGCTCGGCGCCAGTCACGAATACCGGCCGCGGCAAGATGCGGGTCAGGATCGACAGCGCGTTGATGCCGGGGTCGAACACGCCAAAACCGCCGGCCGCGAAAATCCAGTCCTGGCCGGGATGCCAGACCCGCACGTCCTCTTTCCAGATGATGGTCGCCGACTTGAGCTTGCGGCTGGCCAGGAGCTCGCGCGCGGGCTCGACCGCCGGCGCAAAGCGCGAGTGCCAGGTCGCAAACAGCGTGCGCTTCGCGGCCCGCGCTGCGGCGAGCAAGGGCGTGATCTCGCTGACGGTTGCGCCCGGAGGTTTTTCCAGCATCACATGCTTGCGCGCCTCGAGCGCAAGCAGCGCCTGCGCGCTGCGCACCTGCGGCGGCGTGCAGAGGGTGACGGCGTCGATCTCCGGGCCGTCCTTCAGCAGTTTCTCCAGGCTTGCGAAATGCGGCACGTCCGGCGACGTCGCCACGGGATCGGCAATCGCCACCAGCTCCACGCCCGCTACCTCCGCGATCGCCGGCACATGCCGTGTGGTCGCGATCTTGCCGAAGCCGGCGATGGCGAGGCGAAGTTTGGTCATTTCCCACCGTTATCGTTGTCGCGCGTGGCCGCCGGATCGGGCAGCGCCGGATCACTGGCGCTGGCGCCGTGCCGACGCATACCATTGAAGATGACCGCGGTCATCGCCTCGGCTGCGGCCTGCGAATTGCCCTCGGCGATCGCATCGACGATGCGCCGGTGCCAGTCCAGCACGGTCGAACGATCGTCGGGATCGACCGGCGCGCTGAGCAGGAAGGAGGCGCGGAGCGCCGCCGAGATCACCGCGTCGACCGAACGCATGAAGGGATTGCCGGAGGCGTTGGCGACCGCGATGTGGAGGGCGAGATCGCCATCGGTGAAGGTGTCGGAATCGGAGGGCGCGCGCTGCATCATCTCGAAGGCGCGGCGCAGCTCCGCCATGTCGGCGTCCGATCGGCGCGTCGCCGCCAGCGCCGCCGCACGCGGCTCGATCGCAAGGCGTATCTCGGCAAGATCGGAAAGGAAGCGCCGGTCGATGCCGACGTCGAGATGCCACGCCAGCACATCGGCATCGAACATGTTCCAGGCACCGCGCTCGCGCACCACGGTGCCGACCCGCGCCTTGGTCGTCAGCAGTCCCTTGGCCACCAGCGTCTTGACGCTTTCGCGCAACACCGGCCGCGATACGCCGAAGCTCGCGGTGAGCTCGGCATCTCCAGGCAGGCGCGCGCCCTCGGCGTAGCGGCCGGCGATGATGTCGATGCCGATGCTGCGGGCGACCTGCTCGTGATTGGAATGGGCGCGGCGGGTCGGAATGACGACCAGGCGTGAGGTCATGGCTTGGCGACTCCTTCCCCTCGCGGGCGCGACCGGCGGGCAAGCCTGACGATGGCCTGCTGCAGGGCAATGAAGGCGAATAATAAAATGCCGGTCGCGATCTTCGTCCACCAACTTGAGAGCGTACCGTCGAAATTGATGTAGGTCTGGATCAGCCCCTGGATCAGCACGCCGATGAAAGTGCCCAATACCGAGCCCTGCCCACCCGTGAGCAGCGTGCCGCCGATCACGACCGCCGCGATGGTGTCGAGCTCGACCCCAACCGCGGAGAGCGAATAGCCGGCCGCGGTGTAGAAGGAAAACACGATGCCGGCCAGCCCCGCCAGCACGCTGGAGAGCATGTAGATGCGCACGGTCATCGGGCCCACCGCAACCCCCATCAGCGCCGTCGCGGTGCGGTTGCCGCCGAGCGCGTAGACATTGGCGCCGAAGCGGGTGAAGTGCAGCAGCACCGAACCAAGCACGACCACGCCCAGCATGATCAGCGCGATCGTGGTCAGTCGTCCTCCCCCGGGCAACATGATCGCAAAGTCCGACACATCGGAATAAAGTGGCGCGGTGATCGGTGTCGATTCCGTCGACATCAGGAAGCTGACGCCGCGCGCAACGAACATGCCGGCGAGCGTGACGATGAACGGCGGCATGTCGAAGAAATGGATGATCGCGCCCATCACCGCGCCGAACGCCGCGCAGAGCAAGAGCAGGAGAACAAAGGCCGCGATCGGCGGCATGCCGAGCCGCTCGATCGACAGCGCCACGAATACCGTGGTGAAGCCGATCACGGAACCTACCGAGAGATCGATGCCGCCGGAGATGATGACGAAGGTCATGCCGGTCGCGACCACGCCGAGGAAGGCGTTGTCGGTGAGCAGATTGGCGACGACGCGGGTCGAGGCGAAATTCGGAAACTGAGCGGCACAAGTCGCAAAGCCTGCGACGAACACCAGCGCCGTGATCGCAACCGGAGGCAGACGCTTCATGCGCGCCGCCTCCCCAGGCCTGCGGCAAGCTCCGACAGTTTCGGCGATTGCAGCAGCAGCACCACCATCACGACCGCAGCCTTGACGACGAGATTGAACTCCGGGGGATAGCCGGAGAGCAGGATGCCGGTGTTCATCGCCTGGATGATCAGCGCGCCGCAGACCGCGAGGATCAGGCTGAATCGCCCGCCGAACAACGAGGTGCCGCCGATCACGACCGCGAGGATCGCGTCGAGCTCGAGCCAGAGCCCGGCGTTGTTGGCGTCGGCCCCCATGATGTCGCTGGCTGCCACGATGCCGGCCAGCGCCGCGCAAAGGCCGCACCACATGTAGACCGCGACGATCAGCGGCCGGATGCCGACGCCGGAAAGCTCGCTCGCCCGCGCATTGCCGCCGGCCGCTTCGATCAACAGACCCAGCGCCGAGCCGCGCACCACAAGGCCGGTGACCAGCAGCATGAGGGCTACCAGCACGATCGGCGTGGGAATGCCGAGCACGGAGCCGGTGCCGAACCAGGCCAGGTCCGGCGAGGAGAACGTCACGATCCGCCCTTCGGTGATGAGTTGGGCAACGCCCCGTCCGGCGACCATGAGAATGAGCGTCGCCACGATCGGCTGCATGCGGAGCACGGCGACGAGGAAGCCGTTCCAGGCGCCGCAGATAACGCCCGCTCCCAGCGCCGCGCCGACCGCAACCGGCCAGGCATGGCTGTCGGCAAGGCTCGCCGCAATCGCGCCCGAGATTGCCATGACCGCACCGACCGAGAGATCGATGCCGCCGGTCGCAATTACCAGCACCATGCCGAGCGAGAGCAGCGCCACCGGCGCGCCTCGGTTGAAGACGTCGACCAGGCTTCCGAACAGCCGCCCGTCCTGCAGGCGCAGGTCAAAGAACTGCGGCGAGACCATGCGATCAATCAAGAGAATGACGATCAGTGCTGCGATCTGCGCCAGCCCGCGGCGCGGCAGACGAAACGGCATGTCAGGCGCCCTCCTCCGCGGCGACGTGATCGGCAGCGATCGCCGAGACGATCGAGAGGACGCTGATCGCGGCATCCTGAAGGGTACCGACATGGGCGCGGTCGCGCAGCACCACGACGCGATCGGAATAGGCGACGATCTCGTCAAGCTCGGACGAAATCACCAGCAGCGCGAGCCCGCGGTCGCAGAGCTCGCGCACCAGGCGGATGATCTCGGCGTGGGCACCGACGTCGATGCCCCTGGTCGGCTCGTCGAGCACAAGCAGACGCGGCTCGATCGCAAGCCAGCGCGCGAGCAGCACCTTCTGCTGGTTACCGCCCGACAACAGGCCGATCGGCCGCTCCGGATCGGGCGGGCGAATATCGAGGAGCTTGATGAAACGCTCGGCAATCGCATCCTGCTCGCGCCGCGATAACGGGCGCGCGATGCCGAGTTTCGCTTGGAGCGCCAAAACAATGTTCTCGCGCACGGTGAGATCGGCGATGATGCCGTCGCTCTTGCGCTCTTCCGGGCAATAGCCGAAGCCAAGCCGCACCGCATCGCGCGGCGAATGCAGCCGGATCGCCTCGTCTTCCACGCTCGCCGTGCCGCTGTCGGCTCGCTCGGCGCCGAACACCAGCCGCGCGGTTTCGGTACGCCCGGAGCCGAGCAGGCCGGCGAGACCGACCACCTCGCCATGGCGCAGTTCGAGATCGAACGGCGCGAGATAGCCGGCCTTGCCGTAGTCCTTGAAGGTCGCACAGGGTTTTCCCGCCGCGCGATCATGCGCGGCGCGCTCGCTGGTCGTCTCGCTCAATTCGCGACCGAGCATCATGTGGATCAAATCGATCCGGGGTAACGAGGCGGTCGCACGCTCGCCGATCAGCTTGCCGTTGCGCAATACCGTGATGCGATCGGAAATCTGGTAGACCTGATCGAGGAAATGCGTGACGAAGATGATGCCGATGCCGCGTGCGGCGAGCGCGCGCATGGTCTTGAACAGCATCTCGACCTCATGCCGGTCGAGGCTCGCGGTAGGCTCGTCCAGGATCAGCACGCGCGCGGAGAGATCGACCGCGCGGGCGATCGCGCAGACATGCTGGATCGCGACCGAATAGCTGCCGAGCGGCGCGGATACGTCGATATGAAGGCCGTAACCTTCCAGCAGCGCCGCCGCCCTCCGCTTCATCTCGCCTTCGCGGACGATACCACACCAGGTTGGCTGGCGCCCGAGATAGAGGTTCTGCGCCACCGACAGGTTCGGCAGCAGGTTCACTTCCTGATAGACGGTCGCGATGCCGGCAGCCAACGCCTCTTTTGTCGTGCGCGGCGCGACCTCGCGGCCTTCGAGGCGGATGACGCCCGCATCGCGCGCCAGCACGCCGGTGATGACCTTGATCAGGGTCGACTTGCCCGCGCCGTTCTCGCCGAGCAGGGCGTGGATTTCACCCGGCCGCAGCGTGAAGTCCACGCGATCGAGCGCACGCAGCGCCGCAAAACTCTTGGCAAGCCCGCGCACTTCCAGAAGCGGCCGGGCCTCGCTGGCTTCATTCATGGATACATTGCTTTCGCCTGCGTCCGTCGTCTCGCGACAGTGGTCGCGTGGCCATCATAGCCCGATCGGAGCAGATTCCGGGGCCCGCTTCCACCTCTCCCGCAGGGAGAGGTGGAACGGAAACAGTCAGGCTCACCTCAGTAGCCGAGGCCCTTCTTGCCATCGTACTGCTTCTGCGGATCGTCGGTCTGGGTATAGAGCTTCGATTCCGTCTGGATCCACTTCGGCGGCGCGGTCTTCTTGTCCTTGTAGGCGATCAGCGCGTCGAGCGCGGGACCGGCCATGTTCGGCGTCAGCTCGACGGTCGCATTGGCCTCGCCCGCCGTCATGGCCTTGAAGATGTCCGGCACCGCGTCGATCGACACGGTGAGGATGTCCTTGCCGGGCTTGAGGCCGGCCTCCTTCATCGCCTGGATCGCGCCGACCATCATGTCGTCATTATGGGCATAGACCGCGCAGATGTTCTTGCCGCCGCCTTCGGCCTTGATGAAGCTTTCCATCACTTCCTTGCCCTTGGCGCGGGTGAAGTCGCCGGTCTGGCTGCGCACGGTCTTGATATTCGGATGCTTGGCGATCGCGGTATCAAAGCCCTTCTTGCGGTTGGTCGCGACGCTGGCACCGACCGTGCCCTGCAACTCGACGACGTTGCATGGCTTGCTGCCGACCGCCTTGGCGAGCCAGTCGCCGGCCACTTCGCCTTCATGCACGCTGTCCGAAGTGACCGCGGTCAGATAGAGGTCCTTGCCGGAGGGATCGATGTCGCGGTCGAGCAGGATCACCGGAATCTTGGCCTGGCTCGCCTCCTTCAGCACCGCGTCCCAGCCGGAGGAAACCACCGGCGCGAGGAAGATCGCATCCACGTTTTGCGCGATAAAGGAGCGGATCGCCTTGATCTGGTTCTCCTGCTTCTGCTGTGCATCGGCGATCTTCAGATTGACGCCGCGCTTGGTGGCTTCGGATTTGGAGACGGTGGTTTCCGCCGCCCGCCACCCCGATTCCGATCCGATCTGGGAGAAGCCAACCGTAAGCTGGGCTGCGGTCGCAGGGACAACGAACGCCGCGCCAGCGACGGCGAGGCTCACCATGAATGTTTTCAGGGCCATCAGACGCTTCCTCTTGCTTTGTGATGAGGCACCCAAATCTGGTATTTGAGCACCGGCACCGGCTTGAGATACCGGTCAACCGCTAGCGTCCCATACCTCCCGCGGCATTTCTAGTCATATTATTTTACTTTTCAGACTAACCCGTCATTCGAGGGGCATGTTGGCGAGCCCGATCAAGCCCGGCGATTCCTCGAGGATGAGCCAGGTCGGCATTTTGGCGAGCATCGAGGCGAAGCGCCCCTTGCTCTCGAAACGCTGCCGGAAGGCGGAAGCGGCGAAGGCCTCCTTGAAGCGGGGCAGGATGCCGCCCGCGATATAGACGCCGCCGAAGGCGCCGATGGTCAGCGCGAGGTCGCCGGCAACGCTGCCGAGGAACTCGCAGAAGCGTTCGAAGGCGCGCTCGCAAATTTCGTCCGACTTGTCCATCGCGCGCCGGGTCACGTCGGCGGGCGACAGCATCAGCGGCTCGATGCCACGCAGCGCGCACAACGCCTCATAGAGGTTGACCAGCCCCGCGCCGCTCAGCACGCGCTCGGCCGAGACATGGCTCCAGCGCTTCCACAGCATCTGGATGATCGCGAACTCTTCTTCGGTGGACGCGGCGAGCGTGGCGTGACCGCCCTCCCCGGTCACGAGCGTCCAGCCACCGCCATTCGGGATGAGCGAACTCATGCCAAGCCCCGTGCCCGGCCCCACCACCCCGATATTTCCGCGCGCGTTCGCGATAACGGGCCCGACCGCCAGTATCTGCTCTGCCGTGAGATGTGGAATGGCATGGGCGTTGGCGGCGAAATCGTTCACGACCGCGAGCGTACTCAGATGCAGGCTCTGCTTCAGATCCGCGATGGAGAACGACCACGCCTTGTTGGTCAGCGATATGCGGTCGCCAAGGACGGGGCCGGCGATGGCGAGCGCGCCGTCGAGGTTTTTGCGCTCGGATTGCGGCAGCGTCCCGAGGTAATCCGCCATCGCGTCATACAGCGAAGGATAATGCTCGTTCTCGACCTGCTTGACCTGCCGGTACTTGCCGCCTTGCGCGATCGCAAACCGCGCATTGGTGCCGCCGATATCGCCGATCAGTCGTAATCCGTTCACAACATGCTCCATGCAAACCGGCCGCCATGTAAGCCAAAAAAGCGTTTCCGCCCACGAGCATAATGCGGGAGGGATCGGGCGGTTTCATGCCGAATTCACTACCCGATGATTTCGTGGCGGCTTCGGCGCCGGCGAAGCCACGGGGAACGGCGAGGAAACGTCATTGCGCAACGCCGCCGCGTATGCGACGCTCTGTAGCGTTACAGGAAGCCCGGTTTGCCAAGGAGCCAAAATGGACCATCGCCTGCCCGAACTGGGCGACCTCGAACGCGAGGTCATGCAATTGGTTTGGGCCCAGGGTCCGGTGACGGCTGAGGTCGTCCGCGAAGGGCTTTCCCGAAAGCTCAAGGAGTCGACCGTGCGCACGGTGCTGCGGCGGCTGGAAGAAAAAGGTTACACGCGCCACACCGTCGATGGACGGACCTATGTCTATCACGCGGCCGAGCCCCGCGCGCGAGTCGCGGCCAGGGCGGTGCAGCGCGTCGTCGACTGGTTCTGCAACGGCTCCATCGAGGAGGTCCTCGTTGGAATGGTCGATACGGCGATGCTCGACCAGAAGCAGGTGCGGATGCTCGCCGACAAGGTTGCAAGGACCAAGGCAAAGGGAGCGAAAAAATGATCCTCGCGATCCTGGCAGAAGCGGCGTCGCGCGCGTTTTTGTTGGGAGGGCTGGTATGGCTCGGCCTTTCTCTATTTCGCGTGCGAAATCCGAACGCGCACATGACCGCGTGGGTCATGGTGCTGCTGGCATCGCTGTCGATGCCGCTGTTGATGCATTGGACGACGGTAACCGTCACCGTGCACGCTCCACCGATGCCGGCGCCGGAGCATCTGTTGCCTGCCGAAACGGCGCTGCCGGAGAGGCTGGGCGCGCCGCCCTCGCCGGAACACGGCATTGCCGCCGCGCCCCGAAGCGACGAATACCCCGTGAATTGGTGGGCAATCGCGACCTTGCTCTATGCGTCCGTCACCGGCTTGCTGCTGTTGAGGCTGGCGCTCGGCCTCCATCTGGCATGGCGTCTGGCGCGCGCCGCGCGACCGCTCCGCGAAGACTGGACGGCCGATTGGGACGTCCGGGTGAGCCACGATATCGGCGGCCCGGTCACGGCCGGATCGACCATCCTCGTTCCACCCGATTATGCCGATTGGGATTCCACCAAGCGCCAGGCCGTGCTGGCGCATGAGAGCGCGCATATCGTCAACCGCGATTTCTACATCCTGCTGCTGGCCTCGCTCAATCGCGCCATGTTCTGGTTCAGCCCGTTTGCATGGTGGCAACTCAAACGGCTCGCCGAGCTTGCCGAAATCATCAGCGACGACCGGGCGATCGAAACGCTCGCCGACCGGGTGTCTTACGCGGAGGTGCTGCTGGAGCTGGTGGACGGCCCGCAGCGAAAGCCTGCGGGGCTCGAGATGGCGCGAGCCTGCACGGTGCCGACACGCCTCGAGATCATCCTCGCCGCCGTCACATTGCCGCCGCGGCTCGGATGGCGGAAGCGGCTATCGATCGTCGCAGCCATCGTGCCGTTCGCGATCGTCTCGGCAGGCTCGATCGCCTACCGGATGTTGCCGGCCTCCGCGCACGCCGTCGACGGCGCGAGCAAGACGATGGCAACCGCTCGCCCGCCGCAGCATGTCGACTTCTACGCGATCAGCCCCGGATCGGTCTTCGCGATCTCCAGCAACGGCGACGATCGCTACGGACAATTGACAGGCCAGCGGCGGCTGCGTCTGGCCGCGCTACAGGATGGAAACTACTCCTACTCGTCAGCGGCCGGCGAGATCACCTTCGCAAACGACGACCGGCAACCGGGCGAATTGAAGCTGCGCCAATATGGCCGCGACGTGCGCGCGATCCGCGTCGCCACATTGCCCGGCGAATCCGCCGCGCCTGACAAGGCGCCGATCGATCAATATGTCGGTTGGTACGCCCTCGCCGCGAACCGCGTGCTCACGGTCACGCGCGACGGTGATCGTGTTTTGGCGCAAGAGACCGGCAGGCCGGCCTTCGAGGTCACCGCCAGGGGCGCGGATACCTTTTCCGCGGAGAACGACGATCTCGTTTTCCTGCGCAACAAGGAGGCCATGGTCACGCGCGTCCTGTACCAGGATTCCCTGACCGGCCCTCGGATCGCGCCGCGCATCGACGCCGCCAAGGCGAAGTCGACCGAGGCGGCATTTGCGCAGCGGGTCGCGGCAGTCTCGAACCGCTTCACGGAGCAGGCTCCCGCACCGGGCGGCAAGGACGCGGTGCTTCGCGGGATCGCCGACCTGCAAAACGGTACGCCGAACTACGATCGCATGACGCCGTGGCTGGCGGCGAAGATCCGCCGCCAGGCCTCCGAGTTGCATACAATGTTTGCGTCGCTCGGCGCGGTCGAACAGATCTTCTTCCGCGGCGTCGGCCCCGGCGGCTATGACATCTATGGCGTGAAGTTCGCCAACGGTTCCGCGGAGATCCGGTTATCGCTGGCCCCGGATGGCAAGGCCAGCGACGTCATCTTGCGCGCCGACGGCAATGATAAAGCCGGCGACGTCACCGGCTGCGTCAATGAAACGGACCTGAAGCCGCGGAACGACGTCCCGATTACCATGACGCTCTTCAACAACACGGGGAACGAGATCCGGATCTACAATCTGGACGACAGGGGCAATCGGGCGTCGCACGGCACCATTGGCGACAACATGTCCTCGTCGATCCTGACCCATGTGGACAGTCCCTGGATCATCACCGATCGTTCGGGGCAATGTTTGCAGATCGTGCTGCCCGGGCAGCGTACGCGCTATCATTCCGTCGAGGCGTCCGGCGCGACGGGCGTGCCGTTGCGGACGACGTCGGCGCGCAACGCCCCGCAGGCGGGCAGCGAGGAGAGTCTGCGCCGATACATCCTCGCACTCGGCGAGGGCCAGCCGGACTACGAGCGCATGACGCCCGAAGTCGCGGCGCGAACACGACAGCAACTGCCTTACGAGCAGGCAATCGTGGGCAGGCTCGGCAAATTGCGGGCGCTGTCATTCCGGGGCGTCTCGGCGCTCGGCAGCGACATCTATATGGTCCACTTTGCCAACGGCACGGCGGAATGGCGGATCGGCCTGACAAGGGAAGGCGCGATCGGGCGTATCGCGTTGGGTCCGCAATATTAGTGCTGCCGCTTCCCTTGGGCGCGGCAAGCGCCCAAGTCTCTTCTCCCTGGGTTTCCCCTTTCGATAAAGGCCGGCGTGGTTGAGCGCCATGGACCGGCGCAATCCGTGCTTGCCCGCGCCGAGCCTTAATGCTACGCCTTGTAACATTACATTCGGTAACGATAGAGAGCGGAAGCCATGATCCTGCGCAATCAGGACATCTCGATCCTCGAAAGCTCCGCCATGGGCCGCGAAGCGGCGGCCAGGGCTGTGCTGGCGCTGAACCGGTTCGGCATGGGGCCGCGGCCGGGATCGATCGAGGCGATTGCGGCGGATCCGCGCGAGGCCTTGATCGCCGAGCTCGAGCATCCGCCCGCTTACCCGGCGGCTGCTTCCGCCCTGCCGTCGAGCGCGAAGGCGTTTCGCGCGGTGGCCGATGCCAACGCGAAGCGGCAGGCCAAGGCGGTTCTGGCCAAGCGCGCCGAGGACCAGGCAAAACAGCAGCGGACCGACGCTCCGCCCGCGATGGCCACCGACAGCACGCAGGGCCCCAGCGAGATGGCGCTCAAAACCGCCGCCGACGCCGTGCCCGACCCGGGCCGGCAAATCTATCTCGGCGAGGCGAAGCTTCGCACCGAGGCAGCCCTTGCCGCGAATATCGGATTTGCCGAACGGCTGGTCTGGTTCTGGTCCAACCATTTCTGCATCTCGGCGGACAAGATCAGGAGCATGTCCGGCGCCTATGAGCGCGAGGCCATCCGGCCCCACATTCTCGGCCGGTTTGCCGACATGCTGCTCGCCGTCGAGAGCCATCCGGCCATGCTGTTCTATCTCGACAACCTCGCGTCGATGGGAACGAATTCGACCGCCGGCATCAATCGCAGTCGTGGCCTCAACGAAAACCTCGCGCGTGAGACGCTGGAACTGCATACGCTCGGCGTGCGCAGCGGCTACACCCAGGACGACGTCATCGGCCTCTCCAATGGATTTACCGGCTGGACGCTGGTGCCGCCGGGTGACAACCCTGAACATGGCGGCGAGTTCAGCTTCAATCCGCGCCTGCATGAGCCCGGCGCGCAGAAGGTGCTGGGAAAAACCTACGAGGAGGACGGGGTCGAACAGGCCCGCGCGGTGTTGAAGGATCTCGCAATCCATCCGGCCACCGCAACCCACCTCGCCGGCAAGCTCGCCGCCCACTTCATCGCCGATACGCCGCCGCCTTCGCTGGTCGAGCGGATGGCGAAGTCGTTCCTCGACAGCTCCGGCGATCTCAAGGAGGTCGCGAAGACGATGGTGCTGTCGCCCGAAGCCTGGGCGCAGCCGCCGACCAAGCTCAAGCGCCCCAGCGAATGGGTCGTCGGCATGGTGCGCGCGACCGGCATCACGCAAGTCGACGCGGCGAGATATACCGGCGGACAGGCGCTGCTCGGCGAACCCCTGTGGCGGCCCGGCTCGCCGAAGGGCTTTCCCGACGACGAAGGAAGCTGGATCGACGGGATGGGGCGGCGGCTCGACGTCGCCAACAATTTTGCCGAGCGCGTTGCCGGCAAGGCCGATCCTGACGAGATCGTTGGAAGCGTGCTGGCATCGTCGGTGTCGCCGGAAGTAAGCGAGGCGGTGAGCCGTGCCGAGAGCCGCCAGCAGGCGCTCGTGCTGCTGTTCATGTCGGCGGATATCCAGAGGAGGTGAACATGACGGTGCACCACCTGGTGAGCCGGCGCGAATTGCTGATCGGTTCCGGTACGTTGTTTGCGTGGACGCAAATGCCGCGGCTGGCGCGCGCCGAGGGTCGCGATCCGCGCCTGCTCGTCATCGTCCTGCGAGGCGCGCTCGATGGATTGGGCGCCGTCGCGCCCGTCGGCGATCCCGACTGGATCGGCCTGCGCGGCGATCGCGCCTTGGTGCTCGACGGCAAGCCGCCGGCATTGCCGCTCGACGCGTTCTTCGCGCTCAACCCGGCGATGCCGAATTTTCACCGCCTGTACCAGGCCCGGCAGGCCACCATCGTGCACGCCGTTGCAACGCCCTATCGCGAGCGCTCGCATTTCGACGGACAGGACGTGCTCGAGAGCGGCGTCAACCGCCCCGGTGCGGTCGATTCGGGCTGGCTCAACCGTGCGCTGGTCGCACTGGAGTCGAGCGGCCGCGTCGATCCAGGCGGCAGCCGCGCCCTTGGCGTCGGCACGATCACGCCTCTGATCGTGCGCGGCAAGGCGCCGATCCTGTCATGGGCACCACAGCGTTTGCTGCCTGCCAGCGAAGATACCCAGGCGCGCCTGCTGGACCTCTATCAGCACACCGATTCGAAGCTGGCATCCGCGCTTCAGGCCCGGATGCGGCTGGCGGGCCTCGGCGGCGTGGTGAATGCCGACGATCCCATGTCCGACGAGGCCGCGCTGCGAGTGCCCGGCGCAGCGCGCGTCCGCGCCTTTTTCGCAGAGACCGCCGGCGCCGCCGCGCGCTTTCTCGCCAAGGCCGACGGACCGCGCGTTGGCGCGCTGGGATTCGTCGGATGGGACACGCATATGAACGAGGGAGCGGTCTCCGGACAACTCGCCAACCTCCTGGGCGCGCTCGACGGCGCGCTGGCGGCCGTCGAGACCAACATGGGCGAGGCCTGGCGCGATACGGTGGTCGCCGTTGTCACGGAGTTCGGACGCACGGCGCGCATCAACGGCACCAACGGCACCGACCATGGCACCGCCACCGTGGCGTTCCTGGCCGGCGGCGCGCTTGAAGGCGGACGCATCATCGCCGATTGGCCCGGACTGAAACCTGCGCAGCTTTACGAGGAGCGCGACCTGAAGCCGACCACCGATTTGCGCGCCGTGCTGAAGGGCGTGCTCAGGGATCATTTGCGGGTCGAAGAGAGCGTGCTCGCCGCAAGCGTATTTCCCGCCAGCACCGACGTCAGGCCGATGTCCGGTCTGGTCCGGCTATGAAGCCTTTCTTCGAGCAACCAACAGGAAACCAATCATGAAACTGCTCGCACCTCTCTTGTCGATCGTGATGGCCACCCTCGCCGTGGCGTCTGACTTCACGCCGGCGTCGGCCAGCAAAATGAATGGAAAATGCTGTCAGTCATCGGACGGCGGACGCTCCGCTCGCTACCGGTATTACGTGGCACGGCGCGCCATCCCGCACACCTGCAGCGCCTATGCCGCGACCTGTATCCGTGACACCCAAAACGAGCCCGATGGTGTCCGCGCCTGCCTCGCCGCCAAGGCATCGTGCCTGATGACCGGCGTCCATGTCGGCCCCTATAGCGGCATCCGCTACGCCGGAATGGCAAAGCGATAATCCCTTTTCGCCATCACAGCGCGGAAATATCCGTGAAAATACGGTCTTGGTGACTCCAGCACCGGAATTTGGATGACGTCGATCATTTGTTAGCCAGATCACTCTAGAACGGACTGCTTACGGGCGCCCGCTGATTGCATGCCGAGGGGGCGCTCGTGGCAACGGATCGCGAGTTTTCAAAATATGTCAGCAGCTGTTTTAGACGCCCACGAAACCCTGATCGACGAGCTCGAGACCGCCGTCAAGAACGGCTCCTCCGAAGCCCGCGTCAGGAAACTCCGGGAGGTCTCCACCCTCTTCCTCTCCGAGGCGGCGATGCTGACCGACGAGCAAGTTGGCGTTTTCGACGATGTGCTGTGCCGGTTGATCTCCAGGATCGAGAACAAGGCGCTGTCCGAGCTCGGGCAGATTCTCGCACCGGTCGACAACGCGCCGGTCGAGACGATCCGCAAGCTCGCGTGGAACGAGGAGATCACGGTCGCAGGGCCGGTGCTGACGGTCTCGAAGCGGCTGACGACGACCGATCTGACCTCGATCGCAAAAGTGCGCGGCCAGTCGCACCTGGCAGCCATTTCGAAGCGGGAAACACTGGAAGCCCAGGTAACCGACGTCCTGCTCGAACGCGGCGACCGGGAGGTCGTCCATATCCTGGCGGCCAATGCGGGCGCCAAATTCTCGGAGGGCGGCTACGCCACCCTGGTCAGCAAGGCCGAAAGCGACGAAATTCTTTCCGAGGCGGTCGGATCGCGCAAAGACCTTCCGATGAAGTTGTTCCGCGAACTGCTGGCGCGCGCGACGGAGGCGGTCCGCGCCAAGCTGCTGGCGCTGCTGCCGCCCGAACGCTATGCGCAGGTCATGGACATCCTGTCGTCGGTATCCAGCGCCGTGATCGGCGCCACGAAAACCGGATATGAAGATGCCATGATAGCGGTCCGTGCCCTGGAGCATGCCGGACGCTTGAACGACTCGACGATCCGCGACTTCGCACGTGCCGGTCAAATAGCGGAAGTGATCGCGGGCATCTCCGTGCTGACCGCCTCAAAGGTCGACGTCATTGCTGACATCCTGAATGGCGTTCGCAACGACGCGGTGCTGGTCCCCTGCAAGGCAGCCGGATTGGGCTGGCCCGCCGTCGAAGCCATCCTGCAGAACCGCGATCGGGATCGCCAGCCATCGCCGCAAATCCTTGAATTGGCGCGAAAGGACTATCAGCGGCTCTCGCTGGAGACAGCACAGAAGACACTGCGATTCCTTCAGGTCCGCGCCACCGTGAAGTAAGCGCAGAGAGCGCGCGCCGATCCGCGCTGACGTTACGTCGATACCGCGCCGCGCCTGTCATGCGCGCTTGGTGCTGCCTGCTGCAAAATTCCGATAATCGATTTTTCGGTGAATTTACCGAGAATCAGTAAGTCTTTCGTAGCGTGCGCGCAGCCGTGGGTGCTTTGCGCAACCACGAATCTTCATCACCAGGGGACACACGCATGAGCAGGTTCTCTCTTCGCCTTACCCAGAAGATCATGGCGATCGGGCTCATTGGCCTCCTGGGCCTCGGCGCATTCGGCCTGATCTACTTCCTCAGCAACTCATCGCAGGATGTCTCGCGCCTCGCCGCCGAGGATGCCCGCAAGATCGCCAGCCTCAACCAGAAACTTGCGGTCGATCTGCTGGAAGTGCGTCGCACCGAGAAGGATTTCCTGCTCCGCCGCGACCAGGCCTATTCAAAGCGTCACGCCGAGAAGGCCGCAGTGGTCATCGGGGACCTTGAGCAATTGCTGCGCCTGGCGCGGGCAAGCGGCGATCCGACGCTGGCCGGGAAAGTGGAGCAGGTAGCAGCAGGCTTCGATGGCTATACGAAGGAGTTCGCCAGGCTGGAACAAGCAGAAGTCAGCCTCGGACTGGATGAGAAGCTTGGTCTTTCCGGCTCTCTCCGTGCCGCCGTCCACGACATCGAAGCGAAGCTCAAGGAAACCAGCGATCCCAGGCTGATGAGCGGCATGCTCACCATGCGTCGCCATGAAAAGGATTTCATGCTGCGGCGCGATCCCAAATATGTCGACGAACTGAACAAGAGCGCGACGGAATTCTCGAAGGCCGTGGCCGCCTCCGAACTGGCGCCGGCGATGAAGGCGGACATCGACCAGAAACTGCAAAAATACCGCGCGGATTTTGGCTCCTGGGCCAAAGGCGCGCAGGAAGCAGCGCATTACAGCACCACCGTTTCCAAGCAATATAGCCTGATCGAACCTCCCATCGCGGAGATCGAAAAGGCCGTCGCGCAGCGACACGACGCTGCCCAAGCGACAGAGTTGAGCACCCGGAGCGCCGCCGGCTTCTGGATGCTGCTTACTTTCACGCTGGCCCTGCTTGTCGTCGGCGGCATGTCCTTCGCGATTGGCCGGTCGATCTCCAAGGCGATCGGGGCGATGGTACGTTCCATGAAACGTCTGGCGAGCGGCGACGCGACGATCGAGATTCCCGGGATCGGCCGCCGTGACGAGCTCGGCGAGATGGCCGAGGCCGTCCAGGTCTTCAAGACCAACATGATCGAAAACGAGCGCATGCGTGCCGAGCAGGCCGGAACCGAGCAGCGTCAGGCGCAGCAGCGCAAGGCCGACATGAACAACCTTGCCAACCAGTTCGAGACCGCGGTCGGCCAGATCGTCGAGGCGGTGTCGTCGGCGTCAACCGAGCTGGAAGCGTCGGCCGACACGCTGACGAATACGGCCGCGCGGTCACAGACGCTCGCTACGGCGGTTGCCTCCGCATCGGAGGAAGCTTCGACCAATGTGCAATCCGTGGCCTCCGCGACCGAAGAGCTGTCATCGTCGGTGAACGAGATCAGCCGTCAGGTCCAGGAATCGGCGCGCATGGCCAATGACGCCGTCGACCAGGCCCGCACGACCAACGAGCGCGTGAGCGAGCTTTCGAAGGCGGCGGCGCGGATCGGCGACGTGGTCGAGCTCATCAACACCATCGCCGGCCAGACCAACCTTTTGGCCCTCAACGCCACCATCGAGGCGGCGCGGGCCGGCGAGGCGGGCCGCGGCTTTGCCGTGGTTGCGTCGGAGGTGAAGGCGCTGGCGGAGCAGACCGCCAAGGCGACCGGTGAAATCGGCCAGCAGATATCCGGCATCCAGGATGCGACCCAGCACTCGGTCAAGGCGATCAAGGATATCTCGGGCACGATCGAGAAGCTGTCGGAGATCTCCTCGACCATCGCAGCCGCGGTGGAGGAACAGGGCGCCGCCACCCAGGAGATTTCCCGCAACGTCCAGCAGGCGGCGCAGGGCACGCACGAGGTCTCCTCCAACGTCACCGACGTTCAGCGCGGGGCGACCGAGACCGGCACGGCATCCTCGCAGGTTCTTTCGGCGGCACAGTCGCTGTCGCAGGACAGCAACCGCCTCAAGCTCGAGCTGGACCGGTTCCTGGTGAACGTTCGGGCGGCCTGATCCCGACAAATCCGGGGTCTGCGGACGTCAAGACAGTTGGCGTTCGCCCGACGGAGTCCTGATGGTCGCGTGGAGCCGCGGTTGCTCCGCCGGCGAAAAGCGGACGCGGGCATCGCCAAGGAACGGTCGCAACGAGCGGCCGATCGTGTCGGCCCGGGGATGCGTAATCTCCAGCCGGGCGAGGCTGCAGCCGGGGTCGGGCATGCGGGACGCCGGATGCGGACCGCGCGGCCACTCGATGATCGTCGGGAACATGCCGTCGAAAGGCATCGCACCGTCGGGAGGAACGGAGATCAGCCATTTGAGCTCGCCGCGCGTCACAGTGACCGCGGGGCCGGCAGCATGCGGCACCTGTCGCAACGCCGTCTCGATGTCGTCGGTCGCGACGACCCATGTCAGCAGCCGCGGCGATACGGCGAGCTCCGCGCGCAGCTTCGGATCGTCGAGGGAAAACCAGCGCCGGCGCGACGGCGGTGCGGCCGCCGGATCCGGCGCGATGATTTCGAGAAACAGCGCCTCGCCGAGCCGCAGCAGATGGTTGTGCGTGCCCATCAGCGGATGCACGCCGCCAAACGGAATGCTCAAGCCGAGCGCGGCCTCGGCATGAGCAACGCCGGCGCTCAGGCTGTCGGCAGCGATGGTAATGTGATCGAGTTGCAGCAAGATCAGCCCTGCGAACGGTGCCCGCGGCACCGGACAAAGGAGATAGTCACTTCTGCCCGAAAATCCACGGTTCTCATCCGCAGGGATGAAAAAACGGAAACGGTGCATTTCGCAAAGCGGACTGGCCTTGCGACAAGCCGCTACCTATCTCGCCTGCTTAAGCTCCCCCTCGCGTGAAACCGGATCGATGACCACTTCCCTTGAATTTGGACTGGATACTTTTGGCGACGTCACCAGGGGCGCCGACGGCGCGCCGCTCGCCCATGCGCAGGTGATCCGCAACGTGATCGAGGAAGGCGTGCTGGCCGACCGGCTCGGGATCGACTTCATCGGGCTCGGCGAGCATCACCGCGCCGATTTCGCGATCTCCGCGCCGGAAGTCGTGCTGGCGGCGATCGCCGCGCGCACGAAAAAGATCCGGCTCGGCTCCGCCGTCACCGTATTGAGCTCGGACGATCCGATCCGTGTTTTCCAGCGGTTTTCCGCGGTGGACGCGGCATCACAGGGCCGCGCCGAGGTGATCCTCGGCCGTGGCTCGTTCACCGAGTCCTTTCCGCTGTTCGGCTTCGACCTCGGTCAATATCAAGAGCTGTTCGAGGAGAAGCTCGATTTGTTCGTCGAGCTCCTGAAGCAGGCGCCGGTGACCTGGCAGGGCAACCTCCGCCCGCCGCTGAAGGACCAGTCGATCTATCCGCCGGTCGAGCGTGGCACGTTAAAGACCTGGATCGGGGTCGGCGGCAGCCCGGAATCGGTGGTGCGCGCCGCGCATTACGATCTGCCGCTGATGCTCGCCATCATCGGCGGCGACCCAAAGCGCTTCAGGCCCTATGTCGATCTTTATCGCCGCGCCTGTGAACAATTCGGCCGGCCAACAAAGCCGATCGGCGTGCACTCGCCGGGCTATGTCGCCGAAACCGACGAAGCGGCGCGCGAGGAGCTGTGGCCCGATTACAAGACCATGCGCGACCGGATCGGCAAGGAGCGCGGCTGGCCGCCGATGGGCCGCGACGAATTCGTGCACGAGGCCGATCACGGCTCGCTCTATGTCGGCTCGCCCGAAACCGTGGCGCGCAAGATAGCGGCGACCGTCAAGGCGCTCGGCGTAGCGCGCTTCCAGCTGAAATATTCGGCCGGTCCCCTGCCACACGAGAAGCTGATGAAGAGCATCGAGCTGTATGGCACCAAGGTCGTGCCGCTGGTGCGCGAAATGTTGGTGGAAGCAAAGGTCCCGGCATAGCGCCGGCGACGCTCAAATCACGAAGAAGCCGTGCGTCGCGTCGCGGCGGAGCTGTTCGACCAGGCCGAACTCCCAATCGAGATAGGCCTGCATCGCCTTCTCTGCGGAACCGGTGCCTTCATAAGGGCGCCGGTAGCGATGCACGGGATCGGGCTTCGGCCCGACCTGCGGCGCCCCCGCTTCGAGCCGGCCGTCATAACCGCCGTCGAGCACATAGACCTCCCACGCCATCTGGGCGAGCCATGACGCCGTCATGTCGGCGCGCACGCCTTTGTCGTCGGTGAGCAGGATGCGCGCACCGCGCACGGGCGCGGCCATGTCGACCTCCTGCACCAGTTGCCCGCCCGGAAAATGGCGAAAGCCGGCGAGATGGCCGGCGGTGTATTCCGCCTCGTCGCGCACGTCGAAGCGATAGAGCGTGCGACTTGTATCGGCCGCGATCGCGGCCACCTCGCGCGGGCCGAGATGGCGGACACCGGCCCGATAGGCGACGTCGCGCGCGTTGTCGCTGGCGCCTTCGAACAGGCCGATGCCGCCGCGGCGCGCCGATCCATGTTCGAGGTCATGCCTGGCGAGCGTCCAGCCCATGGTGCCGTTGCGCAGCGCGCGCACCTTGTTGGGCAGGCCCGCATTGATCAGGGATTGCGTGCCGATGATCGAACGGGTGCGGCCGGCGCAATTGATGATGATGGTGGTGCTCGGATCGGGCGCCGCGTTGCCCGCGCGCAGCACCAGCTCCGCACCGGGCACGCTGAGCGAGCCTGGAATGTTCATGGTCGCATATTCATCGAAGCGGCGGACATCGAGGATGGCGATATCGGCCTTGCTCTCGATCAGGGCCGCGACCTCGTCCGCGCCGAGCGACGGCGTATGACGGCGCGCCTCGACCAGTTCGCCGAACGCCTTGGCGTAGGAATTGACGTCCTGGAAGATTTCGTAGCCGGCATCGCGCCAAGCCTTGAGCCCACCGTCGAGCGCACGGACATTGCTGTAACCCAGTGACGCGAGTTCGGCACTCGCCTTCGCCACCAACCCTTCGCCATCATCATACAAGACGATCGGCACATCCTTGCGCGGCAGCCTCACCGCGGCTTCGATCGCGATCCGGTCGGCCGCCATGTTGGCGGCAAATAGCGGATGACCGGTGGCAAACGCCGCCTCATGGCGCACATCGAGCAACGCGATTTCCCGGCGCAGCAGCAGTGACGAGCGGATGTCCTGGGGGGTGACGGGAGTACTCACGGGAAAGCCTCGGTGTCGGATCCCGGCTTCCTAACCTTGCCATGACCGGTCGGCAATCGCCGGGCGCTTGACGGCGCCCGCATTTCATGATGTTCTTCTTTTGTTCTTTCAAGCACTGGTTGCGTCTGGGGGTTTCCATGCACGATGTTTCGGTCGACACCGCGTCCGTCCAGCTTGTCGTTCACAACGATGACCAAACGCCGACGGAATTCGTCGCGGACGTTCTGCAGGCGGTGTTCGGCAAGCCGGAACTGGAGGCCATCGGCCTCAGCGTTCTGATTGATCGGCACGGCAGGATCGGCTTTGGCCCTTACGCGCAACCAGTTGCCAAAGCGCTGCTGGATGAGGCGCAGCGCTGGATTCGCACCGCCGGTCATCCCTTGCGCATCACGAGCGAAGCCGTCGGACAGGAAGCATCCGCATGCGACCTTTGCGGCACGCCGTCACCCGAGGCAGAACTCGTGCTTGCCGGCAATGCGGCGTCACTCTGCAACACCTGTGTTGCGGCGGTCGCCAAAGCGGCCGAGACCGCACGGGAGCAAGCCGAAGTGACATTCGCCCGAGAGGCCATCGATCGGCATTTCGCGGGTATTCCCCGGCAGCGGCTGGTCACGACGACACGGCAGTTTCCTGGACACATGCGCGCCGATGTGCAGGCCGCGGTCGACAAATTGTTCGCTGCCCCGCTCCACTTCTACGGTGTTCACGAGGAGTTTCGCCACGAAACGACGACGATTGCCCGCTGCATGCGCGCGGAACGCTACGCGCCGATGATCGCGCCGCCGCAATACCACGAGGTCGATGTCGGCGAGACCGCGCCCGTGAAGTGCCTGCAGAATGGGCTGTGGCTGTGCCGCGCGGACGAACTCCACTATGCCGTGCTCCTCAGTGTCGAGCGCGACGAAGAAGGCGGGACAATGATCCGGGTCGAGATCGCGGTCCCGTCAGGCGCGGCCGGCGAAGCGCTCGTCCGCCGTTCGTTCGCCAATTTGGAGGAAGCCGTCGGTGCGGCGCGGTCCTACCGCGGCAAGATCCTGTCCTTCGAGGGCAGGGCAAGCTACCGCGGCCGCGCGAGGGGGGTCACCGTTCACCGCCTGCCGCCGGTCGCGCGTGAGGGCGTGATCCTGCCGGAGCAAACCTTGAGGCTGTTGGATCGCAACGTGCTGGGTTTCATCGGAAGCCGC
>Ga0207707_10000913_pt1 | contig 28801 bp, 27 predicted proteins | sample KBSC83BmetaG_FD_184336 | JGI IMG/M metagenome (GOLD analysis project Ga0207707, IMG submission 184336) | Corn rhizosphere microbial communities from Kellogg Biological Station, Michigan, USA - KBS C8-3B metaG (SPAdes) (version 2) | ecosystem: Host-associated > Plants > Roots > Rhizosphere ... | reverse complement strand
GCGCGGCACGGGCCTGGTCGAAGTGCAGGGCATCGACCCCGCGCACCCGACCGCGGAACCTGCGCCGGTCACCGCGGTCACACCGCGGACAGGCAAACAGCCGCAACTGTATGTGCAGGTCGGTGCCTTCGCGGATGCGGGCAACGCCGAACGGCTGGCCGCGCGCCTGCGCGGCCTGAATCTGGGCAGCGTGCGCGTGGTCGCCGCCAGCGTGAATGGACGCACCTTGCAACGCGTGCAGATCGGACCGCTGCCCGACGTAGATACGGTCGATCGCACCACGGCCAAACTCGATTCGCTTGGTTTGCCGCACGCGAATGTGTCGATACAGTGATCAAGAAGATGCACCATGCGGGGCGGCTTTTGTGGAAAGTCAGGCCACGGATGGCCGAGGTGATCTTCATATGCGCGAATGGGTCGCGTACGATACGTGATTTGCCATTGCAGCGATCATGGACGATCGCAGGCTTTCTCGGAAAGTCGGGTCACGGATGGCCGTTCTGATGCTCCACGTGCGCGAACGGGTCGGGCGCGTCCAACAATTCCAGGTGCCGCGATCAGGGATGATCGCGAAATGAAGAGAGATTTGATGAAAATTGCGCGTTCCCTCATGCTGATTTCCCTTGTCGCCTTCACCGGCGCGCTGTTCGCGCAAACCGCGCTGCCGCCGAAACCCTCGGCGCCACCCAAGCCGGTGCCGACGATTCCCGAGACGCCGATTCCGCCGGCGCCGCAGCCGAACGCGCAGGCGTGGGTGCTGATGGATTACGCCAACGGCCAGATTCTCGCGTCCAGCAACATGGACGCGCGACGCGCGCCGGCCTCGCTGACCAAGATCATGACCGAGTACGTGGTCAACGCCGAGATCAAGGCCGGCAAGATCCACATGGACGACAAGGTGCACATCAGCGAGCACGCCTGGCGTGCGGGCGGCGCCAGCACCGACGGTTCCACCAGTTTCCTGAAATTGAATTCCGACGTGCCGCTGAAGGACCTGCTGTACGGCATGATCATCCAGTCCGGCAACGACGCCGCGATCGCGCTGGCCGAACACGCCGCGGGTTCCGAGCAGGCCTTCGCGGATCTGATGAACGCCTACGCCAAACGGCTCGGGATGGACAACACCCACTTCATCAACGCCTCGGGTTACCCCGCGCCGGAGCACTACAGCACCGCACATGACATCGCGATCCTGTCGCGCGCGCTGATCAGGAACTTCCCCGAGGAATACAAGATCTCGGCGATCAAGTCGTTCGAGTGGAACGGCATCACCCAGCACAACCGCAACACGCTGCTGTGGACCGACCCGACCGTGGACGGCATCAAGACCGGTTCGACCAAGGAAGCCGGCTTCTGCCTGGCCGCGTCGGCGTTGCGCAACGGCATGCGCCTGATCGCGGTGACGATGGGCGGGCCCGACATGAATGCCGCGACCACCGGCGACGAAGCACTGCTGAACTGGGGCTTCAATTTCTACCGCACCCACAAGCTGTACAGCGCGGGCCAGGTGCTGGCCACGCCGCGGCTGTGGAAGGGCGAAGCCAACAACCTCGAACTCGGCATCGCCGAGGACGCCTCGGTGACCATTCCGCGCGACAAGTACGACGAACTGCAAGCCACGCTGGAAATCCCGGAGCGCCTGATCGCGCCCTTCAAGCAGGGCCAGCAGATCGGTTCGCTGAAGGTGACCTTCGATGGCAAGCCGGTGGTCACGGAACCGCTGGTGGTGCTGAAGGACGCGCCGCAGGGCGGCTTCTTCAAACGCCTGTGGGATGCGATCCTGCTGCTGTTCCATCGGGGCAACGGCACCACCACCACGCCGGCGCCGACCGTGTCGGTTTCGTCGGCGTCGAGCGTGGCGCCGCCGGCCTCCGCGAAGTAGGGTTGCGGCATGCGCGACCTCGACGACATCGAGAAGAAGGACGGCCAGGGCTTCCAGTTTCCGGGCAGCTTCGAAATCACCGCGATGGGCAACGCCAACGCCAACCTGCGCGAACGCGTGCCGGAAATCCTGCGCGGGCTCGGCTTGTCGGTGCTGGAAGCCAGCGTGCGCGAACGGCCGTCCAGCCAAGGCACCTATGTGTCGGTGAGCGTGGTGTTCAACTGCCCCTCGCGCGAGAAGCACGAAGAAGCCCACGCCGCGCTGCGCGCCGATCCGGATATCCGGTACACGTTGTGATGTCCATGCACGCATCGGATCCCACCCCCTTCGGGACGAAGGGGGTCGACGCGTCAGCGTCGGGGGGATGTCCGGTGGCGAAAGAGCCATCCCCTCTCGCGCTTCGCGCGCGTTCGCTTCGCTCCGCCCTTCGTTCCGAAGGGGGAAGCCACGAACCGGAGCACCTGCCTTTGCGCGTCCGCCACCTCGGTCGTCAGCCGTACGAACCCGTCTGGCACGCGATGCAGGCGTTCACCGATGCGCGCGGGCCGGATACGCCGGACGAGCTGTGGCTGGTCGAGCACGACCCGGTGTTCACGCTGGGCCAGGCCGGCAAACCGGAACATGTGCTGGCGGCGGGCGACATTCCGGTCATCCAAGTCGATCGCGGCGGCCAGGTCACCTACCACGGCCCGGGCCAGATCGTGGCGTATCCCTTGCTGGACCTGCGCCGATTGAAAATCGGCGTGCGCGAACTGGTGCGCCGGATCGAGCAATCGATCATCGACACCCTGGCCGAATGGAACATCGTCGCCGCACGCCGCGAAGGCGCCCCCGGCGTGTACGTGGGCGAGGCCAAGATCGCGGCGCTCGGCCTGCGGGTGCGCCATGGCTGCACCTTCCACGGATTGGCTTTCAACGTCGCGATGGATCTGGAACCCTTCCATCGCATCAACCCGTGCGGCTACGCGGGCCTTCAAGTGGCGCAGATGTTAGACTTGGGCGGCCCATCGCGGCTTGCCGATGTCGAGGAAGTGCTGATTGCCGAGCTTGGCCGACAATTCGGATTGTCGCCGCAGGACGCGGAATCCGTGCTACCCCGTGCCGCGGCGTGACTTGCGGCCATATCCGGCGCCTGCATTTTCCGATACTTTAATGTCGGGCCGCGCCCAGACGAGCCTTTTCCGCCTGCACCACGCACCCATACGCGCCAGCGAACGGCTGGCGCATTTTTCATCTTTGCCCGCGCTTCGAGCGCAAACGGCCGCACCGTTGCGGCCGCCCAAGGAAAGTCCATGTTGCAGCGTGCTTTTGTTGTCCTGATCGCCCTCGTATTTTCGCTCGGCGTCCATGCCAAGGGCGCCGCGCCCGCGGCCGCCGCCTGCCCCGCTTCATCGTCCAGCGCGGTCGCCGCACCGCTCGCCAAGTACAAGGCCACGCCCGCGCCGGTGTTGAAGCCAAGTGCAGCGCAAGGCCAGGCCGCGATCCTCACGGCGCGTCTGTTGACGCGCTTCCAGTACGAAGCGTTGCCGCTCGACGACGCGATGTCGGGCAAGATCTTCGATGCCTATTTCAAGGCGCTCGATGGCAGCAAGTTGTTCTTCACGCAACAGGATCTGGCTCAGTTCGCGGCGGACCGCAGCAAGCTCGACGACGCGATCTGGAACGGCGACATGTCGGTTCCGTTCGCGATCTTCAATCTGTATGAAAAGCGCGCGGGTGAGCGCACCGCGTATGCGCTGACGCTGCTGAAGAAGGGTTTCAACCCCGACACCAACGGCACGTACACGTTTGACCGCGACAAGGCGTCGTGGGCCGCGGATACCGCCGCGGTGGACAAGTTGTGGCAGGGGCGCGTGCAGAACGACTGGATCCGCCTGAAGCTCGCGGGCAAGGACGACGCCGAAATCCGCAAGACGCTGTCGCGCCGCTACGAGAATTACCTCGACCGCGTGCACCAACTCGACAGCGAGGACGCGTTCCAGACCTTCATGAATGCGTATGCGATGGCGATCGACCCGCATACCAATTATTTCGGCCCGCGCGCGAGCCAGAACTTCGACATCACCATGAAGCTGTCGCTGGAAGGCATCGGCGCGGTGCTGCAGGAACACGACGAATACATCGTGATCCGCGAAATCGTGCCGGGCGGCCCGGCCGCGAAATCCAGCAAGCTTGAAGTCGGCGACAAGATCGTCGGCGTCGGCCAAGGCGATTGCGGCGCGGTCGTCGACACCATCGGCTGGCGCATCGACGACGTGGTCGCGAAGATCCGCGGCAAGAAGGGCACCGTGGTGCGGCTGGAAATCCTGCCCGCCGAGGGCGGCCCGGATGCCAAACCCAAGGTCATCACGTTGGTGCGCGCCAAGGTCACCATCGCCGACCAGGCCGCGAAGAAGAAGGTCATCGACGTCAAGGAAGGCGACCGCACCGTCAAGGTCGGCGTGATCGACCTGCCGAGTTTCTACGAGGACTTCGACGCGCGCCGCCGTGGCGACGCAGACTATCGCAGCGCCTCGCGCGACGTCGCCAAGCTGCTGACCGAACTCAAGCAGGAAAAGGTTTCCGCGGTGATCGTGGACCTGCGCGACAACGGCGGCGGCTCGCTCAGCGAAGCGGTGAACCTGTCCGGCCTGTTCACCGGCAAGGGCCCGGTGGTGCAGGTGCGCGACAGCCGCGGCCAGGTCGAGGAACAGGATTCCGACGAAAAGATGCTGTGGACCGGACCGATGGCGGTGCTGGTCAACCGTGGCTCGGCTTCGGCCAGCGAAATCTTCACCGCCGCGATCCAGGATTACGGCCGCGGGCTGATCATGGGCGAGCAGACGTTCGGCAAGGGCACGGTGCAGACGCTCACCAGCCTCGACCAGTTGGCGATGAACACCAAGCCGACTTTCGGCGAGCTGAAGATGACGGTCGACGAGTTCTTCCGCGTCAACGGCGATTCGACGCAGCTGCACGGGGTCACGCCCAACATCCTGTTCCCGCATTCGATCGGCTACAAGGATTACGGCGAATCGAGCTATCCGAATGCGCTGAAGTGGACGCACATCGATCCGGCCGAATACACGCCGATTGCGGACCAGAAGCCGCTGGTCGCGCCGTTGACGGCGGAACACGACACGCGCGCCGCCAACGATCCCGCGTGGAAGCTGCTGCTGGACGAACTGGCCGCCGCGCGCAAACTGCACGACCAGAAAACGGTGTCGCTCAATTACAAAGTGCGCGAGACCGAACGCAAGCAGCAGGAAGAACAGGACGCCGCGTTCAAGAAGCGCCGCGAAGCGCTGGGTGACGTGTCGGGCGTGAACCTGCAGCTCGACAACGGGCTGACGCCCGGCGAACAGAACATCAAGGCTTCGGTGGCGCGCGAAAAAGCCGCCAAGGAGGCCAAGGACATCGAGCTGGACGAGGCCTCGCACATCATGGCCGACGAAGTCGCGATGCTGGAAAAAGATCCCAAGCTCGCCCAGCAAGTGTTGCCGAAGCAGGCCTTCACCAAGCCGGTTTCCATCGCGAACTCGGCACCCGTCTCGGCACCGTCGGCTTCAGTCTCGGCACCCGCCTCGGTGCCGGTGCCCGCCAGCGGCGGCAGCACGCACTGAATGCATCCACTGCCTCCCGGCATGGAGGAAGTGCGCGGCAGCGCCGAAGCCGTTGAAGCACGGGTGGCGTACACCGGCGGGTTCGCGTAGCCTTTCGCATGTCCACCAACGAAGAGGGACCCACATGCGTATCGCGCTCATTGTGATTGGGATCGTTTTGCTGGGCCTCGGCGTTTGGGTCGCGCTGGGCGACGCGCACTACAACGACACCAGCACCAAGGCAGAGTTTGGCCCGATCAAGGTCGAAGCCTCGTCGCAGAAGCAGGTTCCCGCAGGCATCGGCTATGCCGGCATCGTGATCGGCGGCGTGCTGGTCGTCGTGGGCGCGCTGAAGAAAAAATGACGCGCCGCGATGAAGCTTCGCGGCCGCGCGCAAGGCGCGGCCGCAGGGTGCCTCAAAACCCCAGCTTGCTCGCGAGCCCTGACAGTTGGCTCAAATCGAACCCGCTTCCACCGCTCGCTGGCACCTGTCCTTCCGGCGTCAAATGATTCACCACGCCCGGCAGGTGTTGCGCCAACTGACCGAGCATCTGCGACGGATCGACGCCCATTTTCTGCGCCATCTCTTCGACGTGCTGGCCCGCGGCGGTGCCCTGCAGGGCTTGTCCGAGTTGCGCGCCGTTCACGGATTGGTTCGCGCCATTGCCAACCCAGGAATTGACCACGCCCCCCAGGCCGCCCTGCTCCAGGGTGGAAACCAGGCCGCCGATGCCGCCTGACTTCTGAATCAGCCCGCCAATGACATCCAGCGTGGGGTTGCCACTGCCGGCACCCTGCCCGCCCGCCAGACCTTTCAACGCATCGAGAATCGACATGATGTTTCTCCTTCCTTTGCGTGAGTGGGAAACGACTAGCTCCGCGACCATACCACCAAGTCGGCCGCGCGGGTGACCGTTACAATTGCATCGATGGATGTTTCGTACCTGCTGGATTCGCTCAACACCGCGCAACGCGAAGCCGTCGCCGCCCCGTCGGGCCACTACCTGGTGCTGGCCGGCGCGGGTTCGGGCAAGACCCGCGTGCTCACCCACCGCATCGGCTGGCTGATCGAAGCCGAGAGCGCGCCGCCGTGGTCGATTCTCGCGGTCACCTTCACCAACAAGGCCGCCGGCGAAATGCGCGGACGCCTCGCAAATCTGCTACCGCACGGGATGCGCGGCTTGACCGTCGGCACCTTCCACGGCATCGCGCACCGGCTGCTGCGCCAGCACTGGCTGGAAGCGCAACTGCCGGAAACCTTCCAGATCCTCGACAGCGACGATCAGCAGCGGCTGGTGAAGCGCGTGATCGCCGGACTCGGCATCGATGAATCGAAATATCCCCCGCGCCAGGCCAGTTGGCAGATCAATCAGTGGAAGGACGAAGGCAAGCGCCCGGAAGGCATCGAACCCGGCGAGCATCCGGTCGCGCGCACGTACCTGAAAGTTTACGAAGCCTACGAACAGGCCTGCCGGCGCGCGGGACTGGTCGACTTCGCCGAACTGCTGTTGCGTGCACACGAACTGATCCGCGACAACGACGCGCTGCGCGCGCACTACCAGGAACGCTGGCGGCATCTGCTGATCGACGAATTCCAGGACACCAATGCGCTGCAGTACGCGTGGATTCGGCTGCTCGCAGGTTCGACAGGCAAGGTATTCGCGGTCGGTGACGACGACCAATCGATCTACGGCTGGCGCGGCGCGAAGGTCGAGAACATGCGCGCGTTCCTGCGCGATTTCCCCGACGCCAAAACGCTGCGGCTGGAACAGAACTACCGTTCCACCGCGACCATCCTTGAAGCCGCCAACGCGGTGATCGCGCAGAACCCATCGCGGCTCGGCAAGAAGTTGTGGACGTCGGGCGACAAGGGCGAGGCGATCGCACTGTACGCGGCTTACAACGAGCAGGACGAAGCGCGCTTCGTGATCGAGCGCATCCGCGAATACCTCGGCGAGGGCGGCCACGCCTCGGACGTCGCGGTGCTGTATCGCTCCAACGCGCAGTCGCGCAATTTCGAGGAACAACTGCACCAGCACGACATTCCTTATCGTGTGTACGGCGGCCAACGTTACTTCGAACGCGCCGAAGTGAAAGACGCATTGGCGTATCTGCGGCTCGCCGCCAACCGCGGCGACGACGCCTCCTTCGAACGCGCGCTGGCAACGCCGCCGCACGGCGTGGGCGAACGCAGTGTGGAGTCGCTGCGCCGTCGCGCACGCACCGACGACACATCGTTGTGGGACGCATCGCTCGCGGAGCTTGCAGGTGGCGAATTGAACACCCGCGCGAAGAATGCGTTGCGCGGGTTCATGACGCTGGTTGACGGTTTTGCCAAAGGCTCCGACGACATCACGCTGGCTGAGCAAGTCGAGCACGCGATCACCCAATCGGGGTTGCGCGATTACTACGAACGCGACAGCCGCGGCAACGCCGAAGCGCGCGTCGAGAACCTGGATGAACTGGTCAACGTCGCCAGCCGCTTCGCGCCGACACCGGAGGACCTCGAAGCGGGGCTCTCCGAACTCGCCGCCTTCCTCGCGCACGCCGCGCTGGAAGCCGGCGAGGGCCAGGGCGAAGCAGGCACCGATTGCGTGCAGTTGATGACACTGCATTCGGCAAAAGGCCTGGAATTTCCGATTGTGTTCCTGGTCGGCATGGAAGACGGCCTGTTCCCGACCCAACGCTCCGTGGAAGACGCCTCGCGTCTCGAAGAAGAACGCCGGCTCGCCTACGTCGGCATCACCCGTGCGCGCGAACGATTGGTGCTGTGTTACGCCGAATCGCGCCGCCAGTACGGCAGCGAAACGCTGTCGCGTCCGTCACGTTTTCTCGACGAGCTGCCCGCGCACCTGCTCACCGAAGTACGCCCGCGCGCAAAGATTTCGCGGCCGGTGTACACGACCCGCGCATCGCGGGGCCATGCCGATCTTGACGATACCCTGCCGATCAAACTCGGCCAGCACGTGCGCCACGCCAGCTTCGGCGAAGGCGTGGTGATCAGCGCCGAAGGCTCCGGCGCGCACACCCGCATCCAGGTGAATTTCGCGGATGCGGGACCGAAATGGCTGGTGGCGGCGTACGCGAACCTCACCGCCCTTTGATGTTCACCCTCTTCCGTAAGGAAGGGGCGGAGCGAAGCGAACGCGCGCGCAGCGCGTCTGCGAAGCATCGGGGGGATGCCTACATCCGCCATCCCGGCGCAAGCCGGAACGACTTTCCCCTCTCCCTCCGGGAGAGGGTGCCCGAGGGGCGGGTGAGGGTACGCGCTCGCGCAAGCAATCATTTGTCTGTGGCGAGTACGACGCGCTTTCGTTCTGGTTTCGCTCGCCTCCGCGGCGAGCGAGGTCAAAACGAAGAGGTTCCGTACTTGCCTAAAATGGATTCCGGGCTCCGCGCTGCGCGCGGCCCCGGAATGACGAAGGGTGGATTGATCGCTCGGCGCGCGCCGCACCGCGTCGCAGGCATCACCGGCCAGTGGCTGGCTGCCACGCCTTGAGCGCGCGCTCGGTGCGCTCGCGCCCCAGTGCGATCAACTCCGACGCGCGGTAGAACTCGTACACCGCGCTGGCGTTGCGCGGAATCTCGATAACCAGGTCGGGACGATCGGCGGCGAGGCGGAAGCCGGTGAGGTTTTGCTGCATCAGGTCCAGCGACTGGGTAAGCGTATCCATCCAGCCTGGCTCGCCGACCTTGTCGTCATGGTTGCGAATGGTGCGTTTGACGAACGCGGCGATGCGGCTGCGCAACCCGGTGCGCGCGGATTGCTTCACCGGCGCGCGCGAGGCGGCCAATGTTTCGGGGGCGCTGTTGACGTTGACCGCGACGGTGTAGTCGCTGGGCGATTGCAGTAATGGCGTCAATGGCAACGGATTCATCAGGCCGCCATCGACCAGGCGATGGCCGTTGACCGGATGCGGCCGGAAGATGGTCGGGATCGCGATCGAGGCACGGATCGCATCGAACAGCGGGCCGCGGGTCAGCCACACTTCGCGCTCGCGGTCGAGGTCGGTCGCGACCGCGGTGAACGGAATCGTCAATTCCTCGATGTTCACTTCGCCGATCAGTTCGCGCAGCACGTCGATGATGCGCTCGCCCTTGATCAGGCCCGCGCCGGACAACGTCCAATCCACCAGTTTCAACACGTCCATTTTCTGCAGCGCGCAGACCCAGTCGCGGTACACATCGAGCTTGCCGGCGGCGTAGACGCCGCCGATCAACGCCCCTATCGAGCTGCCGGACACCGCGATGATGCGGTAGCCCGTGGCCTCGATGGCCTCGATCGCGCCGATATGCGCAAGCCCGCGCGCGCCGCCGGTGCCCAGCGCCAACGCAACGGTGGGCTGGGCGTGCGACGGCACCACGAGGTCACGATGATCGTTCACGGTTTGGCGTGGTCGTACTCGTCCAGCGCGAGTTTGTGCATGATGCGGATTTCCTCGCGCAGCGATTGCGGCGAGACGACCTGCGCATCCGGGCCATAACGAAGGATATCCATGACCAGCTCACGCGATTGCGAATACGGCACCTTCAGTTCGTAGCGACCATCCTCGAGCCAGCGGCCTTCCTGCAGCGAATGCCAATGTTCGTCGGCGACCCAGCGCGCCGCGCGTGCGGAAAACCGGATCGTCGCCCACGCCTTGGGTGTGCCCGCGAAGATGCCGTAGCTCGACGCCAGCGTGTCGTTCAACTCCTTTTCTTCGCGATCGACCGCGGGCTTGTCCAACACTTCTGGCTGGCCGATGCGGTCCACCGCGAAACTGCGCAGCGCCTCACGATCGTGATCCCACGCATCCAGATACCAGTTGTCGCGGTAGTGCGTCAGCCGCTGCGGCGAAACGTGGCGCACGTTGTCGGCGCCGGTGGTGCGCGCGCGATACCGAAACCTCAGTTGCTGGCGTGCCAGCACCGCGCCGGCCACCACGCGGAATACCTGCTGGTTGAGCTTGCGCGAGCCCCACGGCACCACGCGGATGCGTTCCAAAGGCTGCTGTTTGGTGCCAGCCTGTTCGTTGAGCAGCTTCTCGACGCGTACGCGGAACGGCGCCAGCGCATCGGCCAGGACGCCCGGATCGGAGTGCACCACCAGCGCTTCCAGCGCCATCAACGCCGAGAGTTCCTCGCTGGTCAGCCACAGGCCGGGCAGCTCGAAACGTTCGCCTTCGGTCTGGTCATAGACGAAACCCGCGCCTTCCGGGTCACTGTCCAGCGGCGCGCCCAGCGCATCGCGAAGGAAAGCGATGTCGCGATACAGCGTGGCGCGCGAGCAACCCAGTTCCTCGCGCAGGTGTTGCGCGCCGACCGGCCGCCGGTGCGACTTGAAGATGCCATGCAGCTTGAGAACGCGTTCGTACTGATGCATGCGACTAGGGCCTGGACGCGATGCCCCAGCATGCCGCGCCGCGTGATTGGCGGCAAGCGCTGGGGTGGCTACCATGCTCTGAGAAGTTCTGATTTTGCCCGTCATCCCGGAATCGCGAAGCGATATCCAGGATCCAGCGCCTTTGCGCACTCAGGCACGATGCCAAAGACCCTGGATCCCGGCCTTCGCCGGGATGACGAATGATGAGGCTGATCAGTGGCCTCCTGAATCGATCGCGCGCATATATGGCTCACAAGAACCTCAAACTCAATGAACCGACCGGCGACGAAGTCAAGACGACCACGTGCTACATGTGCGCGTGCCGGTGTGGAATAAGAGTGCACCTCAAGAACGGCCGTGTGCGCTACATCGACGGCAACCCGAAACATCCCGTCAATCGCGGCGTGATTTGCGCCAAGGGTTCTTCGGGAATGATGCAGCACTACTCGCCGGCACGGCTTTCGAAACCCCTGCTGCGGGTCGGCGAACGCGGCGCGCGCGAGTTCCGCGAGATCGAATGGGACGAGGCACTCGCGCTGGCGACGCAATGGCTTTCCGACATCCGCGCGCGCAATCCCGATGAATTGGCGTTCTTCACCGGCCGCGACCAGTCGCAGGCGCTGACCGGCTGGTGGGCGCAGCAGTTCGGCACGATCAACTACGCCGCGCACGGCGGCTTCTGCTCGGTCAACATGGCCGCCGCCGGCATGTACACCTTCGGCGGTTCGTTCTGGGAATTCGGCGAACCGGATTGGGAGCGCACGAAATATCTGATGCTGTGGGGCGTCGCCGAGGACCACGACTCCAATCCGATCAAACTCGGTCTCGGCAAGATGAAATCGCGCGGCGCGAAGATCGTCGCGATCAATCCGGTGCGCACGGGGTACGCGTCGATCGCGGACGAATGGGTGCCGGTGAATCCCGGTACCGACGGTTTGCTGGCGGGCGCGATGATCCACGAACTGTTGCGGACCGATCGCGTGGATTTTGATTACCTGGTGCGTTACACCAACGCGCATCATCTGGTGATCCGCGACCCAGGCGCGGGGGACGATGGATTGATCGCGCGCGATGCGGACGGCAAGCCGTTGTGTGCCGTACGATCGCCCTCTTCTCGTCATCCCGGGGCCGCCGAAGGCGGAACCCGGGACCCAGTGTCTTTCGATCAAAATACAGAGACGCTGGGTTCCGGATCGCCGCTATGCGGCGTCCGGAATGACGAGCAAAAGCAGCCAAGCTTCGTGCTGACCGACGCCACGCAACCCGACATCGCGCCGCTGATCGCGGGCGAATACACGTTGCCCGATGGCCGCAAGGCGGTGCCAGCCTTCCAAATCATCGCCGAGCGTTTTCTCGCCGACGAGTACGCACCGGGAAACGTCAGCGAGCGCTGCGGTGTCGATGCCGTGACAATCCGCCGGCTTGCCGATGAACTCGCGCACGTGGCGTTTGAAGAAGCCATCGAACTGCCGATCGCATGGACCGACACGCATGGCCGCAAACACGACACGATGGTCGGGCGTCCCGTGTCGATGCACGCGATGCGCGGGATCGCCGCGCACGCCAACGGCTTCCATACCTGCCGCACCATCCATGTGCTGCAGATATTGTTGGGCGCGATCGATACACCCGGCAGCTTCCGTTACCAGCCGCCGTATCCGAAATCCGCGCCGCCCGGCAACAAGCCGGCGAAATCACGCAAGCCCGACGGCACGCTCACCGGCAATCCGCTGGGCTACCCGCAATCGCCCGACGATCTGCTGGTGGACGAACACGGAGCGCCGCGTCGCCTCGATCACGCGTTCAGCTGGGAATTTCCACTGGCCGCGCACGGTCTGCTGCAATCGGTGATCCGCAACGCCGTCGAAGGCAACCCCTTGAGGATCGACACGCTGTTCCTGTTCATGGCCAACATGGGCTGGAACTCGGCGATGGACACCGCCACGACGCGCAAGTTGCTGTGCGCGCGCGACGATGCGGGCAGCTACAAGATTCCGCACATCATCTACGTCGACGCCTACGATTCGGAAACCATCGCGTTCGCCGATCTGGTGCTGCCGGACACGACCTATCTCGAACGCTACGACTGCATCAGCCTGCTGGACCGTCCGATCAGTGACGCCGAAATGGCGGCGGATGCGATCCGCCAACCCGTGGTGCAACCCGACCGCGACGTGCGGCCGTTCCAGGACGTGCTGCTCGACCTCGGCGCGCGCCTGAAGCTGCCCAACATGGTGGACGCCGATGGCGCGGCCGTCTACAAAAGTTATGCCGATTACATGGTGCGGCACGAACGCGCGCCCGGCGTGGGGATGCTTGCGGGCTGGCGCGGCGCGGACGGTTCGCAACAAGGCAAGGGCGCGCCGAATCCCGACCAGCTGCAGCGTTACGTCGAGCACGGCTGTTTCTTCGAAACGAAAATTCCGGAAGCGGGTGCGTATTACCGGATGGCGAACCGCGATTACCTGCAGTGGGCGCAATCGATGGGCTTCGTCGGTTCGACCGAACCCATCACGATGCAGTTGTACTGCGAAGTACTGCAACGCTTCCGGCTGGCGGCGCAGGGGCACGGCGCGGTGCAGCCGCCGGAATCCGAGCGCGAGCGCGTCGACCGGTACTTCGATCCGGTACCGTTCTGGTACGACGATACCAACCCATCCCCACACGGCGCTGCGCGCCACCCTCCCCTTGAAGGGGAGGGCTACAAACTTTCCGCCATCACCCAGCGGCCGATGTTCATGTACCACGCATGGGGTTCGCAGAACCGTTGGCTGCGTCAGATCGCTGCACGCAACGTGTTGTACGTGCACCCGCGGACGCTTGCCCAACACGCACTCGCGAGCGGCGACTGGGCGTGGATCGCGTCACCGCGTGGGCGCATCCGCGTCGAAGTATGCGCGCACGCGGCCACCGCACCGGGCACGGTGTGGACATGGAACGCGATCGGCAAGAAGCGCGGCGCGTGGAAGCTGGGCGAACGCGCACCGGAGTTCGTGGACGGCTTCCTGTTGAACCACCTGATCGGCGAGCGCGCCTCCAACCGCGCTTACGCCAACGGCGACCCCGTCACCGGGCAGGCGGCATGGTTCGACCTGAAGGTGCGGCTGGAACACGATCCCGAGCCGCGCGTGCCCGGCCACCGCTTCGAGCCGGCGGACGATTGAACGAAATCTTTGCGGGCGCATGGCAAGCTGCGGATCATGCGGGCGCGTCTGCGGATGACCCTGTTCGTGCGCGCCGATGCGGGAATACGGGCACAATCGACTTCGCGGCGCGCGACGCTGCGGCCGACGATGCTGAGGGAATGGAGAATCTTTGGGTGACTGACCGCGCTTTCACGATGAGTTGTCGCCCATGACCTGGCAGGCCTGGGCTACCGCCGCGATCATCCTTATCGCGATGGCGTTGTTCGCCAGCGAGAAGGTGCGCGTGGACGTGGTTGCGCTGATCACACTGGCGCTGCTGGTCGCGCTCGGGATCGTCAGCCCCGAACAGGCCCTGTCCGGTTTCAGCAACGAAGCGACGGTGACGGTCGCGGCGATGTTCGCGTTGGCGATCGGCATCGAACGCTCGGGCGCGCTGGACCCGATCATCAACCTGCTGTCGCGCATCCGCAAACCGTGGCTGCTCTCGCTGGGCATGATGCTCGCGATCGCGCCACTGGGCGCGTTCATCAAGAACACCGCGCTGGTCGCGACCTTCCTGCCGCTGGCGCTGAAGGTCTGCCAGCGCACCAACACTTCGCCGTCGCGCGTATTGATGCCGATGGCGTTCGCCGCGCAGATGGGCGGCGTGTGTACCCTGATCGGCACGTCGTCGAACCTGCTGGTCGATTCGCTCGCGCAGAAACAGGGCCTGCCGCCTTTCGGCATTTTCGAATTCACACACCTCGGCGTGCTGCTGGCCGCGGCGGGCATCGTCTACCTGATGGTGATCGGCCGCTGGCTGCTGCCGAAGCATCTGGACAACGAGCCCGCCGGCCCGATGGAGGTCGGCAAGTACGTCACCGAATTGAAGGTGATGCACGATTCGCCGCTGGTCGGGCAGACCATCGCCGAAGCCCGGCTGGGCGACCAGGGTGTGTATCCGCTCGAACTGCTGCGCGGCGAGCGGCACATGTGGTCGCCGCGGACGCAGCAACTTGCGTCCGGCGACGTGCTGCTGGTGCGCGGTGAATGGGACAAGCTGGAAGATTTCCGCAAGAAGCAGGAACTGGAAATCAATCCCGAATACACGCACGACGACGGCACCGACAAGGCCAAGGTGCTGGTCGAGGCGATGATCGCGCCGGCCAGCCTCGCCGAAGACCGCACGTTGCGCGACCTCGACCTGCTGGAGACCTTCGACGCCACGGTGCTCGGCATCCACCGCCGCGGGCACCTGTTGCGCGACCAGATCCGCGACGTTGCCTTCCGCACCGGTGACGTGTTGATGATGCTGTTGCCTGCCGACGCGGTGAAACGCCTGCGCGGCGACGACCGCTTCGTGATCCTCAACCAGCGTGACGACGCGCGGCGTCCGCGCTACAAGGCCTTCATTGCGATCGGCATCATGGCTGCGGTGGTGGTGGTGGCGGCGCTGCGCTGGCTGCCGATTCCGATCGCCGCGATCTGCGGCGTGGCGGCGATGGCGCTGACACGCTGCTTCGGGCGCAAGGACGTGTACGAAGGCATGGACTGGAAGATCATCATCCTGCTCGGCGCGATCCTGCCGCTCGGCATTGCCATCGAACAAACCGGGCTCGCCAACGTGGTCGTGGACGGCGCGCTCGACGTCGTCGGCAACCACGGCCCGCTGGCAGCGCTGGCGATGGTGTATGTGCTCACCGCATTGTTGACCGAGCTCATGGGTCACAACCCGTCGGTGGTGCTGATGGTCGGCATCGCCGTCAGCGTCGCGCACGCCGTGCACGCCGACCCGCGTCCGTTCGTCGTCGCCGTCGCGTTCGCCGCGGCCACTTCGTTCGCGACGCCGATCGGGTATCCGACCAACACCATGGTGTATTACGCTGGCGGTTATCGTTTTCTCGATTTCACCAAGGTCGGCGTGCCGCTGATTGCGCTGTTCTGCGCGCTGTCGATGCTTTTGATTCCCAGGATTTGGCCGTTTTGATCGTTGTGCGTTTATCCGCTTCGACATCCCTGCCTTGTTCCGCGCGCCTCGCAGGCGCGCGGGTGACTTGCCGAAACCATCGTGCCCGGCGCGGTGGTGTTGGCAGTCACCTGCACGCAGGCTCCTGTGGAGCCGCTGTTGCAGAAGCGCGCGTGTGCGCGATCTTGCTCGCCGCCGAGGCGAAAGAAACCTTTGCGGGAAGTCGCCAATGACCAGCCTGCCCGCGCCAGCGAAGAAAAAGCTCGGGTTGGTCATCGACCTCGACATCTGCGTCGGCTGCCACGCCTGCGCGGTCGCGTGCAAGGAATGGAACGACGGTGGTGATTTCGGTCCGCTGGCGGATGACGATCCCTACGGCGCCGAACCGCACGGGGTGTGGTTCAACCGGGTGCATTCGTACGAGGTGCAACCTCCCGCAAGTGACGCGCGCCTCGACCTGCTGCACCTGGACGGGCCGGCGTCGGCAGCACCCCTCCCGCAGATGGTGCACTTCCCGCGTTCGTGCCTGCACTGCGAAACGCCGGATTGTGTAACGGTGTGTCCGACCGGCGCCAGCTACAAGCGCGCCGAGGACGGCATCGTGCTGGTCGACCAAGACAAGTGCATCGGCTGCCAGTTGTGCGCCTGGGCATGTCCTTACGGTGCGCGAGAGATTGCGTTGCCGCATCCGAAAGCTTTCACCTCTGACGCGGGCCGCAAGGATTCCAAGCGCGGCACGATGCAGAAGTGCACGCTGTGCGTGGACCGCATCTACAACGAAACGCTGGACGAACGCGACCGCCAGCCGGCCTGCGTGATGGCGTGCCCGACCCGCGCGCGGATGTTCGGTGATCTGGGCGACCCTGATTCCGATGTGTCGAAGGTCGTTGCGGAACGGGAGGGCTTCGCGCTGATGCCGGAGTTCGGGTATCAGCCCGTGAATCGTTACCTGCCGCCGCGTGCGCGTCGCGACGGCTCGACGCCGACCACCCCGAAGGCGACCACGAAAGAAACACTGGACGCCACGCAATTGCCGCCGCTGCTGCGCTGGCTGGACAAGGCCTTGTCGCGATGAAGCCCGCGCTTGCGGTGATTTTCTTCACGGTGATGAGCGGCACGGGCTACGGGCTGTGGTGCCTGCTGGGTGCCGCGTTGTGTGGGGGGGCGTATCCGATTGCGGGCGGTGGAATCCTGGTGCCGCTGGCATTCGGCTTCGTGCTGGTCACGGCCGGTTTGCTGGCTTCGACCTCGCACCTCGGCCGTCCCGAACGCGCGTGGCGTGCACTCAGCCAGTGGCGTTCATCATGGCTGTCGCGCGAAGGCATCGCCTCCTTGATCACTTATTTGCCAATGCTGGCGTTGGCGTGGCTGGCCTTCACCGGCCACGGCGGCGGTGGCGTGCGCATCGCCGGTGCGTTGCTGGCGCTGTGCGCATTGGTGACGCTGTGGTGCACCGCGAATATTTACCGTTCGCTGAAAACGGTCCGCGCATGGCGCACGCGGCAGGTGCTGCCGCTGTACTTCGCGTTCGCGCTGCTGTCGGGCGGATTGTGGCTGTGGACATGGTTGGCGTTGTCGCCATACGCCGTCATCGGGCTGGCCTTTCCGCTGGCGCTGGTGGCGCTCGCGGTCATCACAGCCGTGATCAAGACCGACTACTGGCACCGCATCGACACGCAGCCGGCCGACACCGCGGGCCACGCGACGGGTCTGGAGAAGCTGGGACAGGTGCGTGCCTTCGAAGGGCCCGTCACCGAGGAAAGCTACCTGACCCGCGAAATGGCATTCGTGCTGGCGCGCAAGCACTCGGCACGCCTGCGCCGGATCGCGCTCGCGCTGTTTGCGGCGCTGCCCGTGTTGGGCGTCGTGATCGCGCTTGCGACCGGGATCGCGTGGATGGCGTTGCTGGCCGCCATCGCCTGCATCGCTGGGCTGTTCGTCGAACGCTGGTTGTTCTTCGCCGAGGCGCGCCACGCCGTGGCGGCGTTCTTCCCAGCGCCACCGGCTTGAAAGCCCGGCCGTCGGCCCCACCTCATCACACAAATTTAACGGTCATTCAGTGCGGGGCCTTCAGCCTTGCAGTCTTTCGCTGTACGAATCATGGAGTTGCAGATGAAATTGTCACGCGTCGCCGCGCTCGCGGCGATTTCCGCCCTGTGCTTGCCGGCCCTCGCCTTGGCCGACACCTCCGCCGGTTCGAATTCGGGCTGGAGCGGCAGCGGCGAGTTCGGTTTGGCCAATGCGACGGGTAATACCAAATCCCTCAACGTCGACGCCAAGCTGAAGCTCGCCTATGAAGACGATATCTGGAAGGACGCGTTCTTCCTCGACGCCAACCGTGCCAAGAGCAACGTCAAGATCCCCATCGTGCAGGACGGCGTCACGGTCGGTGAAACCAGCAGCTACGAAACCACCGCCAATCATTACGACGTGGGCGGCTCGGTGGGCTACAAGTTCAACCCGCGCGCGTACCTGATCGGCGCGGCGCGTTACGACCACGACGACTTCGCGCCGAACCGCTGGCAGGAAGTCGCGTCGATCGGTTTCGGTTACATCCTGTTGAAGGATGCGCGCAACGAGTTGTCGGTCGAAGCCGGTCCGGGTTACAAGCGATACCAGCCGCAGACCTATACCGTGGTGGATACCACCGTGACGCCGCCGCTGGTCACGACAGTGACGCCGCCCGCGGAGAACGAGGCGATCGGCCGCGCACTGGTCAACTACAAACTCGCGTTGACCGACAGCACCAGCCTGCAGGAAACCCTCCTGGCGGAAGTCGGCAGCCAGAACAAGTACTACCAGAACGACATCGGCGTGGCGGTCGCGATGACCAAGACGCTGGCGTTGAAGGTGGCCTACGAGAACCGCTACAACTCCAACATCGTGCCTGGCACCAGGCACATGGACAGCCTGTTCACCACCAACCTTGTGTACAACTTCGGCGGGTCGAAATAGTCAATCCGCAAAACCGGGCATCCCCGGATCAAGTCCGGGGCAGGCTCTGCCGCGGTTTGCGGACAAACGGGCGCGGCACGTGGCGCGCAGGAGCGCGCCCGAACAGCGCAGCTGGCCCGTAGGGCGAGCGCCATGGATGGCGCGAGTAAAGCCGCGCCACGTATGTCGCGTCAGACACTTCGTGTCTTCCGCGCCGGTACATCCATGTACCGGGATTCGCTACCCACGACCCATCTGGCGCGACACTCACGGGATGCGCGATACCAGCGGGCTTCAGCCCGCGAGCTTTGCCTTGACGCGTTGCGACAGCGCGCCCATGTCGGCACGGCCGGTCGCGCGTTCCTTCAGCAGCGTCATCACCTTGCCCATGTCGCGCGGCGAGGTGGCGCCCGCGTCGGCGATGCACTGCGCGATCAGTGCGTCGAGTTCGGCATTACTCAGCTGCGTCGGCAGGTAGGCCTCGATCACGCCAACCTCGAAGCGTTCCTGCGCCGCCAAATCCTCGCGCTGCGCGGCTTCATATTGCGTGATCGAATCGCGCCGCTGCTTCAGCATCTTTTCCAGCGTGTGCAGAACCTGGGTGTCGTCCAGCACGATGCGCTCGTCCACTTCGCGCTGCTTGAGCGCGGCGAGGATCAACCGGATCACGCCGAGGCGCGGCTTGTCGCCACCCTTCATCGCGGCTTTCATGTCTTCGGTGATGCGTTGCTTCAATTCGCTCATGGTTGCCTTCCGGTTGAAAGTGCACAAACGCGAAACGGCCGGCGCCGCAGGGCGGGGCCGGCCGTCGCAATGTGCACGGACGCGTTGCTCAGCGCACGCCGATCAATACAGGCGCTTGCGGCGCGTGACTTCGCGCGAGACGCGACGCAGGTGGCGTTTCACCGCTGCAGCGCGCTTGCGCTTGCGTTCCTGGGTCGGTTTCTCGTAAAACTCGCGCTTGCGCGTTTCGGCGAGCACGCCGGCCTTCTCGCAGGTGCGCTTGAAACGGCGCAGGGCGATTTCGAACGGCTCATTCTCGCGGACTTTGACGCTGGGCATGGACGCTCCACTTGGTAAACTGACCCGCTTCAGCGCGGGTGAGCCGTGAATTATAGCGTGACTTCCATGACCGATTCAAAGGGGCCGGTGACCGGCCCGGTACTGGGCATCGAAAGCTCCTGCGACGAGACCGGGGTGGCTGTGTACGCGCCCGGCCGCGGCCTGCTGGCGCACGCCCTGTATTCGCAGATCGCACTGCACGCCGAATACGGCGGCGTGGTTCCGGAGCTGGCCAGCCGCGACCACGTCCGCAAGCTGCTTCCCCTTTTGCGTCAGACACTTGCCAATGCCGGTCTGAAGGTTTCCGATCTCTCGGCCGTGGCCTATACCGCGGGCCCGGGCCTGATCGGCGCGCTGCTGGTGGGCGCGTCGGTGGCGCGTTCGCTGGCGTGGGCGCTGGAAATCCCCGCGATCGGCGTCCACCACATGGAAGGGCACCTGCTGGCGCCGTTGCTGGAAGAGCCAGCCCCGGGGGCCGAACCCTTGGCGCCGCCGTTCGTGGCGCTGTTGGTGTCGGGCGGACATTCACTGCTGGTCGGAGTCGAAAAGATCGGCAGCTACGCGATCCTTGGCGACACGCTGGACGATGCCGCCGGCGAGGCCTTCGACAAAACCGCCAAGCTGATGGGCCTGCCCTACCCGGGTGGTCCAGCGCTGGCCAGGCTGGCCGAGACCGGCGATCCCAAGGCGTTCAAGTTCTCACGCCCGATGACCGACCGGCCGGGCCTCGATTTCAGTTTCTCTGGATTGAAGACTCAAGTATTGCTCGCCTGGCGCGAAAGCGACCATGCTGATGTGACCAGGGCCAACATCGCGCGGGGCTTCGAGGAAGCCATCGTGGAAACCCTGGCTATCAAGTGCCGGCGTGCTCTCGCACAGACTGGATACAAGCGGCTGGTGGTTTCCGGTGGCGTCGGCGCCAACAAGCGCCTGCGCGCGCAACTGGCGGAAGCCGGACGGCGCGAAGGCTTCCAGACGTATCTCCCGCGCCTCGCGTTCTGCACCGACAATGGCGCGATGATCGCGTTGGCGGGTTCGATCCGGCTTTCAGCCGGGCAAACCATCGGCCCCGAAATCCGCGTGCTGCCGCGCTGGAATCTTGAGTCGTTGCCCGAGGTCGCCTGAGCATGGATACCGTTTTCATCGAAGCGCTGGAAGTCGAAACCGTCATCGGCATCTACGACTGGGAGCGCAACATTCGCCAGAAGGTGGTGCTGGATGTCGAAATGGCGTTCGACAATCGCAAGCCCGCCGCCAGCGACAAGATCGAGGACACGGTCAACTACAAGGCGGTGTCCAAGCGCCTGATCGCCTACATCGAGGCGTCGAATTTCGAACTGGTGGAAACCCTGGCCGAACATTGCGCCGCGATCATCCGTGACGAGTTCGGCGTGCCATGGGTGCGCCTGAGATTGGCCAAGCCCGGTGCGGTCACGGGTTCGAAAGCAGTGGGCGTCAGCATTGAGCGCGGCACGAAGCCGCAATGACATGACGCGCGTTGTCCTGAGCCTCGGTTCCAACGCCGATCCCGAACGGCATCTCGGCGACGCGCTGCGCGCGTTGCGCGAACACTTCGGTGCAGTCGAGGTTTCGCCGACCTATCGAAGCGCCGCGGTCGGTTTCGAAGGCACGGCGTTCCTCAACAACGCGGCGGCCTTCAATTGCGACATGGCTCGCGACAGCCTGCGCGATTGGCTGCACGCGCTGGAAGACGCCTCGGGCCGCGACCGCAGCCTGCCGCGCTACGCCGACCGCACGCTTGACCTCGACATCGCGCTATGGTGCGAAGGCGACCGCTGCGCCACCGACCTGACGCGCGAGGAATTCGAGCGCGCGCACGTGCTGGCGCCGTTGGCTGACATCGCGCCTCATCTGCGCGATCCGTTTACCGGCGCAACCCTGCAAGAACGCTGGCTGCAACTTGCAGGCGGCCTTCCGCCGCTCGAACGCCTTGCGGACCCTGAAAAAAAACAACAGTCCGCGAATGAACGCAAATGAACGCAAATGAACGCGAATAGAGCTGCTAAGGTGATTTGCGTTAAAGGTCTGATCAATTCGGTTTTCGTCATTCCCGCGAAGGCGGGAATCCAGTGACTTCCGGCTATCGTGTTGATCTACAAAGGCACTGGGTCCCGGATATCGCTGCGCGATTCCGGGATGACGAGCAAAATCAGAGCACCCCTAAGCAAATGTGATCGCAGTCGAAACTGATCCGGTCCGACCGATACTGTTTCAAACGCTCAACCGTTCTCCGCTTCCATTCGCGTTCATTTGCGTTCATTTTCGTTCATTTGCGTTCATTTGCGGACTGCCTGCTGTTCTGTCATCAACTACAAGCCCGCTTCGCGCGCCGCCTGTGCCCTGTCATGTTCGACGCGCCGCGCCGGAACTTCCGTGCTCCGATCGGTGGGGATGAATTCCACCTCGCGCGAAAACATCCCGATCGCGGTACGTGCGACCTGCCGCGTGTCGTACCACGCGTACGCGCCCACGCCGAGCGCGCCGGCGACCGGCAGCATCCGCGCCAGCGACGAGCCCAGCGCGCGCTCCGACAATTTGACGCCAATGCGATGCGCAACGCTGCGAAGGGTGTGGGCGGTGGCCGCGTGAACGATCCAGCGCTGCCCCGCGCGCACGGCAAGGTCGCGCACCGCCTGCGCAGCCGCATGCCGGAACAGGCAATACAGCATCTGTTCGCGCGTCAGGGTGGTGTGCCGGCCGCAGGCGGCGGCGATGTCGGCCACCATCTGTGCCTGGATTTTCCAGATCGCGACCAGCTCCGGCAGCACCGTGAACCAGCCCAGCGGACCTGGCGGTAGCGCCAGCGACGACGACGCCAGGAAAGCCTTGCGCCGCGCCGTCAGCGCGATGGCTTCGACGCGTGCTTGCGGATGCTCGCTGGGTTGCTCGCGGCTGCGCGGGATATCCGAAAGGAAGTCGAGGATCTGCTGTGCGATCCTTTGCGAGGGCGGGCCAGCGGTAGCGGGCACGGAAGCGGTCATCGTTGTCCTCGATGCGCGTGGATGTCAACACCATGCCGCCGTTCGCGCCGCCGTTCAAGTCATTGCGCGCGGTCTTTCAGGCACCGCTCACATGTTGAGAATGCGGCCGCCATCCACGCGGATAGTCTGGCCGGTAACGTAACCGGCATCGCGGACCAACCACAACACCGTGTTTGCGATTTCCTCGGGCGTGCCGGTGCGCTGCAACGGGATACGCGCCAGCCCCGCATCGCGATCCACATCGGACTTGTTCTCGGGCCACAGGATCGCGCCCGGCGCCACCGCGTTCACGCGCACCTCGGGCGCAAGCGCCTGCGCCAGCGCCGCGGTCGCCATGCGCAGCGCCGCCTTGCTCATGCCGTAGGCGGCGTGTTGCGGCAACGGACGCTCGGCGTAGATGTCGGTGATATTGACGATCGCGCCGTGCGCCACCTTCAGATGCGGTGCGGCGGTCTGCGCCAGCAGCAACGGTGCGCGCGCATTGACCGCGAAGAACTCATCGCATTGCGCCGCCGTGATTTCGCCCAACGGTGTTGCATGGAAGATCGAGGCGTTGTTGACCAGCGCATCCAGCCGTCCGAAGCGCGTGACGACGGCACCAACCAGCCCCGGCAACTGCGCGCTGTCGGCAAGGTCGGCCTGCAGCACCAGCGTCGAATGCGTGCGCTGCGCTTCCAGCGCGTCCGCCAGTCCATCCAGTTCGCCGCGCGATTTGCGGTAGTGCAACGCCACATCGTAGCCCGCTGCGTGCAGCGTGCGCGCGATGACCGCACCGACCCGGCGCGCGGCGCCGGTGACAAGCGCAACCGGGTGCGTTTCGCTCATGCTGCCTCCGCCCGTTATCCTGCTTCTTTGAAGCGTGCCTCAAATCGAGCGAATCCGCCAGCGTGGACACCACCCTGCCCGAACCCTCCATCGAGGAAGCCACGCATTCCGCGCGGCTGGCGGACGCCATTCGCCGGGAAATCGCGGCTTCGGGTCCGGTTTCCTTCGCGCGTTTCATGGAGCGCTGCCTGTACGCACCAGGGCTCGGCTACTACAGCGCGGGCCGGCTGAAATTCGGCAAGGCCGGCGATTTCGTCACCGCGCCGGAACTCGGGCCGCTGTTTGCGCGTTGCGTCGCGCGTGCGATGGCCCCCGCGTTGCGCGCCTGCGATGAGGACGCCGTGTGGTTCGAACTCGGCGGCGGCAGCGGCGTGTTCGCGCGCGATTGCCTGAGGGAGCTGCAGGCGCTCGACGCACTGCCGCGGCATTACTGGTTGCTGGAACCTTCGGCGGATTTGCGCGAACGCCAGCGCGAACGCCTGCAAACCGACCTGCCGGCGGAACTGTTCGCGCGTTGCGCGTGGCTGGAGCGTCCGCCGCAGCATGCATGGGCGGGCGTGCTGTTCGCCAATGAAGTGCTGGATGCGTTGCCGATCACGCGCTTCACCATGCAGGGTGGCGAGGTTTTCGAGGAGCACATCGACGCCAACGGCAACGGCGCGTTCGTGCGCAGCGACCGTCCGGCCGACCCGCTGGTCGCGGGCGCGGTGCGCCACCTGCAGCGCCGCCTCGGGCGAGAATTCGAGGACGGCTACCGCTCGGAAGTGCTGCCGCAACTGCCTTGGTGGCTGGAAGCGATCGCGGGCGAACAGACGCGCGGCGCGGCGCTGTTCGTCGATTACGGTTACGTGCGCCGCGAGTTCTACCTGCCCGAGCGCCGCGACGGGACCTTGCTGTGCCACTACCGCCACCGCGCGCACGCCGAGTCGCTGATCCTTCCGGGTCTGCAGGACATCACCGCATCCGTCGATTTCACCGCGCTGGCCGAAGCGGGCATCGGTGCCGGGTTCGAGCTGGCGAGCCATGCCTTCCAGTCCGAGTTCCTGATCGCGTCGGGACTCGATGCCGCGTTCGCCGCCGCCTACGACAGTGCGGCGGACGAAGCTGCGCGCTACGCGCTGGCGCAGCAGGTCAAGCGCCTGACCCTGCCGGGTGAAATGGGCGAACGTTTCCAGGCGATGCTGTTCACCCGCGACCTCGATCCCGATGCAACTTTCCCAGCCTTGCTCGCGGTCGACCGCAGCGACCGCCTGTAGCGCCCTGAAACCTCGCTGAAAGGCGGCAGGAGGATGCTGTCGCCCGGCGCCGCGTGCGACTCGGCCAAGCGGCCGGCAAATCGGCGACAATGGGCGCATGGCCGCAGCCCGCTGCGCCATGCGCCCGACGCGCAAATACACCCCGATATGACAACCACCCTTGCCACCTTGCTGCTGCTGCTCGGTTCGGTCGCCTGCGACGTGACCGGGCAGGTGTGCTTCAAGCTCGGCGTCGGCCACGAAACCGAGGGCGGCGCCGACGCGCCGTCGCTGCTGCACAAGGTGCTGCATTCGCCATGGATCGCCCTGGGCGTGACGGTGTACGCGTTGGAGTTCGTGCTGTGGTTCGCCGCGCTCTCGCGCACCCAGCTCAGCATCGCGTTCCCGTTCACCGCACTGGGCTACGTCGGCGTGGTGATCGCCAGCCGTTACATTCTGAATGAACGCATTTCGCTGCGCCGGTGGGCAGGGATCGGAACGATCGTCGTTGGGGTCGTATTGGTCACCGGTCAACAATTGGGTTAACAGGGGCCCTCATGACGCAATCCATGATCAAACAGGCGGACTTCCTGCTGCGCGGCGGACGCGCGGGGGCGCTGCTGATCCACGGCCTCACCGGCACGCCGGCGGAAATGCGTTTCGTGGGCAAGGGCCTGAATCGCGCCGGCTTCACTGTGTACGGCATGCAGCTTGCCGGCCATTGCGGCAGCGAAGCGGATTTGCTCAAGACCGGCTGGCGCGACTGGGCGCGCAGCGTGCGCGAAGGTGCCGACCGCTTGCGCCAGGAGGTCGATCACCTGTTCGTGGCCGGTCTGTCGATGGGTTCGATCCTGGCGCTGAACCTGGCGATCGAAAAGCCGCAGTGGGTGGACGGCCTCGGACTCTACGGCAGCACGCTGTTCTACGACGGCTGGACGATCCCGCGCGTGGCGCGGCTTTCATTCATGCTGCCGCTGGTGTGCGGCCTGGGTTTCTTCAAGCAGCGCCGCTTCATGGAAAGCTTTCCTTACGGCATCAAGGACGAGCGCGTGCGCATGCGCATCGCGGGTGCGATGCTGGACGGCCAGAGCGCCGTGGCGGGCCTGCCCGGCAACCCGTGGCCGTCGCTCGCGGAATTCCACAAGCTGGTGTGGCACGTGCGGCCGCGCCTGCAGAACGTACGCGCGCCGACGCTGATCATGCACGCGGCCGACGACGACATCGCCAGCGTGCGCAACGCGCGCGTGATCGAACGCCGCGTCACCGGACCCACCGAAACGGTGCTGTTGAACGACAGCTACCACATGATCACGGTCGATGGCGAACGCGACAAGGTGATCTCGCGTTCGGCGGATTTCTTCACCCGCATCCTCAGCGAAAGCCCGATGCGCGTGTCGCGCGTGCGCGTCGCCGCGTCCCCCTCCATGGCATGAATGGCATGACCCTGCCGCCGGGTGACGCACCCGCGACGAAAAAAGATATCCATGCACGCACCCGTCGCCTGTCGCCGCTGCTGCTGGCATGGGTGCTGTTGCTCGCGGTCGAAACGCTCGGCCAGGTTTCGCTGAAATTCGCGGGCACGCATGTCGGCGCGCTGGAACCGAACCGGCATTCCATCCTCACCGCACTGACCACGCCGTGGTTGTGGCTGGGGTTGGCGTGCTACCTCGGACAATTCGTGATCTGGATGCGCATCCTCGAGAAGTCCAGGCTGTCCAGTGCGTTTCCCACCAGCGCCATCGCATTCGTCGCGATCATGATTGCTTCGTGGGCAGTATTCGGCGATCCGATGGGCTGGGAGAAGATCCTGGGATCGGCCATCATCGTCGCTGGTATCCTGTTGCTGGGCGGCGATGCGCATTCCGCCCCGCCCGCGCCAGCGCGCCACGAGGCCGAAAGGAACCCGCCATGAGTGACGACTTCACACCAGACAACGTCCAACAAACGGTGTTTTCGATCATCGCCAAGGAAGCGGGCATCGACGAGAGCAAGGTCACGCTGGATTCGACGCTGAAGGATCTGGAGATTCCCTCGCTGGATGCGATCCAGATCATTTTCGAGATCGAGGATCACTTCAAGATCCAGATGCCCGACCGCGATCCCAACTTCGACACCGAATCGGTGAAGGGGCTGGTCGAGACGGTCGAAAAACTGCTGGCCGAGAAGGCCGCAAATCCCAACCCGCCGGCGCCACCTTCTCCGACACCCCCGGCCGCATAAACCCCCCTCACATGAATCGTCGTGTCGTCATCACCGGCGTCGGTGCGATTTGCGCGCTGGGGCATGACGCGCGCACGATCTGGACGGGCATGCGCGAGGGCCGCAGCGCGATCGCGCCGCTCACGGGTTTCGAAACCCAGGACATGCGCGTCAAGGTCGCGGCGCAAGTGCGCGACTACGACCCCGCACGGCATTTCGATTCGAAAAAGCTCATCCTGCTGGATCGCGTTTCGCAGTTCGCGCTGATCGCCGCGCGCGAAGCCGTCATGCAATCGGGCATCGATTTCGCGCAGGGTGATATCCGTCAGCGCAGCGCCTGCGTGATCGGCACCGGCACCGGCGGCGAAGTCACCAACGATGAATGCTCGAAGCGGCTTTACGCGGAAGGCAACCCGCGCCTGCACCCGCTGTCGATCGTGCGCCGGATGATGAGCGCGCCGGCGTCGCAGGTATCGATCGAATTCGGCATCACGGGACCGAGCTTCGCCGTATCGAGCGCCTGCGCCTCGGCCAACCACGCGTTCGCGCAAGCCTTCGCGCTGGTGCGTTCGGGCGTCGCGGACGTCGCGCTCGCGGGCGGCACGGAAGCCTGCATCACGCTGGGCGTGCTGCGCGCGTGGGAAGCCATGCGCGTGCTGGCCGACGACACCTGCCGGCCGTTCTGCAAGCAGCGCCGCGGCCTGGTGCTCGGCGAAGGCGCGGGCATGGTCGTGCTGGAAGACTTCGACCACGCACGCGCGCGCGGCGCGGAAATCTTTGCCGAATTCGCGGGTGCCGGCATGAGCGCGGACGCCGGCGACATCGTGATGCCTTCCGACGTCGGCGCGGCGCGAGCGATGACCGCGGCGCTGCGCGACGCGCAATTGAATGCCGAAGACATCGATTACATCAACGCCCACGGCACCGCGACGCCGGCCAACGATCCCACTGAAACACGCGCGATCCATGCAGCGCTCGGCGAGCACGCGAACAAGGTTGCGGTGTCGTCCACCAAATCCGTGCACGGCCATGCGCTCGGCGCCGCCGGCGCGCTGGAAATCGTCGCCGCGCTCGGCGCGCTGCGCGCTGGCGTCATTCCGCCCACCGCCAACTTCATCGACCCCGATCCCGAGTGCGACCTCGATTACGTCCCCAACACCGCACGCGAAATGCCGGTCCGCGCGGTACTGTCCAACGCCTTCGCGTTCGGTGGATTGAATGCCGTGGTGGCTTTGAAGCGCGCGGCGTAGCGCGTCCTTCCGGGTTCTGCGTAGGTTGGGTTGAGCGCAGCGAAGCCCAACAGGCACCCGCGACAATGTTGGGCTTCCTCCGGATCAAGTCCGGAGTCAGCCCAACCTACAAATCATCCGACCCTTCATTGACGCCCTCGAACAGGAACGTCGAGAGATAGCGTTCGCCGGTGTCGGGGAGCATCGCGAGCAACACGGAGCCTTGCGGCACCTGCTTCGCGACTTCCAGTGCCGCGGCGACGGTGGCGCCCGATGAGATGCCGCAGAAGATGCCTTCTTCCTGCGCGAGCCGCCGCGCGGTATCGCGCGCCAGCACTTCGTCGATCGGGATGATTTCGTCGGCGATGGTGCGGCTCAGCACCTTCGGCAGGAAATCCG
>Ga0207707_10000909_pt1 | contig 28839 bp, 32 predicted proteins | sample KBSC83BmetaG_FD_184336 | JGI IMG/M metagenome (GOLD analysis project Ga0207707, IMG submission 184336) | Corn rhizosphere microbial communities from Kellogg Biological Station, Michigan, USA - KBS C8-3B metaG (SPAdes) (version 2) | ecosystem: Host-associated > Plants > Roots > Rhizosphere ... | reverse complement strand
ATTCAAGTCCATTGGTTTTCTCCACATGGCTGGAACTAACACCCATTGCTAGTCCTACGGGATAATACCAGATACTATAAGTATGTCCACTTACCCTCCTGTCGAGTCGACAGGCAAATCATAGACCTTGATAGCCCAGTCAATGAATGCTTTTGCGAGCGAAGACTGCAGACCACGGATATGCGTCCCAAATGCTCCAGCGGGAGCAGGCAGAGATGCTTGGTGCGCGTAGAAGCCTGCGAGCGCAACAACGAGTTCTTTCTGCGTAACTCCGTATTCCCAAGGCAGCAATGCGTTTTCAGCATAGGCAGTACCCAGCCAGTATATTTTATCGAACTCAGGATTGCCCTTCACAGCCCAGTTCCAATCGATGAGCACGGTTCTGTCGGGGAGGAAGCAAAGATTGTCGCTGCGTATATCGGTGTGAACCAGCGAATCGCCTTCAAGTGAAACATGCAGTTCTGTTGCGCAGAGAAAGGCGAACGACCGATCCCACCACGCGGACGTCACGAATCCTAGGTTCAAAAAGGCCTTCGGGTCAGTTGCGATCTGTTTCCAGCCGTTGAGCTGCGGGAGAATGCTCGCGAGTGACGGCAACGGGAGCACGGGGGTAATCTGCGCCAAATCAGACAGTAGTGACAGGGTCCGCTGAATCATGTCTTCGCGCCACGGTGGCGGCCACATTCCAGCGCTCAGGTCTTCCAGGACCAGAATCGGATGGCCCTGATCTATCCACGCGATGCAGTGCGGCAAGAAAGAAACGCTGAGGGAACTATAAATCTGATACTCGGCTCTTAGCCACTTCGCCGTTTCATCATCAGCGGCAGACTTTACAAAGAAGGACGATCCATCGCTGAACGTCACAATATATTTTAAGGCATTCGTATACCCACCTTCAACTATCCGCCAGGACTCGGGCGTTAACTTGAGGGCCTCCCCCGCTTTCTGAACTGCATCTGGTAACACCGGTTGCATAGGTACCGCAACAGTACCATGGTACGGTGCTTGCCCCTCATGGTTCACATCCACTTCACTACCCTTCTGGGATGATTAGGGCGTTACCAGCTAAACGAAACACCTATGAAGAGTACGTACTCAATGGTTCGTTCTACTATCGCTGCAGCCGCTATCGCGGGCGCTGCGGCAGGAAGCCTCGCACTGGTGGCACCAGCTTTTGCTGCTGACACCATGGTGACCGGTTACCAGACCGGCTACACCTACCACGAGGGACTCGCCAACGGTTCCGGCGCTGCGCTCATGGCACAGCAAGACCAGGCGACCCAGTCGTCGGGGATCACCACGACTGACACGACGGCCGCACCGGCCGACGTGAGCGTGGCTCCGGTCAATAGCCAGACCACCGAGCTCCCTGCTACGCCGCAGGTGGCAATAGTGCCGGCTGCGCAAACGCAGACTACGGTGGCACCGGCAGCGAGCCCGTCGCTTGCTGCGCAGCTCGCCGCGGTCCCGGTGACGACCTGGGCGGCAATCGCGCTCATCCTGCTCGCGCTCATACTCGCTATCCTCATGCTCGCGACACCGAGCGAGACGGTCACCCGCACGCGCACTACGCGCAGCTACCAGTACCACTAGTACTGAGGTGAACGACAACCGCCCCTCCTGGAGGGGCGGTTTGCTATACAAAGCCGGGGAAATAATCGGTCTTAATCTGGGAGGACGGCAGCCCGAGCGCGCGGAGTGCATCCGTGAACGACGTGACCATACCGCGCGGGCCCGATATATAAAAGGTACGGTCTGCGTAGTCGGGCACCTGGGACGTGATCATCCGCTCGTCGATGCGCCCCTTCACGACGTTCGGGAGCGTGGCCTTATCGGCCGCTGCGTACACCACCTTCATGCCAAGCCGCTCGCGCGCGCGGTCGAAGAAGTCCTTGTATGCGATATCGCGTTCGGCGTTCGCGCCGTAGAGCAGCACGGCATCTCGTGGCTTGCCGCTCGCGAACATATTCCCCACCATACTGCGGAACGGCGTGATGCCGATGCCACCCGCGATGAATGCGAGCTTCTTGCTCTCATCGCGCGGGAGGGTGAAATCCCCCGCGAGCTGGCCTGCGGAAATGGTATCGCCCTTCTTGAGCGCGAGGAGTTCTTGCTTGAACGTACTCATGGGCTTGTAGAATTTCACGCCGAGACGCACCGTTTCTTCCTCCGGCGCAGACGCGATGGTGAAGTACCTGCGGTTGCCGCGGCTGTCGTTACTTGTACCCGGGAGCGTCCACTCAAGATACTGGCCTGCAGTAAACGCGAAGCGTCGGTCGGGCGTGAAGACGAATTCGTACGTGCCGTCGGCAAGCTGGGTGCGACCCGTGAGCGTGAGCACGTGTTTACCCTTCGGACTCACTATGAATGAAAAGATATTGCCCGCGAGCAGTGCGGTCTCCGGAGTGAAGTAGTAGGAAAGGATGTGCACCGCGGGCGCGAAGAGTACGCCGGTGAGGACGCCATAGACTATGCGCAGCGAACGCGACGGCGGGAGCGTGGAAGGTTCCGTGAGCATGACGAGCGCGAGGAAAAGGAACGAGGAATGCGCAAGCGTGCTCCAAAGCGCGCTCAGGGAACCAGGCAGCGAGGTGAACGCGATGGTCGCGAGCGCAGCCACCGCAAACGCGATGACGACGTCGAACCGTTCGATCTTGCGCACGATGAGGAGGCCGCCCACGAGTACGAACGGCGCGAGGTAGAGGTTCCCTACCCACCAGGTAGCTCCCTGCGAGAAGATGAGCGCCGACACCACTACGCCGAGCGCCGCCGGATTGAATACCTGCTTCTTGTGCCACGCGATGATGTATTTGGATGCGATGGCCCAGACGCTGATGGCGAGGATGATTCCGATGCCGGCGAGGTCGGTGGGCAGCACGGGGTTCACGATGAGTACCAGAATGAGTGCGGTGATAACAGCGGAGTCAGCGCCGGGCTCGCTCGAAAACACACGCGCGCCGATGCGGTCGATGATAGAACACGCAGCGATAAAGAGCCCCGCGGAGAACAGTATCGCTGCCGGCGAGTATGGAAGTAAGCCGAAGAACGCGAAACCGGCAGCAAGCGCGATGAGCGCACCGAGGTAGTAGAGGACGACCCGGTACATCGTTATCCGGTTGAGGATGGAGTCTATGAAATTCATACGGTAAGTGCGCGGAATCCGCTCGTCATGGTGGCGATACCCGCGGCGCTGATCTGGTATCCCTCGCACCCAGGGATGGCTTCTATGAAACGGATGCCGTCTTCTCCCATCGCGAACGCTGCGGTCGCGTAGCGGTCGGCGGTGAGGATATCCGGACCCACGACCGTGATGCTCACGATGTCGCGAATAGGGTGCTCGGGGTCGTGCGGATTATAGATATGATCGCCGCGCGCGGCGCTGCCTGAGGTAGCCACGCCAGCGGTACCAGGCGCAATCGCTTTTACGATCTCTCCACGCACGAACGGGCTGCGTATCCCGAGCTGCCAAGCTTCCCCTACATCGTTCTTGCCCGAGAACGCGATGTCGCCGCCCACATCGATACAGAAGTTCTCGTACCCGAGAGACGAGAGCAGGTTTGCCGCTTTCTGAATCGCCCAACCTTTCACGATGCCCGTGGGATCGATGAAACCGTCGGGCCGACGCATGTCGAAAAACCCGCCCGATTCTTCTCGCGTCTTCTCGCCAAGTAAGAGTATCTCTGCGAGGTCGGCGCTCACGGGGAGCTGCGGGTCGCGGTTCATGCGTACAACTTCGCTGTCGTCGCGGTACGTACTGAACCGGCGGTCCACGTCGTCGAAATATGCGTACGCCGCGTCGATGCCGCGCGCGGCATCGGTGTCGACGATTTCAATCGATACGGGCATGCCCATCCTGATGCGAGAATCCTTCATGGCTTAGCTTTTCGCCTGTGTGAGTGCGGACGCGAGCGATTCGCGGAACGCCTGGCTCGTGTCGCTTGCACCGGAAACGGTGTTGATGCTCGCGCTTTGCGCGGCGACTGCCTCTTGCTGAAGATACGGGAGCGCTTGGCTGTTGATGTAGCGCGAGGTGCTGCGGTCGTTCGGGTACTGGAGTATCTGGACCGCCGTGAGCTTTCCGCCCGAGACGACAGCCTTCACCTGGACGTAACCGTAGAACGCGTCCGCCGCGCTGCCGGTATACGAACCATCTACGTACTTACCGGTGGCGGTGCTGCCCGTGCTGCCCGAGGATGTGCCGGTACTGCCTGACTGGCTGCCGCCTGAGGAAGACCCGCTTGCTGTAGTGGTATCCGAACTGGTAGTAGCGCTCGCCGTCTGGCTGTACGTAGGAGAAGAGCCGACCGAGGTATCGGTCGAGGTAGGGGTGGGTGGCGCGACTACGACGTGTTCCCCTCCGTCAGCACCGAGGTGCTGCGCGATAAGGTACGCCATCGACGTAAAGATGAGCCCGGCGGATATAAGATAGCGCTTCATACTCTCTTATACACGCGAACCGGGTCCTGTATTACATCGAGTCTGGGGCGGCCGGGAGCACCTGGATACCGTAGGCTTGGATGCCTTCTGGAGTCGGCGTACCGGCGACATACACGCGCTCGCCTGGAGCAAGCACGGACGCATCGAATCCCGTGGGGATGATCACGGTGAACGAGCCGTCATCGCCATCGTGGTCGAAATCGTCATGCTGCATGACGAACGTCGTCGTGGAAACAGTGTCGACGATGCCGCGGAATACCCCGCGGTCGTGCGGAGCGCCACCGTGCACGTCCTCGTAGAGCGAGCCGATGGGAGCCGGAAGACGGTCGTGGTCGGCGTCATCAAGAAGGAACGCGTTCAGCGGCGTACCGCGCTCGACGGCGACGCCGGCGACAACCGCCACCACGCACAGCGCTCCCGCTATATATATGAATGACCGGCGGTAGCCGAAGCGGAACCGGCGCAGGAGGATCGTGGTGAGCACAATGAGGACGAGGTCGACGATGAGCCAGCCCCACGGGAAGACGGCGAGGAACGTCTCGATGCCGCGCGGACCGAAGGTGAGCAGCGAGCCGTGTCCTTCCGTATCTATCGCGAAGGCAACGTAGTTCACGAGGAACGTCGTGACGAGCACGACGAAACCGGCGAGTACGATGAGACCGCCCGCCTGGAGTATGAAATAGGAGCGCGAGCGCATGGTGACTTCCCCGCCGCGGATGCGCGCGAGTATGGTCTCCTTGAGATCGCTCTGTGGCTCTTGCGTGTGGTTCGTCATACGAGTGTTTGTAAATGCGCAGGTAAACCGCGTTTGAGTAACTCCTTGCCGCGCGCGAGACGGATACCCACCGTACCCACCGGCACCTGGAGCACGTCGGCGATGTCCTTATACGAAAGCTCTTCCAAATAATACAGGATGAGTACTTCCCGATAGGTCTGCGGTAGCTCGTCGAGTCCCGTCTGCACTGCTTCCCGTATGATCGCGATATCGTGCTCCGCGATGGCCGGCTCTTCGTAGGACGGGTGCGCGATGAGTGCGTCGGCATCGCCGAGCAGGTACGGCGCCTTCCCCCGCGACCGCAGCTGGTTCACGAAGGCGTTGTGCGCGATGCGGTATATCCAGGAAGAGAACGAACGTGTGGGATCGAACCCGCGGATATTCGTGTACGCCTTCAAGAACACGTCCTGCACGATGTCTTGTATGTCCTCGCGCCCGGAGAGGAACTTGCGTCCGTACCGCAGCAGCTTCGGCTCGTACCGCGCGACCAAGTCGCCGAAACGTTCCGTGTCGCCCTGTTGCACGAGGCGCGCGAGCGCCTCGTCCGTCGGTACGTGCCCTTGTTCCATACTCTAAGTATCGTCGAGTCCCGGAGTTCGCACAACAGACCTAACTCATCAAGAGCGGTCCGTTGCGCACAAGTTCATGGGATTCTAAATTAAGTCTCGTAAGGGCCGACCGTCTCGCTCCGGCATCTCTCTATACACGCCCGTACCGCCTTTATTTCATAGATACAAACAAAACGGCCCCCGCGTACGCGAGAGCCGTTGTCTTTTTCAGTCTGTCAGAATCTATCGCAGATCGAGTTCCTTTTCCCTGAACCGGATGCCTTTCGGCTTGATGTACACCGACTTGCTTTTGCTTGCGCGGATTTCGCCCGCGCCGCCCAAGAACTTGAACGGATAGTCTCCTTCTTCCCATATCTCGCGCATGAGCGGCACCGACCCGGGCGACGAGTAGATGGCAAAGCCGGCGCCCATGTTGAGGTTGCCGTACGCTTCGCGGTCGCTCACGCCGCCGCGCTTTTGCATGAAGCCGAACACCGGATGTGGTCTCGGAACCTCATTCACCCGATACTGGAAGTTCCCCGGCCCACGCATAAGCTTGCGCCATCCGTGACCGGTGATATTGACGCCGTAGCGGATATCGATGCCGGTCTTGAGGCACGCTTCGATGAACTTCACATAGATATGCGTGGGTTCAAGCAGCGCTTCGCCGTACATCTGACCGTTCGAAAGCTTCGTGCGGTAACCGTTGCGCAGCGAGCCAGCGATCTTGCGAGCGAGCGTGTAGCCATTGGCATGCACACCCGAGCTCGTGAGAAAGCTGATGGCATCGCCGTGCTGTATCGAGTCGGGATTCAGGAGACGGTACGGGGCGACACCCCATCCGGCTCCTGAAAGGCACATGGTATCCGGCACGATGATGTCTTTGAGTGCGGGTGTTTCTCCCGGACCCCAGACCGCACCGGCCAGGTCGCATGCATCCTTCCACCCTTCCACAAGCGCTGCGCTGCGCTTCTTGTCGTTGAACCAGGTGTCCGACGCGACCGCGGGGTGCATCCCGAGCACCGCGGGGAACACGCCGAGTGTGATCTGGTCGTTCACGATCATGGCGACCGCACACTGCGCGTATCTGTCCGCAAAGCTTTCCTGCGATCCCACATACGTTCCTTCATGAATCGCGAGAGCTTGGCGGAAGTGCTCTTCCGCGAGGTTCTTGGTACCGAGGCCCTCGATCGTGAAGCCGATGCGGTGGCCGGCGAAATTCACCACGAACACGCTCTCGCCGCGCGTCCAGTCATACACCGAGATGCCGAAGCGTTCCGCATTCTTGTCGGTCTGGCTCGCGCTCGCTTGCGCGCGTTTTTTGAAGTCGTCGAGTCCGCGATAGTTCACCCCGGCACCTTTATAGGTCAGTCCTTCTTTCTTGGGCATTCTCTGCTCCTGCCTTTTGCTGCTGAGCACACTTCTGCTCTGCCCGGACACTACCGCATACAGGGTGCGGCGGCAAACGCCGATGTTAGAGACCCCTACTGTACGACGATGTCGATGGTGTACGGCTTCGCGATGTTGGTCGAAGGCCAGTACGGCGTGAAAGAGAACGACTTGGTCGCCGTGAAGGTCACGGTCTTCTTGCTGCCCGGCGCGATGGTGCCCGTATTTGTGACCGAGCTGCGGAAGTCGAGGCCGCCGTGGTAGGTCGTACCTGCGTCTGCACCGAAAGTGATAGTGACTGGGGTGCCTGCGGGGACCGTGATCGTTTTCACGTCTGCGGTCTCATCGTTCCCATTGACCGCGAAGCTCTGCGGAGCCGGTGCGGTCACACTCGTCTGCACAGTGGCAGAAGTCGTGGCCGTGACTTGGGCCGGTGCCTGCTGCTGCGCCGGAGCATCATTGACCGCTCCCGGAGCCTGATATGTCGGAGCAGGAGTACCGCTGTTCACATACCAGACAGTGCCGCCGATAAGTATGAGTACTACGACTAAACCGATGACGTATGCGCTTTTCATAAAAAGAGTAGTGAGGCTTACCTGCTATGTCCGCATGGTAGCACGCGTGATAGGGCCGAAATAGCCGGCCGCCGGCACGATACCGTGCGCCTTCTGGTACGCAGCGAGCGCTGTGCGCGTCTGTGGGCCGAAGTATCCCGTTGCGCCCGCGGGTATCGCATACCCATGCGCGATGAGGAACGCCTGGAGCCCGCTTACATCGGTACCCTTTGCACCGGCGGTGAGGTCACGGGTATACGGCCCGACGGGCACGTTCGCAGCTGACGCTCGGAGTTTCGCGAGAAGGTCTTGGAGTGAAGCAATCTGGGATGCAAGCGACGCGGTATGTGACGCTCCCGCGTTCGCGCCGAAGAGGCCGGCGACCGACGAACCGGAATGGATATAGTGCCTCGGAGCGGGCGGAGCGGGACTGGTATCGTCCCCCTCATCAGATGATGGTGGCGGGCTGCCGGTGAAAGCGTCCGACTCGTCCGGGGGCTCTGATGATGAGTGGCGCAGGAGCGGGAATTCGCTCTCGTCTCCAGAGATGTCCCACGTCGCTGCCGTATCCCATGCCCACACGGGAGAGCGATGGGGATCGAGCCAGTAGCCGGAGGCACTCCCGTCTGCGCCGGTGCACTGTTCGAAATCGCTGTCCATGCTGCAGCTCGCTTGGCCCGAGCGCGCGGTATCAAAATAATCGTCGTAGAACTGCTCGCTGCCGTCGCCGTCGCTAAGGACGCCTATGAAACCGCCCACTGGCGCGCCGTCCGTCGTCACCACGGATGCAGAGAAGGAATGCACGACGACAGTGCCGGCATCCTGGATGACGCCGATGAGTCCGCCCGAGGGAGCGGCTTCAGTATCGCCTCCGGCCGAGACACTGCCCGTCGAATAGCTGCGCGATACGACGCTACTATCCATGAAGCCGACGAGGCCGCCGAGCGCGCCGGAGCCGTAAACGGTCGCAAAATCCGGATAAAAGGCGACCGAGCTTGAGGCAAAGCTGTTGCGTATCTGCGAACCAGAAGCCAGGTATCCCGCAATCCCGCCAGCGCCGTTGCCTGCATACATGTATACGTTCGACGATGAACGAGAGATTATCGCGCCCGGGCCGGTGCTCAGGTCATTCAAGACGAATCCGGCGATGCCTCCTGCGGCGATCGGCGATCCGACAAAACCGGTGAACGTCGCGTTATCGATGAGGCCGCCAAAGAGTCCGCCGACGATGCCTCCGGTCCCGGTGAACGGATACTCGGGGCTGTCAGCCACGAGCGAGCTCACCGTCGAAGACGCGTGCACATTCTCGAAGACGCTGTCTACCGCGATCCCGGCGACTGACCCCGTGACATCCTCGCCGGTGACGGTGCCGTCGACCGTAAGGTCCTGAATAGACCCCCCATACACCATGCGGAAGAGGCCGACCCCGAGCTCGGCGAGGTCGTCGATGTCGACGGTGATGGTATGAGTATCGCCGTCGAAGGTGCCGTTGAATGGATCAGAGAGGAAACTGCCGATCATGACATCGTTGCCCATCTCGCTGCAATCGAGGTCGGTATCGAGGAGGAAGTCGCTGTCGAGATAATCGTTCACGCCCGCGAGGTCTTCGCAGGAATGGATGATGTAGGGGTCGAGGGCCGTGCCGCTACCATTCGCGAACGCATACCCTCCCCCGCCCCCTCCGCCACCTCCCGTGCAATCGCTTGTGGTAAACGTCGCGTCGCTCGAGGTCGCGGTCTCGCCGTCTTCGTTCGTAAACGCCTGCACAAAGTGATACGTGGTCGCGCACGAGAGGTCGCTGACGTTGGTCGCTCCAGAATCCGCAAAGTTTCCCGTGTACGTGATGGGCGTGTTCTGCGTGTATGAATTGTTCGCGGTGTAGTACGCGTCGTCGGCGTAATCGAGCTCGAAGTGGTGGAGCGGCGCAGAACCGACATTGCTCATATCGTAGTGCACGATGACCGAGTTCTCGGTGATGTCGCTGATCGCGCCCGAATCATCAGCGAACACTGGCGGGGTCGGCGGGGCACGCAGCGTGAAGGGATCGGAATCTATAGGAACGCCGTCCCCGTTCGCATCGTGCGGTGTTATTCGTATCTCGGCATTGGTTGTGCTCGCCGTTGATTGGTCTGCGGTGTAATCCCAGGTGAACGCAACTTGTGAACGATTCTCTACGCCGTCGCCGTGGGTAGCGATATCGCTGATGGTATTACCGCTTATAGAGAGTCCCGTTCCCGAAAGGTGACCCGCGTCGTTCCATGTGCTCCCCCCGTTGAGCGAGTACTGGACGGTGTAGTGCACTGGATTGCTCGCAGCATCGTTCACGTACGTATCGACCGAGATCGAAGTATCAGACGGCGAAGCCTGGCTCGGCTGGCTGTTCAACCCCGCGACCGGCGGCGGGTCATAGGTGAAGGTCGCCCAGAGGTCTCCCTCGATGTCGTCGCTGCTTATCGCGCGCAAATAGAGGTTCACCGTACCCGCCGCCGGAGCGGGGATGTCGGAACCGTCGCCTCCGCAATCGGCGCCGGTGAACGTCGTGTTGTCGTATGAATACGAGCAGGTCGCTGCGTTCTCCCACGTCACTGACGGCGCCCAGCTCGTGATGGTTGAACCGCCCGAAGGACTGTTGAGGGTGATGTTCGGGCTTGCCGGCGCGCACGCGCTCGTCGCGAACGTTGCGTCTGCGCCGGTTCCGGTCCCACTGCCGTTCGTGGCGAACGCAGAAAAATGGTACGTCGTGCCGCACGTAAGGCTGTAGACGTAGAAGTACCCTCCGGTGGTGGCCACCACAGCGCTATGCGCTGAATTGGTTTGGCTATAGGTATTACCGTGTGCGACATAATACGCGTCGGTCGCATAGTGAACGCCGTATTCGGTGATGTCCGAGGTGCCGCTGTCATTTATATAGAACCCCATCTGCGCAAACGTGTCGGTTACGCCCTGCGTATCTCCCGTCGTTACGACAGGCTCCCCCGCTGCCTCCGCGACGCCGGCAAGCGAAAATGCTCCGATTGAAAAAACCGCCACAAAAAGAGCGGTGGGTATCGTGCGACGAAGGAGACGCGAACGCTGCATGCCTCAAAAGTATACCGCACCGGGGAACGGAATTAATTACACTCGATTCCGATACCCATCCCACGTACCTTTACCGTGATTCTCCTTCAAAATTAGGGGCGACAACACCCCACTGCATGGTCGCAGGATCAATTTTCAGATACACGCTCTTACCGATAGACGGCGGAGTACTCATCGGTTCAGTTGGACCGCGGTCTGCATAGTTCACTACGATGACGTTCTTTTGCTTTGGATTCTGACTGACTTCCGTAGTTTGCGGAGCAATCCTGTCTCCTAAGAGATAGCCGTCTGATCCCACGTAGCCCTTATCGGTGGCAAGTGCCGCAACCACGTAGTAGAACGTACCGGATCCACCGCCATTCTGTGTGAGCAAGAAGACGACATCTTCTTTACCATCATCATTGAGATCAGTTCTTAGTTCGTTGCCGAAGTAGCGAGTCACGGTCTTTGACGATGAGCCGGGAGCTACTTCTGTCTCCGCTACTCCATTTACGAGATTCACCGGTGTTCCTTCAATCGTATATTCAATATTCCTGTAATCATTGGCCCCAGTGGCAGGTTCATTACCCATGCCGTGCAAATAGATATACCCGATAGCAAGCAAGACGACGATTATGGATACGAGACCAATAAAAATAGCTGGGCGAAGGAACGAACGCTTTGTAGATAGGCTCATGCCCTTATCCTATACCTATTCGCATACAATTCGATTCCCGTACCTTTAGCTCTTCCTTCTTTTTAGAATGAAGCCCACCATCACCGTATTTACGCAAATCATCGCAATTGAATGAATGGTCGTAGCTATGTTGTATGAACCGAGCGACATGAGTGTCAGTATGTGGCGGCCCACGTTCATCCCATATAGTAACGGCTTCTCGGTTTCTGGATGCAGCCAGGTCTTTCTCAGTGTCGGGATAAATGCCACGATATCGATTCCGACCACGATTACTACCGAAATAGTTGGGTCTTTGGTGAGCACCCACGGAACGAGGCCGAGCAGCGCTATCGCAAGGAAGTAGTTATCAACTGTGCGTATCACCTGCGCGCGACCCCCGAAGAGCGATTTGAGCGACAGCAGAAAGATGAGAATCGTGAACCCTTCGGCGATTCCGGTGGGAATCGCTCCGATGCCCGCGCCTTTTGCGAGTCCGCCGAAAAAAGTGGTCATCGATACGATGGACCAGATAAACCATGTATAGGGATGGGGCTTCACCTTGCCGGTAAGCGCGTCTCTGAAGTAGGAGACGTTGCCAATTACCGCGAGGAGAGAGGCGATAATCACGATGAGCACCCTCAGATCAACCATCTCTCAATGGTAGCACTGTTAACTCTTCATCTATATGGCGGCTCGGTTCCGTTCCCCTTTCGTAAAATCGCCGCGATTTGATGGGCGTCGGTACTTGTTCCTGGTGTCACAATCGTGTTGCCCGCGCGGGTACCGTACCCCACCCTATAAGGTATCTAAGGGTTCTTTGGTGACGACTCCTCTACTTAGGTCGATGGGGGTCGGTACGGGTTGGTTTCCAATGAGTTCAAGGCTTCCCTGCGATTCCTGATCAGAAAACGATGGGGCCGGTACAGTACTAAATACTATATTTTAACTTTCAAGTTATATACAAAGGCCATAGGTACGTTGGCATCGTAATAACGTTCATGGCTCTCCTTGAAGCGATCTGTTTTGGGGAGACACGGTACGCGCTCTTCAATGTCGAAGAATTTCTCTATCGTCTGATCGTATAGTTTTTTAGGCTTATAGAAATGATAGAAGGTTCCGTACTCTCCGGTCCTACCGAGCAAGAAGTCGTAGCGCTCGCCCTCAGTCAAATCCTTCCCGGCTTTCATGAGTTCGTATGCAGGATTGAGGGTGGCGAAAATATACGAGCCTCCTGGCTTCAGAATGTCAGCTACATAGGAAAGATGGGCTTCCAAGTCTTCCGGCGTGAGATGCATGAGGAAATTCCTTGAAGTACAAAGGTCAACGGTATTGTCATCAAATAGCCTCTCCAAATCTTTCCCGATATGCATCTGTACCGTGCCTATATTCCGAGGATTACCGATATCGCCCAAGTAGCGATTCGCTTGGTCGACGAGCTCCCGCGAACCTTCCACGCCTAGATAGAGAAGCGTATTGAAGCGTGCCTGATCAGCGTCCTGAACACCCTGGAAACCCGGTATCGATGGCGTGTACCCAAACAGGAGCTGGATGCCCATGAAGTTAGTGCCGCATCCGAAGTCAGCAATGATCGCTTTCGGATGAGCAGCGAGGAAGGAGATGAGACGAGGGTAAAGGTATGGATTGATCACGTGGTCTATCCCGATGTTCCCTTCTTGCTCAAGGCGCTCCCAGAGGATTTCCCAATTTGTCTTCCCGTACTCGTGCATGAAGGCTAGTTCTTCTCGGGAAGCGATGTCCAGAGCATGTCGAACATGTCGATGAACACATCAACGAGAACCTTACTCTCCAGCACGAGGCCAAGCACGGTCTGGTGCGGATTCATTATGAGAATCTTGTCGTCGAGGATGTCGACGCTGCTTTTGAAAGAATACGAATCCGGAACTACTTTTACCTGACGGTGCGGTAGCGTAGCAACCTCGTACTTAAGGCCGCTTTCCTTAAAAATCACCCTAGTGTCGACACCATTATCGCTCAGCTTCTTACGAAACTCTTGAAGAAAATCCGGGCTTACCGGCAGCCAATCCTCGATGCTCGCGATAGCTCTCCAATTCTTGTACTTATCGACATTCGAGAGATAGAAGGACTCGAGTTGGTCTGCCGTATTCAGTATAGAAATTCCCTTGGATTCCTTCGAGGCGTTATCGATCAAATCTTGTATATGCTTGTCCATATCTATAAGTATAACTTGCTACAGAAAGCAGAAAGCCGCCACCAGGCGGCTTTCTGTCTAGCTTGTTGCGGGGGCCGGAATCGAACCGGCGTCTGGAGGTTATGAGCCTCCCGAGGTACCTCTCCTCTACCCCGCTATTAGACACACTATATAGATTTTTCTCGGCTTAGCAAATCTCTAAATAGCGTGGAATTCCTCGAACACGTTCTTGTATTTGGCGATGGTGCGGTACGCGATGGCGCCCGAGAGTTGGTACTCCGAGCCTTGGTGCGCTATCTGGTTGCGCACCATGTGCGCATCCCATGCGTCGCGGATGGTGTGGAAGCGTGTAGGATCTGCGCTCTTCAGCTTCTCTCCTACCGACACGCCCTGGTAGCCGCGCGCGCCGAGTATGTCGTCGAGCATGATATCGGCCTCGATGATGGCCTGGCGCCAATCATTCTCCTGCGAGCTTTCGACGAGCGATGCGACGTGGTGCCAGCGCGAGTTCTCTACTTGCTGCTCTGCTTGCTCGGGTGCGATCGTCCCCATCATGTGATGCTCCTCGTGCTTGATCTGGTTGAGGCGGATGGTGGCGTACGTGATGACCGCGAGCAGGAAGAATGTAACGAGGATACTCACCGCAGTCACGATGCTCCAGATAGAAACGAAGGTTGCGGCGATGCTGCTCGATCCGCCGTGTCCTGTAAGTCCAGCGATTAGCTGGATTACGATCTCTCCCAGGTTCGGTATGGAGGCCGTGGCGGCTGCTGCCGTATGCATCCCTTAATTATAGCGTCTCTCCTGTGACCGCGGCGCCGATTGCAAACAGGGTGTCCTCGTCTCCCAAGGGCGTAGTGAAGTGAATAGCCACCGGGAGCTGCTTGCCTTCGCGCTCCACGGTGCCCATCGGGACCGAGAGCGCAGGGGTGCCGATGTGGTTCGCTGGCACGGTGAACACGTCCTCGAGGTACATAGCGACGGGATCGGTCTTCGCACCGAGCTTGAACGCGGGCCCCGGCGTGGTCGGCGTGGCGATGACGTCTACGTCTTCAAACGCTGCATCAAATTCTTCCTTCATGAGTTCGCGGGCCCGCTGGGCTTTGCGGTAGTACGCGTCGATGTATCCCGAAGAGAGCACGAACGTGCCGATGAGGATGCGGCGCTTCGGCTCGTCGCCGAATCCGTGCGAGCGGCTGAGCACGTAGTCGTCGAGGAGCGTCTTGCCACGCTCCGCGAGCCCGTAGCGCATACCATCGAAGCGGGCGAGGTTCGCGGATGCTTCCGCAGGGAGGATGATGTAATAAATGGGTACGGCGTATTTGCTCATCGGCAGCGAGACTTCTTTGACTTCGTGTCCCGCGCGCTTCAGATCTTCGAGTGTCGCATCGAACCGTGCACGGACTTCCGGGTCAACGTCGGCAAGCAGGTCGGTCGGCACGCCGATGCGCAGCGTCTTACGTACCGCGCGCTTCGGGTAGAGCCCATCGGGATTGGTGGTCGGGTCCATCGGATCGTGACCGCGCACCGCCTCGAACATCGCCCTCGTATCAGCGACAGATTTATTCATCGAGCCTATTTGGTCGAGCGATGAGCCGAGCGCGATGATGCCGTGGCGGGAAATTGCGCCGTAGGTAGGTTTGAATCCGATGACGCCACAGTATGCCGCGGGCTGGCGGCACGACCCCGCCGTGTCGGTACCGTAGGTGCCGAGGCCGAGGTGCGCCGCGGTCGCTGCGGCAGAGCCGCCCGAGGAGCCGCCCGGCACACGGGTCGTATCATGCGGATTCTTCACCGGACCGAATGCCGAGTGTTCGGTGGACGCCCCCATGGCGAACTCGTCGAGGTTGGTGCGCCCGAGGAACAGTGCGCCCGCTTCTTTCAGCTTCGTGATAGCGGTCGCGTCATAGGTCGCGACGTGGTTCTCCAAGATTTTCGACGCTGCGCTCGCGATATGCCCCTCGATGAGGATGTTGTCTTTGATACCGAGCGGGATACCGCAGAGCACCGGCGCGTCGCCAGCATCAATGCGCTTCTGCGCTGCGTCTATCGCAGCGTCATCGGCTTTAAAGAGCTCGAGGTAGGCATTGAGTTCCGGATTCTTCTCCTCGGCCGCCTTCATGCAGGCGTCCCAGAGCTCGCGCACGGTAAAGTCCTTGGCGCGCAGGCCCTTCGCCGCCTCGGTGATGGTGAGTTCGTTGAGCAGTTTTGCCATGTTAGTCATGCGAGATGATCTGCTTCACCTTCAGGTAATCACCCTCCTTCTCCGGGAACTGCGCGACTAGTTTCTCGGTGTAGATGCCCTTCTCGTGCGGTTCTCCGTCTTCGCGCATCACATTGCGGAGCGCAGGCGGCGCCTTCTTGGCTTTCATATCTATATTGAGCGACTCGAGCTGGCCCACGTAAGCGAGAATGGAATCGAACTCCTTGGTGAATCGCTCGAGGTCTGCGTCGTCGACACTGATGCGCGCGAGTGCGGCGAGCTTCTTAACGTCTTCTGCTGATGCCATACGGGCACTCTATCACAGGCCGAGCCGCTTCTTAAAGGTGGGTTCGTCGATGACTTCCACCCCGAGCTGCTCCGCTTTGGCGAGCTTACTGCCAGCGGCTTCTCCCGCGAGCACGAAGGCGGTCTTGGCCGAGACCGAGCCCGCGGCCTTCCCGCCCGCCGCGCGCACCGCAGCTTCTGCCTCTTCCCGGCTCATGGTGGGCAGGGTGCCGGTGACTACCACCGTCTTCCCTTCAAGCTTGCCTCCTGCCGCTTTCTCAACTTTCTCTACCTTTATATGGTGGATAAGGCGCTCGAGCGCTGCCTCGTTCGAGGTATCCCGAAACCACGCGTGTACCGCCTTCGCGAGGATGGGGCCCACGCCTTCGATGCGTGCGAGCGCTTCCTCGCTTGCGGCGCGCAGTTTGCCGAGCGTGCCGAAGGTGGTGGCCAGGAGGTACGCATTCTCTTCCCCGATGTGCGGGATGGAGAGGCCGATGAGGAGTCGCGAGAGCGGGACCTTCCGCGCGGCCTTGATCGAGGTGATGAGGTTATTCGCCTTCGTTTCTTCGAATCCTTCGAGTTCGAGAAGTTCGTCTTTGGTGAGCTCGAAGATATCGGCTTCCTCTGCGATGAGTTTCGCATCCATGAGCTGCTCTACGGTCTTCCTGCCGAAGCCATCGATGTCGAGCGCCGACTTACCCACGAAGTGCGCGAGCTTCCTCTGCTGCACGAGGTACGAGCCGCCGACCGCGCAGCGGTGCGCCGCTTCTCCAGGCACGCGCTCGATGCGCCCATCTCCGCCGCAGAGCGCCGAATGCGTCGGGAACTTCCAGCGCTTGGCACTTTTCGGGCGCAGTTCCGGGATGACCTGTACGATTTCCGGGATGATGTCGCCCGCTTTCTGAAGAATCACCGTGTCACCGATGCGGATGTCTTTCTCGGTGATGAAGTCTTCGTTATGGAGGGTGGCGCGCGCCACCGTGGTGCCCGCGACAGCTACCGGGCGCAGGTGCGCGACCGGGGTCAATTTCCCTGTGCGCCCCACCTGCAGACTGATGTCCTCGAGCACGGTCTGCACCTGCTCTGGTGGGAACTTGTATGCGATAGCAAAGCGCGGCGCCTTCCCCGTGTACCCGAGTATCTTCTGCTCGGCCTGGCTCTCAACTTTCAGCACCACGCCGTCGAGCTGGTAATCGAGGTCGTCGCGCTTCTTCCCGAGCCAGCTCTTCCAGTACGTAAATATTTCCTCAACCGTCTTTGCGTGGATGTGGTATGGGTTGACCGGTAGCCCGAGCGATTTGAGATAGTCCAGTTCCCCGGTCTGCGTATCCGGGAGGGGCTCGCTCATGCTATCGATGTCGTAGAGGAACACGCCGAGGGGGCGCTTCGCTGCTACAGCGGGATCGAGCTGGCGGATGGAGCCCGCTGCGGCGTTGCGGGGATTCGCGAACTTCGGCTCTCCACTCTTCTCGCGCTCCTTGTTCAACTTCGCGAGTCCCGAGCGCGTCATGTATACCTCGCCTTCCACGACCAGGTCGACTGCATGCGCGAGTACCTGCGGGATAGAAGAAATAGTACGGATGTTATGCGTGACGTCTTCTCCCACGACGCCGTCGCCGCGCGTTGCTCCGGTCACGAGCTTTCCCTTCTCATACGTAAGCACGATATGGAGCCCATCGATCTTGAGTTCCGAGTCGTAGCTCGGCACCTTACCAGTAAGCTTGCGCACGCGCTCATCAAACGCGCGGACGTCTTCCTCGGTAAACGCGTCGTTCAAGGACCACTGTGGGAACGCATGGCGGACTTTCTTGAGTTCTGGGAGCGCGGCGCCCGAGACCACCTGGGTCGGCGAGTCCGGGGTCACGAGATTCGGGTACTTCCCCTCGAGTTCCGCGAGCTCGTATTTGAGCGAGTCGAGCGCGTCCTGTGAAATGGGCGACTCGTCCTTTATGTGCTGGAGCGTACGATACTTGGTTATCGCCGCGCGGAGCTCCGCTGCGCGCTCCTTCGCTTCTTTGGGTACCGGCATATCCCCAGTGTACCAATCGTGGGCCCAAGGCTCTAGCCACCGCCGTACGAGGCCTTGATGCCGCGCTCGAGTATGCGTGGATTAGTTGTGTCAGTGCAGTTACTTGAATCGATGTTGAGGCCCTCTGCGTAAATGGAGGTAGCGCTATTGCTGCCCTTGTAGACCGTGATGCGCGCGCAGCGCGAGCCGGTCGAATCGCCGTTTATCTCGAACCAGCTGGAATAGTACTCGACGGTAGAGCTGTCGTAGTACTTTGCGGTCATAGAGACTCCGTTCCCTTCGCATTGTATCGTTGCGCCCTTGAGACCCGTCTTGCCGCTCTGATATGGGAAACTCACGTTCCCCTTGTCTCCGAGCAGCCCGCACTCAAGCGCTGAGTCCGCTGCGTAGAACGAGAACTGCGACTGGGTCGCGTCCGAGGCGAGCAGAAGGTTCTTATACGCGAGACTCGTGAGCGCGAAAGTAATGACCGCTGCCACGCTCGAAAGGACGATGGCCACGAGGAGCGCGAATCCGCGCTGCGGTTTCTTATGTGGAGTACGTTTAGAACCAATCATAAAGGCTTTCGGTGAGAATAAGTTTCTGCGTGCCGTGATCGTCCCAGGTTATCTGCACGGTCACCGTCTCGTAGTTAGCGGTCCCGACTCCCGCCGGCTCGACGTCGATATTGAATCCGCGCTTGAAGATGGTCTGGGTATTGGGCGGGGTCGACACGAGCGTATAGAGTCCCTGCGAGGTCACATAGAGGAGAGGACAGCTGATGACGTGATTCGTGGAGCATGTGGCCCCTACGGGGTTCACAGCCACAGTCGGGTTCACCGTCGCATCAAGCGTGCAGAGAATATCCGTGCAGTCGTGGGTACCGAATTTCGTCGAAGTGCTACCATCGAGCCCCTCCATGAGGTCCGGTCGGTGCGAAATGTAGTTGGTCGTGCGGATGAAGCGGACGTATTCGAGCGCCTCTTGCGCAAGCGCAGAAGCGATGAGATTGTCCTTGGCGAGGCGGGACGCATTCACGACCTTCTCTATAGCATCGAACGGCGCGAGTATGGCAAGCGTCACGATGGTGATCGCGACAAGCGTCTCGACGAGCGTGAATGCCCTCGACCGCACCGGTCCATGTTTAGAGTTTTTGTAGGTCATAGTTCGGGGAGGCGCTCGGTAGCGGCGGTCTCTATCTGGAACGGTATCTGGACCGGCGTGTTTCCGGTGTTAGGAACGGTCGCGTAGCCGTTCACCGCAATGATGACGATGGGCTGGTATCCAGAGACAGCCCCCCGGAGGACAATACGCAGGTTCTTCACTACTACGCTCGGGCTGTCGGTGATAGGGCTGCCAGCCACCAGGTCGCTCGCGGGGCAGGTACCGGAAGAGTTCTGGGCCACCGTGCGGGTAATTGCGTTCGAGGCGAGCTGATAGGTCACGATGCAATCGCTCTGGTTCGCAAAGGTGATGGCGGTCGGTATCGTCACTGTGTAGTTGCTGCCGGAACGTATCTCGCGGGTCATACTATCGACGGAATACGAGAGCGAGTTCATGACGGTTGCCGTCGACTCGGCTTGGCGGTTGTACGCGATGAACGAGAGGTAGGCCGCCGTCGCAGCTACCATCACGAGCGCGAAGATGGTCATGGAGACCATGAGTTCGATGAGGGTATATCCCCCTTGCGAGGACAAGCCCCTTTGTGGCTGATGCATCAATTCTTTGGACATACGAAAGAAGGGTCGGCGGTCGACTGCGGGCCCGCGAGTATCTGGCCGTTACTCGAGACGCTCACGTAGCGGGTTTCCTGGTTGCTCGAATAGAGCTCGATGCAAGCAAAGGTATAGGTGGTCTTCCAGGTGTTGGTCCCCTGATCCCTTCCTGCGATCGTTACCTGCGCATTCGGCCGACTGAACGTGATCGCAAGTTTCTGGAGCGGCGACCCGCCGACACCAGTCGTGCAAGACTTATTGCTGCCATCGGTCGCGCAGAATGCATTGATGCTGAAACCATTGTTGAGAGTGAATTCCTGCACATCCTCGTCGTTGCTGCCACTGCCGTTCGGATCCTCGTATTCATGATCGCCCGGCTGGCAGTCGGGCTTCAGGCCTAATGGACAGTTGTCGACCGCGCCCGGGTATACGTCAGCGAACAAGGTATAACTCGTCGGGCTGCCCGCAGCGAAGATGAGGCCGTAGGGAATGTTATTGCCGGCATCCGAGCCCGCGCCGTTGATGACGTTAGCCACGCCATACGACTCCGCCTGGCGCAGCGAGAGGCCCATGTCGTATGCCACGTTGTTGAGTGCCTCGGTGCGGTTGAACCCCGACTGCCCTGCGAGCGCTATGGCGGTCACGATGATGATGATCGCGAGCACGACAAGCATCTCTATGAGCGTGAATCCCCCTTGCGTGGACAAACCAGAGAGCGCCTTACGACGGAGTGGTTTTAAAACCCGAATATGGGGAAAGGATTCCATTGGGTAAAGTATGCGAGTAGGAAGCCGACGGCCAGAAATGGCACGAGTGGCACCTCAACCCCCATTCTATGTCCCTTGGGGTGCCTCCACAACACGATTATCCCGACAACCGCGCCGATCCAGAAGGAGAACGCGAGACCGGCAAGCGCCGCAGTACCCGTAAGGAGCGAGAGACCGAACGCGACCGGTGTGTCGCCGAGCCCCATCGCCCGTCCGCCCGAGAGCGCATAGAGCAGGTAGAAGAAGAGCGCGATGCCTGCAGCGATCGCGAGCGTGAGGTAGATGAGCTGGAGCGATGGGAACGAGGCGAGGAGGTACAGCGCGGCAAGGGCGATGAACCATGCTGAGAATTGCACGGGTACGATCATGTGGCGCAGGTCGTAGAGCACGATGGCGGCGAGTACCACGAGCGCGAGGAGAAACGGCAGGAGCGCGGGCACGAGACCGATGTGTTGGTATGAGAAAAAGAGTGCGAGGCCGAGCAAGAGCTCCGCGAGCGCGTACGTCGCTGGGACGCGTGCGCGGCAGGTCCTGCAGCGCCCGAGCGCAAACGTCCAGGAGAGGATAGGTACGAGGTCGAGTCCGGTGAGCGCGCGTGCGCAGGCGTTGCAGCGCGAGCGGCCCGTGTGCCACGGCTGCCCCGTGAACGAGCGCTCGGCGATGACCCCCGCGAACGATGCGAGGATGGCGCCGAGTATGAAGAACGCGACGGACAGGAGGTCGGTCACATTACTGACACGTCACTTTGTTCGCCGCGAGCAACGAAGTAACCTCGACTGGTCCGAGAATCGTTGTGCTCGCGGTGTAATCGGCACAGTACCAGTGACCGTTCGAAAGCTGCGCGGCGATCATGAACCGCTGGTCGTCCGAACGGCAGGCGAGGTTGCTTGGGTAGTTTTTGACGCCGCCGTTAGCATCGCTCTTGAGCGTCGTTATCGAGTTCATGATCGGGGTATCAACCGTAGTGGACTGGTCGTAGAAGACCGTTTTGCCGTTCGTTTGCTTATCGCAGGTAGCGATGCCGCTACCCACATTGGCTGCTCCGTAGCTGTTCGCGAGTCCGTAGTAGAGCACGGCCTGGGTAGCGATCGTGTTTATCTCGGCCTTCACGCCAGTATCGTTGCCCTTATTCCTGGCACCAGAGAGCGACGCGAGCACGATAGATGCGAGGAGTCCTATGATGAACACCGTAATGAGGAGCTCGATGAGGGTAAAACCGCGCGTTTTCATGGACTACTTGCACGAAGTCACGCCGCCGCCCACGGGGCCGCTCGTCGCCATGGCAGTACCCCGGTAATCCACGCACCAATATACGGTCGATGTCGTGGCAGTAAGCTGCTTGGTCGCCGCCCAGGTGCTTGCGGTCTGGCCGCATCCTGGCGGGTTGCCATCGGCCCAGGGAGTACCGCTGTTGAGGAGCGCGAGCGTGGGGTCGCTCGCAGCGGTGCTACAGACGTTGTCGCCGGTGCCGCCGTTAGTAATACGGTACGTGCTGTTCTTTGCGTAGTAGAGCTCGGCTGCCTGCTGGAAGCTGTGGAGCTGCTCCTGGATCTTCCCGTCTTGGCCTTTCGACTTCGCGCTGTTGAGCGAGGCGAGGATGAGAGACGAGAGGAGTCCTATGATAGCGATGACCACGAGTAATTCGATAAGCGTAAAACCGCGAGGGGATTTCATACACACAGTGTACCGCACGAAAACCGGGTTAAACCGGGTGCTGGGGATTCTCCGGTGCGCGGAAAATGAAGCCGTATATGAGGAAGGTAGCCGCGGCGATGACTGCCTGCACCAGCACCTGCGCGAGGAGGTAGTACAGGTGGAGGATTTCTACGAACGCATAGAGAAGAAAAGTGTTGACCCCGAGCGCGATGACGTTGGTGCCGAGGAAAAGTACCGCTTGCCTGTGTACGCCTTCCCTACCGGTACGGGCGAATGCGAAGCGGCGCTGGAGCATGAAGTTGACGGACACGGCGATGACAAAGCTCATGACCGACGCGATAAGGTATGGGACGCCGAGTACGCCGTGGAAAAGGTAGAGGCCGAGGAGCATCACGAGCGCAGCGGTACCGCCCGAGATGCAGAACTTGAACACTCTCGGCGCGATGGAGAGAGCGCGGTTCATGCGGGCTTCTTGAGCACGAAGAGGTTGTTGAGTCCGAGCTCGAAGCGTACGTGCAAGGGCGCCGTGAATCCCGCGCGACCGAAGGTTTCCGGGACGCTGCCGATATCGAACGCATGGTGCTCGTGTACCGACATGCCGTCGATAAGTCTGAGCGCAACAAGCAGGTGGAGGATATCGTCCACTCGCTTATCGGGCACGGTGATAACCACGACGCCCCCAGGAGAGAGGAGCGCGAAGCAGTTGCGGGCGAACTCCGGAAGTTCCGCTTCGGGTATGTGTTCCACGACCGCAAGCAGCGTGATCACATCGAAGGGCCCTTCGCTTGCGAGCGCAGGGGTGAACGGCAGGGCGCGCAGCTCGTAGCGCGGAGTCTGTACCGGTGTCGCCAAGGGGTCGATGCCAAGACCGTACCCGAGCCGCTCCCCGAGCGCGTCGAAGAGTCTCGAGTCGAAGCATCCTATATCGAGCACGCGGGAACCGCGGGGTATATGCGGAACGGCCTTCCTGATGCGCCAGTCCTGAAGGAAGTAGTCGAGCTTCTTCATGGTCAGCGTGTCCTACCGAGCACTACGACGTCCCACCAGAGCACGAGTAAAGCGCGCAGTACGACGAGGCCGTGGCGGAACGGGAAGAGCTTCGAGGTGCCGATGCGCTCGTAGTAGTTGATCTGGTGCTCTGCGTAAGCGATTTCCCTATCGACATACGCGCGGATCTTGAGCTCCTGGGAAAACGGCATGTCATGGCTTTCCGGCAGGATGCGTGGCAGAAGCGAGCGCTTGAATACCCACATGCCGGACTGGGAGTCGGTGATGCGCATCAGAAAGAGCACATTGGTGAGCGTGGTGAAACCCCAGTTACCCACTTGGCGCACGGTGGACATGATTTTCTTATCCGAGAGCGGGAACCGTGTCGCCGATACGAAATCGAGTTTCTCGCTGTGGAGCCGGTACGCCATAGGGACAATCTGGTCCGCCGGGTACTGGTTATCGGCATCGAGGGCCGCGATGATATCCCCGGTCGCGGCGAGGAATCCGCCGCGCAACGCGGCGCCGTAGCCCTGGATAGGTTCGTGGACCACGATAGCTCCCGCTGCCCGGGCCACATCCGCGCTGCCGTCGGTCGAGTTGTTATCGACCACGATTATCTCGGTCACCTCGGGAGGCATGGCGCGTACGACCGAGGCTATGGAATCGCGCTCGTTGTAGCACGGTATGACGACCGTGATGCTCCCGATCCCCTGCTCCGCTTCGTTTTCCATGCTTGTCACGGCGTAACCTTATATATGTAGAAGATGCGGCTGCCCCCGTACACCTTGGTGAAGTGGGAGTCATTATCGAGTACCGCATTCAGCATCGAGAATTCGTAGGAACTCACGAGGTACTTGGCGTGGAAATCGTTCGTGAGCGTCGCGGCTATCGCGTCCCCTTCCTGGGCGTACCAGGCCTTGGCAGGTGCGGTGCCCGGATGGGCGTATGCAGCCGCGGCGTTCGCGTACAAATCCGGGCACCGCTCCGTTTCGCATACGACGCCATACCCCGCGATGTTGTACCAGAGCCAGTAGAGGCGGCTGTTGTAGGTGTAGAGGAAACGCGGCTCGAGCCCGACCACGTAGTCGTCCTTGGGGCTCCAGTAGTAGAGCTGCGCGAACCAGTTCCAGGTCGCGTCGAATACCACGTCTCCGGGCTGTGTGTTGTCCGCGAGCCAGGTGCCGGTTCCCTCTAAGGTCTGCTCCGGCACCCCGTTGTTTGCGATGTCCCCATTGAGCGCGAACGCTGCGGTGAAGAACAGGTAGAGGATGATGAGCAGCGTACCAGCAAACAGGTACACCTTGAGCACGGACGCTGCGCTGAATTCGGCGAAGAGACGACTCATCGCCATGATGAAATAGAGCCCGAAGAACATCAGGAGATAATCTCCGAAGCGGCCGCTTATGAGCACGTCGGCGCCGAAGAACCCGGCGGCGAGGAATATGAGCGCTCCGCGCACGGGCGCGAGCGGATCGTCGGCGAACATGTTCGGACGTTTGTGGGAGACGTAGACCCAGAGTTCGTAGCAGCACGCGAGGATAAGCCCGGAGAACAGGAGGGTGTTATCCCGGATGTAGGTGAATATATCCGCCGCGTAGAGCTCTCCCCCTTCGGGTATCTTTATCTGTTGGGACACGGTGAGTACGTCGCCGAATATGATGTCGTAGAGGTACGTGAAAAAACCCGGCGTGAGGGTGGCGACGAGCGCGACACTCGCCACGGTACCGCCCGCGACCCACAGGAGCCCGCGCCACGCGGCTTTGCCGGTATAGAGCTGCTCAAAGATGTAGTACACAAGCGCGATCGCGAAGGGGAAGAAGAATGTGGCGTCGTACCAATAGAGATAGAGGAAGCTCACGAGCGCGGCGAAAGCATAGCGCCGTTTATGGAGGCAGATGATGAGCACGATAAGGAACGCGGGCGCGAGCACGTAGGGGCGCGACAGCAGTAGTCTCCAGACCGACTCAGTACTCGCGATCGAGAACACGAACGCCACCCACAGGAATGCGTGCTCGACTTTGAAATACCGCACCGCGAGGTAGAGCACGGTGAAGAACAGTCCGGCGGCGATGACCGCGTAGAGTTTGATGCCGAACCAGAGCGGCGTGATGTAGGTGAACGGGATCACCGCGAGGTAGAACAGGAAGTTGTAGTACGGGTAGTAGGCACCCTCCGTGATCTTGGACGCGTATATCGATTTAAAGTTCGCGAACGCGTTCCAGAATCCCTGCTCGCGCATCTCGTACGCGAAGCGGAAGTGGAAGAAGTGGTCGTCCCCCGCTGACATCGTGGTGTTGGGCAAGTAGATCGCCGCGAAGACGAGGAAGAAGAAGGAGAACACGAGGACGGTGCGCAGGTACGCGTGCCGGCTCACGTACGCGTAGGCATATTCTGGAGCCCTGCCCACGGCGCCCGTGATGGATCTGAAAATCATAGAGAATTACTAGCTTCGGTATCGGTAAGCCTACCATATGAAAAACCGCCCGAAGGCGGTTTCTCGTGAGCACAAAGCTGGATTAGGAGGCCGGACAGACGTTGACTCCGTTGAGTGTCTGGGTTACGACGTAGTGCGAAGCACCAGTCGAGTCCACGCACCATGAGGACGTAGTCGAGACGAGCGGAGCAGATGCGGCCCATGCGGTGCCGTTCGAACCACAGTGGATGTTGGTGGTACCGGCAATGATACCTGACATGCCGGAGTTGCTGTCCGCGAACATCTTCACGGAGCAGTTTCCTGCGGTGTCGTAGCTGTTGCTGCCGCCGTAGTAAATCTCGGCTGCCGCGCGCATACCCGAGAGCTGCTCCTGGATCTTCGCGTCCTGACCCTTGGAGCGCGCCGTCGAAAGAGACGCGAGCACCACTGCCGAGAGAATGCCGATGATAGCGATCACGACGAGAAGTTCGATGAGGGTGAAGCCCTTCATCCCATCCTTGCGTGCGCCGGTAGATACGAGATTCATAATGGGTTAAATAGTGTAAGTTACACGGATGGTTAATCTCCGCTCCACCCATTGTACGCGAGAACGCGCATGGAGTGCGGGTCGATGTGGATAAGTAACAAACGAGCGCGCGCTAGATGGCGTTCGCGAGGTTGTAAATAGGGATGAGCACGGACGCGAGAAGCGTACCGACGCCGAGACCGAGGAAAACGATCATGAGCGGCTCGATGAGGTCGACGAGCGTATCGACCGCGGTCGATACTTCGCGGCGGTAGAACTTCGCGAGCGTCGTGAGGATGTTGCCGAGCTCTCCGGTCTCCTCACCCACCCTGATCATGGCGATCATGATGCCCGGGATTTCCGCGTGTTTACCGAGGGCGTCCGAGACCGACGCGCCGCCCTTCACGTCTTCGCTCGTGCGGCGCAGGATGCCTTCGTAGGTAGCGCTCCCCACCACCGACGCCGTGATGTCCACCGCTTCCACGACCGGCACGCCCGAGACGAGCATGGTGGCGAAGTTGTCGGCGATACGCGAAAGGTAGAGCTTCTTGTAGAGGTCGCCGATGTAGGGGACGTTCAATTTAAGGTTGTCGAAGAAATACGCACCGGAGGGCGTCTGTATCGCGCGCCACGAGAAGAAGAGGCCGACGAGAGCGGCGAGCACGATGACGAACCCGAAGTGGACGAAGAAATTGGAGAGGGCGATGACGATCTGCGTGTAGATAGGGATCGGCTGGCCCGAGTCCGTAATGATAGATGCGATGTGCGGGATGACGAGCGTCATCATGAGCCCCATCACGACGATGAAGGTCATGACGACGAACGCCGGGTAGATGAGCGCGTTCTGCGCCTTGCTCATCACTTCATACGTGCGGTCGAGGTAGTCCGCGAGGTAGCCGAATATTTCTGAGAGCTTACCGGCTTCCTCACCAGAGCGCACCATGTTCACGTAAAAGGCGGTGAAGACTCTCGGGTGGCGCGCGAGCGCCTTGCTTATCGGGCTACCGCCCTGGAGGTCGTCGGCCACTTGGGTCAGGATCTCTGCCAGGTGTTTGTTATCGACTTCTGCGGCGAGGAGACGGAACACGCGGAGCGCGGAGACCTGTGCCTCAAACAGCGTCGCTATCTGGCGCGAGAGGATGACGATTTCCTTGTTCGAGACTGACTTGAAGAACGGAATCTCCATCTGGAGCATCGACTTCTGGTTGGCCGGGGCTATGGAGGAGACGATGAGGTTGCGTCGCTGGAGCGTGGAGACGGCCACGTCCATCGAGAGCGCCTCTACGGTACCCTCTCGTTCGTGCCCATCAGTATCAAGTGCGCGGTAAGCAAAAAGCATAGATTAGAGATAGCGTTCAAAGGTCTTGCGGTCGGTCGCGCGTTCGTACGCGTTCTCGACCGTCACTTCCCCGCGGCGAACTAACTCGGCCAGGGAGCGGTCCATGTCGATCATGCCCTCCTGCGAACTCGTCTGCACCACTGCGGTGATCTCGTGCGTGCGGCCCTCACGGATAAGGTTCGCGATGGCGCTGTTATTTATGAGGAATTCGTACGCCGGGATGAGCCCGCCCGAGATGCGCGGGATGAGGCGCTGACTGAAGATACCCACGAGTGAGCCCGCGAGCTGCACGCGCACCTGGCTCTGCTGTTCCGGCGGGAAGATATCGATGATACGGTCGATGGTCTGCGCGGCGTTATTCGTGTGGAGCGTCGAGAGCACCAGGTGTCCGGTCTCTGCAGCGGTCACCGCGGAGGAAATGGTCTCCGGGTCGCGCATCTCTCCCACCATGAGCACGTTCACGTCTTCGCGGAATGCCGCTTGGAGCGCGGAGTGGAAATCGGGCGCGTCCACGTACACCTCGCGCTGGTGGATGAGCGACTTCTTCTCGTCGAAGAGGTATTCGATCGGGTCTTCGATCGTCACAATGTGCTCGGCGCGCGTGGTGTTGATGCGGTCGATGATGGCGGCCATGGTGGTCGACTTGCCCTGACCCACCGGACCCACGATGAGGAAGAATCCCTGCTGGCGCTGGGTGAACACTTCGAGCACGGGCGGGAGGTTGAGGTCCGCGAAGCTGCGGATGTCTTTCGGGATGAGGCGCATGGCTATCGCGATCTTGCCCTGGACCACGTAGCCGTTCACACGGAAGCGCGCGCCGCCCGTGTGTGCGTATGAAAAGTCTACCGACTGCGTCGCCTGATACTTCTCCCAGCGATTCGGCGGAAGCATGAGCTTCAACATCTTCTCGCCTTCTTCGGGAGTGATCGGGTCTTCGCGCAGAAGCGGGATGAGCGCGCCCGAGACGCGGATAATCGGGCGCTGCCCGACGGTCATGTGGAGGTCGGAGCCTCCTTCTTTCACCACGGTGTCGAGGAGGCGTGTGAGTCGTTCCTGGCTCATGATTTTCCTTCGATAAGGTTGATAGTTTGGGTGAGCACTTCAGACGGGATGGCGGAGGCCTTCACGATATAGCCCGACGCGCCGAGCGATTTCGCTTTCTCGATGTCAGAGTCCTGTCCCTGGTTGCTAAGCACGATGACTTTGGTCGTAGGCGGCACCAATTTATCCTTCCGGATAGCTTCGAGCACTTGGAATCCGTCCATGCCGGGCATGATGATGTCGAGCAGGATGGCGTCCGGAGCCGGTTTCTCGCGGAGCGTTTTCAA
>Ga0207707_10000908_pt1 | contig 28852 bp, 32 predicted proteins | sample KBSC83BmetaG_FD_184336 | JGI IMG/M metagenome (GOLD analysis project Ga0207707, IMG submission 184336) | Corn rhizosphere microbial communities from Kellogg Biological Station, Michigan, USA - KBS C8-3B metaG (SPAdes) (version 2) | ecosystem: Host-associated > Plants > Roots > Rhizosphere ... | reverse complement strand
ATCTCTATCCGACGAGAGCGTGTCGGCCGGGTTCATCGCAGCGACGATCATGCAGTCTGCTGGGAAAGTGATGGTCGCTCGCGCACGCGAGATAGTGACCATGCGGTCTTCGAGCGGTTGGCGCAGAGACTCGAGCACGCGGGCCTCGAACTCCACGAACTCATCGAGGAACAGCACGCCCTTATGCGCGAGCGTTACTTCACCTGCTTTCGGATACGTGCCGCCGCCCACGATGGCGGTGTGAGAAATCGTATGGTGAGGCGCGCGGAATGGCGGCCACAGCACCGCTTCCCCATTCGAGAGCATCCCGGCTGTCGAGTGAATCGCTGTGGCCTCGAGTATCTCGTCTGAGGTAAGTGGTGGGAGTATGCCGGGTACCGCACGCGCGAGCAGCGTCTTCCCTGTCCCCGGCGGTCCGTAGAGTACGAGGTTGTGGCGCCCGGCCGCTGCGATTTCGAGCGCGCGCTTGGCACTCTCCTGCCCTTTCACTTCTGCGAGGTCTATGGCGACTGGTGCTGCAAGACGGGCTTTCTCCGGCGTGTATGCCATGAGCGGCTTTTCTCCCTTCAGGTGCGCGACCAATTCTTTGAGTTGCTTCGGTGCGTACACGCGCATGCCTGCGGCAAGCGATGCTTCCTGCGCATTGTCCGGCGGCACGTACACCGTAGTGATGCCTGCGCGTTTGGCTGCGAGCACCTGCGGCAGTATTCCCTTGGTGCTCCTCAGTGATCCATCGAGTGCTAACTCTCCTGCAAAGAGCGCGGGTTCTTTCTGTTCTTCCAGGTCTCCTGCAGCGATGAGGTAGCAGAGTGCGAGCGGCACATCGTAGTGCGAGCCTTCTTTCTTGAGATCTGCGGGTGAGAGCGAAAGTATGATGCGCTTGTTCTGCATCTTCGGCGATTTGAATCCGGAATGACGGATAGCCGCGCTGATGCGGTCGCGCGCTTCCTCGACTGCTTTGTCTGCGAGCCCCACGACCGAGAATGAATGCAGCCCGCGCGTGAGGTCCGCTTCTATCCGCACCATCTCTGCTGCTGCGCCGATGGGTTGCGCAGCGAACAACGCCGCGTAGCCGCGGATATTCTCCTGCTTGGTAACCGGTGCGAGCGGTTCGGGCACTGCGTATACTCTACCCCTAAAACAAAACCGCGCTCGCGTATGCGAGCGCGGCCTGTTGATTACTTCCCTACGCCCCCATGTGCGCCTTGCACGTGCGCGCTGCCGGGTCTGCGTCGAGGCGGTCTGACTCGATCTCTTCCCCACTCACTTCGCAGGTGCCGTAGGTCCCTGCAGCGATGCGTCCGAGTGCGTCGTTCACGTCTTTCAAGCGCTTCTCGAGGTCGGTGAGGATGGCGTCGTTCGTGCCGAACTCCTCCATACTGGTAGCAGCGTCGCTCGGGTCGGCTTCCATTTCTTCTGGTGCCGCTGCTTCCCAGTCGCCTTTGTTATCGGGGTTCTTACGTCCCACGCTCGCGAGGTCGCCTTCCAATTTCACTTTCTCCGCCGTCAGGCGCTCTTTGTATTGCGTTGTATCCATGATGCGTATGGTAGCACTTACTGCGATGCCGACAACCGGGCGAGGAGTATGCTGAACGCAGTCTCGTCCCGCGCGATTATGAGCGTCGTCTGGTCGCGGAATCCGTAGAGGAGGATGGTCTCGCCGTCGGCATCTTTGAGCGCGCGTACATCATGGCTCTGCACGGTCTCATCCACGAAGTGCGGTGCGACGGGCGTGGCCGGCGTGCCGGACGCGTCGAGCTGCACCTGGATGGGATAGCTCGGGTAGAGCTGCGCCAAATCCTGTCCCATCGTCGATTCCCACGAGAGCATGCCGGCGAATACTCGTTCATGTGAAGAGCCGGGATTATCCGACGGAGCGCTGAGCACGAAGAATGCGCGCGAACCCTCATCTCCATGGAGTATGCCCACGCTGCTGCTGTCATCTATATTGCGCAGGAGGATGCTCGGCGCTGGGAGCTGGAGCGCGTTTATGAGCGCGCCGCCGCCCTCCGTGGTGGTGCCTACGGAAAGATAGACGAGCTCGATGTCGCCCTGCGGGATGGTGCCGCCTGCGGCATTCGCGAGCTGCGTAAGAAGTCCCGAGCCTGAGCCCGAGAGGACAACGCTCGTGTCCCCCGTGATGCGTCCTGTAGGAGCGCCGGTAAGAACCTGTACTGGGCTGCGCGCTATGAAGTAATTAAAGCTGAAGTAGAGCACGAGCGAACCTCCCACCACGAGCACCGTGCCGGCGAGCGCGTATGCGAGACCGCGCCCCGTGGCACGTGTTTGTACCACAGTCGTCTCTTGGGCATACCTTGGAGCATCTGCCTGCGCAGCGAGTATCGAGAACGCCGACTGCCTCCCTCCTCGTGTCTCGCTATCGACGTCCCCGCTGAAGGTGCGTATGCGGTCAGGACCGGCGTCAGCGCCGGGAAGGTTTGCAGGAGGAGCCGACGTGTAGCGCGTGCTCGCTTGAGGCGGCGGTGTGGGGAACGTCGGCGGTGGAACATTCGCGCTATCATAGGTGGAAACGCGCGCACGCAGTCGAGCGAGTACAGCATCCCTATCGGCAGCTTCCTCGGTCGATGCGGTGGAAGGGATCTGCGAGCCGATGGAAGGTTCCATGCCCGTGGCGGCGGGAGCAACAGGCGCCTGTACCTGCGGCGGCTCATACGGCACTGATGGCGCGATGATGGGAGGCGGCGGAAGAGCGGTACGCCGTGCACCGAAGAGCGCGTAGAAGATCCGTGTGAAAAATGATGGGGGCTTTTCGTACACGACGCCATCGGAAATGGGTGCAGGCGCCGGTGCCGGTGCCGGCGCTGGTGCTGGACGCGGGAGCGGCGGCGGCACAGCTTCAGGCCGCTGCACGTACATAGGCTTCTGTTCGGGCGCAGGCTTCTGCACCGGCGGTAAGCCTGGTTGTACCGATATGCGCGGCTCTGGAGCTGGTTCCTCAGGGATGTGTATTCCGGCTACCTCTTGTGCGAGTGTTTTCTGTGGAGCTGGTACTGCGACCGGGCGCTTTGGCGAAGGCGTCGGCGCCATATCGGTTACCGGTACCGCCTTCCCTCCGCTCTGGAGCGCGTTCATGTCGGTGGCGAACGTGCGTATCACGCGCTTGGGGTTCGTTGGCAGTTGGTCGTTCGCGAGGCGCACCACGGGCGCACCGCCCGACCACACGGGCTGCTGGAGTGGTTGCGGCTTCTGATCGTTGGATTGAGCGTCGGCCATGTACTTATTTCATTCTAACCCACGCACCGTCCTCGTAGATACGAAATCACCGCTGGAACGGTTGTTGCTCCAGCGGTGTTCCTCATTGTTCTTCATGTGCAGTCGGGTCGAGTCTCTTGCGGCAGTACTCGATCACTTTCTCCGGACAGGTGTGTGTGCCGAACCGGAATGCGCCGAATGCTTCGTGATCCGTTCCGAATCCCGCCGCCGTAAAGACTGCCAGGTCGTCCATGCCCAGTTCCTCCTGCATGCGCTGGAAGAACTGCTGGATCATCATGGCCCGCAGTTTCTGCTCGCTCGTGAGCTGCGGCGTCGGCCAGTCGTGGTGCTTGCGGCAATAGGCTACCCGTTCGTATCGTTGCAGGACCCGAGCCCGCTTTGCGTCTTCCGCTGCGTTTACGGCGACAGTGGTTTCCATAGGCATCTCCCTGTTGTTGGCCTGCCGAGGACTATACACCACCTGGTGCTAAATGCCTCGAAGCGACTTCCTCTCCTTGTAACTGCGTAATCGATGAGAAAGTTAGCGGCGGCTCTTGCGTTTCTTTGCTGTTTTCTTGCCACTCCCCGACTTTTTTCCGCCGTGGTCCTGCTTATTTACCGTCGCCCATCCTATCTGCGCGGCGCGCTTTGCGGAATAGCCTCGCTTCTTCGCGCTGTCTTCGATGTGTCGCGCTTCACGCTTCTGCTTGCTGCTATATTTCGCCTTGCTTCCTCGTGCCATACGTAAAAGTTAGCGGTTAATAAGTCAGAAAAGTATTAGCTCCGCGCCGTGAAAAATTCGTGAGCCCTTGGTATTATGCGCGCATGCGCATCGTGTCTTGGAATGTGAACGGTATCCGAGCAGTGCATCGGAAGGGCCTGTTTGAGCCGTTTATGAAGCAGGTGAAGCCCGACATCCTCTGCCTCCAGGAGACTAAGGCAAAAGAAGAACAGTCAGAGGTGAAGATTCCGGGCTATTTCGAATACTGGAACTCCGCCGAGAAGGCCGGCTACAGCGGCACCGCCATCTTCTCCAAAGAAGAGGCGCTCGACGTCCGCCTCGGCCTCCCAGACGACCTTTCGGAAAAGTACGGCCTCCACACTGATTCCTATGGCGACCCGAATGCTGAGGGCCGTGTGATCACGTGCGAATACGAAGACTTGTTCGTGGTGAGCTCGTATACGCCGAACGCGAAGCCCGACCTCTCTCGCCTAACGCTCCGCCACAAGCAGTGGGACCCGGCATTCCTCGAATACATGATGCGGCTCGAAGTAGAAAAGCCAGTGGTGTTCTGCGGCGACCTCAACGTCGCCCATACCGAGGACGACCTCGCGAACCCGAAGGCCAACAAGGGCGAGCACGGCTTCACCGATGAAGAGCGCGAGGGCATCGACATGATCCTCAAGGCTGGATTCGTGGATACCTTCCGTCTCTTCCACGAGGGCAAGGGCTTCTATACGTGGTGGAGCCATTTCGGTGCTGCACGCGAGCGCAATGTGGGCTGGCGCATCGACTACATTTTCGTAAGTAAAAAGTTGGCGACGAAAGTAAAGAAGGCGGCGATCTACCCTGAGATTTACGGCTCTGACCACTGCCCTGTCTCCGCTGACCTCGTATAAAGGACATATATCCCACTTATGCACAGGGTATGTCCTTTACAGTGTCCGATATAGGAATACAATGTCTTTTAGGTGGGCGCATTGAATGTACGTTGCTAGAACCTTCGTGCGAGCGCCAAGCAGAAAAGCAAAACAAAGACCACGGGGCTTCCCCGCCAAAAATCAAAGTTTTCGCTAATTACCGCAGAAACGCTAGTTCAAGTATTGAAATTCAAGAATTGAAAGCACACAAACTGGTTGCTCTTTGTTAGAACTGATAGTTCTTTGTTCAATTTTAAAGAAGAACCGCCCATACAGACACGTTCCCCTGTGACGACTATCACACCTGCCCCTGCCCCATAAACCAAGTCGTCACCGTGTCTCGGGCGGTTTTCTTATACCTGGGTAGTTACACGTGAAAGCCTAGTCTACGTGGTGCTTCTCCATTATTTTGCGCACTTCCTCCCCTTCCTCAGCCATAGCCCTCTTCTTGCCAGACTCTCCTAGTTCCTTAAGTTCTGTGTCTGTGAGCGCGAGCAGCTCCCCCGTCCGGCGGTCTAGGTACTCCTCAGTGTTGAGGTCGGGATTCTCAAGGACATCCTCCAGGAGTGCTGCCAGGGTCCACCCTATCCTAGGGCCTGGTTGCACGTGAAACTCGGTCATAAGGCGGTTTCCGTCGGTTTTGAGCATCCCCACTGAGATGGGGTCCCGGAGCGCCTGCTCCACCATGGCCTTGTATTTGCGGAACCGGAACGGCTGCTCTTTGGGTCTGCCGGTGCCTATCCGGTCGCAGATACGAAGGTTCAGCAGGTCCCAGATATTCTCCTCCCCCACGTTCCGGATGATGCGGCGCACGGCAGATAGGGTGATCTGGTCAGGGTCGGAGAAGAACATGTGCCAGCGGACCAACTTGGCTACCCTATCGATGGTTTCCCGTGAAAAGCGCAGGTCCTCAAGGGCGGCCTTGGTTACACGTGAACCCACCACCTCGTGGCCGTAGAAGGTCCAATCCTTCTTCTCGTCTGACCAGCGGCGGGTTTCTGGCTTAGATACGTCGTGGAACAGCGCCGCTAGGCGGATATCGAAGTCCCAGCCCTTGTCGGCCGCATGCTGGAGACTCCGCATGAGGTGGCCGAATACGTCGTAGCTATGGGCCTGATTCTGATCAATACCGATGCCACGGACGAGGTCCGGGGCGATGTAGGTAAGGATTCCGAGCTGCTGGGCCAGTACCAGGGCAGCCATGGGCTGGGTAGAGTTCAGTATCCGTACCAGCTCGTCGCGGACCCTTTCACGTGAAATGTGAGCCAGATTACCCCCTCGCTCCTGTATAGCAGCCGCTGTTTCACCGTCGAGGGCGAATTCGAGCTCTGCCACCAGCCGGATAGCCCGCATGAGCCGGAGCCCGTCCTCTTCGAATCGGACAAGCGGATCACCTACGGCGCGGAGGACCTTAGCCTCAATGTCCTTTTGTCCTTTATAAGGGTCTACGATATGTCCTTTAGAATCATCGAGGGCTATAGCGTTAATGGTGAAGTCCCGGCGTGCGAGATCCTCCTCGAGCGACTGTCCGAAAGCCACGGCGTCAGGGCGGCGTTTGTCGGAATAACTAGATTCTGTGCGGTAGGGTGTCACCTCGACTATTTCCGTAGTGGGGTCCTCGGAGCCCGTTTTCACTCCCACGGTACCGTAGTCGTTCTCATAGAAAGACTCAGGGAATAGGCCCTGGATCTGCGCCGGGTCGGCATTCGTAGTGACGTCCCAGTCCTTGGGTTTCCGGCCGATGAGGAGGTCACGTACGCAGCCGCCCACGAGGTACGCCTCGTAGCCCGCATCCCGAAGCTTATTCGATACGCTAGCGACTGCTTCCGGAATGGGGAACTGCATGCGAGAATCGTAGCACGCCCCGATGGTGAAATGGATATCACGGCTGACTTCGGATCAGCTATTCTGGGTTCGAATCCTGGTCGGGGCACAAAAAGAGCAGGCGGCCGGGTTAGGGCCGCCTGAAAGGGAAGTGCGTTTTAGTTGCTCGTCGGGACATGGAGCGCCGCGGCCCGTTGGTGGACTTCAGCCAACGTTGCGTCTGTGGCCTTAGCCACGTCGTCACCATGCTCGTCGAGTTTCTTGAGGAAGATCTCATAGTCGTCGATTGCGCTTTGGACGAACCCGCGGTCTGGTCCGACGAGCTGGCCTGCTGTCTGAGCTGCCCTCAGGTTCTTCAATTCCTGCTCGGCTCCAGCACGGACGCTCGGGTACTTTTTGTCGATAGTTGTCTCGCTCACCAGGTCTGAGATGTTGCTTTTTGTCCTGGAAACACATGCGAGAATTGCTGCGAAGCTATGGCCACTTGGGGGCATTTCTCTCTCCATTTCTTCGAACCGTATTGGTCCAACACGAATTTAACAAATATCAAATACGATTACGAATATATTGGGTTTTTGGGGTATTATTTGCACTTTTAGTTCAAAATAGGGTAGAGTAGGGAAGTGATTTTTAGCAGGCGAAAGCGACTTGAGGACCAGGTGATAGAGCTCGCGGCGCGGGAGCCGCTCGCGGTGAAAGCGCTCCACGAACGTCTCAAAAATAGCGACCCGAAACTGAGCCTGCGCGCAGTCTATAAAGCGGTCGACGGACTCATTGCGGCCGGGGTCCTCCTCAAGGTCCGGCAGCGGGTCATGGTCGATCGGGAGTGGGTGAGGGAAGTGAGCTCGAAGCTCGCGCCGCCGCTCTCGGCGCCGCTCGGACCGGGGGAGAAGGCGATTTACACCTTCACTTCAGTGGCCCACCTCGACGCCTTCTGGAAGACCATCGTGCTCCAGCTCGAAGCATACGAAAAGGACGGCCTTGTCATGTTCTACAATCCCCACAACTTCTGGGCGTACGTCCCGGAGCGGCAGGGGAGCGAAGACGCGTACTACAGGCACTTTCTACCAAGCAAAATACACGCTTTTTTCACCGTAGGAGGGAACACTCCTGCAGACATGCAGTTCAAGAGGGCATACCAGGACGACTACCTGCAGGTAGACGCCCGCAATATGCCCTCTATGCCCCGGAACACCCACCTCACGCTCTTGGGTGACTACCTCATCACTGTGCGCCTCCCCAAGGCCATGGCGGACCGGATAGACAGGCTCTACGAGACAGGGAAGCCTATCGAGGAGCTTATGCCAGAGATCCAGAAGGCGTACCAGAGGCCTGGGAATATCCGGTTCGTGCTTGAGAATAACCCTCAGAAAGCGAAGAAACTGCGCCGGCCGCTTTCCCTCAACTTCTACTTCAAAATGAATTGATAGATGCGCGGTTGTATGCGAATATGGGGCCTACGTGCTCACGTGAGTGCTGCGGCCATGGTTCAATGGTAGAACGCGTCCTTGCCAAGGACGAGATAGGAGTCCGATTCTCCTTGGCCGCACCAAATAATACAAAAACGGCCTAAATGGGCCGTTTTTGTACTCAGGGACAATGGGGGATAAGTCTGGGGATATGTGGATAAAGGACAAGGACAAGAGTGAAGGATTTATGATTAGTCCTAAGGAAAGCTCGCAAATACAACGTTTTCCTTAAGGCCGTGGGTGTATCTCGCATGTCTCGCAAAGAAATCGGCGCCTATGGCGAATCTGTCGCTGCGCACTATCTGACCAAGCGCGGGTTCACCCTTATCGAGCGGAATGTCGCGCGCAAGACAGGGGAGATAGACCTCATCATGCGCAAGGCAGACCCAGAGCGGGACACACTCTCATTCGTAGAGGTGAAGACGATTCTCTGCAGGGAGTTCCCGGACCCGAGTGTCGTACGGGATGAGTACGACCCGTCGGTGAACCTCCACGAGCTCAAGATCCGGAAAGTAGCGCGCACGGCTGAGTGGTATGTGATGGAGCGATGCTGGGAAGGGGAGTGGCAGGTGGACGGCGCGCTGGTGTGGCTGCGGGCGAGGGATGGGGTCGCCAAAGTCACCTACCTGCCACAAATCGTCTGAACCTGGTAAAGTGCTAGGAACTACCCGGGGCGTCGTATACCGGTAGTACGCTTGCTTTGGGAGCAAGATGACCGGGTTCGATTCCCGGCGCCCCGACTAATTAGCATCGAGAAGAGTCTTTTCGAGTTTCTGTTCTTCGCCCTTGAAGTTACTTATCAGAGTGGGGAGGGAAGCACCGGCGAAATAGGAGTCGAAGTTCGCTTCGCCATCTATAGCGAAGCTCGTGCGGATATGGAGAGGAGTGATCGCATTTACGATGTGCTCGCTGATGTCGCCTTTGACGCTGCTCGTGGTGATGATTCCGACGAGACCGCCGCTACTGTCTGCCATGCCGCCGCCGGACGATCCTTCCTGCGCTGCTGCCGTTCCGCTTACGGAGATCACATCGATGGTGGAAGTGTTGAAGGTGTAGCGATTCGTAATCGCGTCGAACACGATCGTGGGGTAGAGATCGTTCTCGATTTCACTTCCGGCGAGGTACTGTGCGGCGTAGCCGCTGATAGCGAGCTTCTCGCCGGTAGTCGGCGTATTGCTTGAGAGTGGCACGTATGTGAAAGAGGAGGGAAGCGCAGCTTTCGTAGCGCTCTCGGTGATAGCGAGCACAGCGAAGTCGTTCTCGCCGGTGCCCTTGGGAGCCACTTCTGAAATATTCTTGGCATTATCTGCTATCCAGGTCGGCGATACGTATACCGGCTCGGCCTTGTACGCCGTAGTCGCAGGGCCGCCGGTGCGGATGGTGCAAGAGATATTGCCCGGCTCGGCGTCTGCGAGCAGGAAGTACTGCCCGATATGGGCGGCGGTGAGTATGAGGCCGCGCGGGTCGATGACGACACCGCTCCCTGAAATGCTCTGGAATCCGCTCGAGCGCTTGGCGAGGCAGAGGATGTTCACTGTCGACTTGAGCAGCGTGCCACCGACCGCGGTGAGGTTCGGTGTGGGCACGACAGGAGTGGTCGTCGTGGCAGCGGCCCCTACGGATGCGAGCTCGCTCGTGTCTATTACCTGCGCCGGGGCAGTGATGGGCGCTTCAGGAGTGGTCGAGGCGGCCACGGTCGATGTAGCCGTGTTCGTAGCGATGGCCACGGGCGCTGGTCGAGAGAGCGGTTTGTTCGGCGAGAAATAGAACGCCCCGACCGTAAATACGGCTAGGAGGGCGGCACCGAGTGGAGGAAGAAACCGTCGTGGCATGCACGCATGCTACCAAATTCCAGGGTAATGAGTATGAAGGAGAATTATGGTATCCTCGCTTCAACGCGGGATTAGTTTAATGGTAGAACAACAGTTTTCCAAACTGTTGGCAGGAGTTCGATTCTCCTATCCCGCACCAATCGCGGCAGTGAACCCTTTTGGGCCACTCTCCGGCCTTCATCGGGGCTTCCACCAGGGTGCGTAAGAATAGCACCCGTGACCCGTCTTCAAGGGTAGCCTGTCCAGAGCGGCAGGGGAAATTACCAAGCATTTACCTAGCTAAAATCACTTATGATGAACGCAATTCTTAAGGGAATCGCCACGCTTGCTACAGGCATCACGGCAGTCTTCGGAGTCTCTCCGGTTATGGCCGCTATGAACCCGACCGGCGCAGTTGATTCCTCGATCAAGTCGGCTATCACTGCTGACGCACCGTCGATTTCTGACCTCAACAAGATTGAGGCACAGGAGGACGCAGACCAGGCGCAGATCGACGCACTTACCAGCCAGACCGCTTCCGCTTCTTGTGGTTGGGACTGCATCGATAAGAAGCTTATCGCTCTTGGCGACAAGATGACGAGCAACCGTATCGACGCACTCACGACCGAGAAGACCGCGATTGATGCGAAGGTCGGTATCACTGATGGCCAGCGCGCTGCACTCGATGCAAAGCTCTCGGAGAACATCAATGACATGACCGCGCTCAAGGCGAAGATCGATGCTGATACGAATCACACGACCCTCGTGTCCGATGTGGAATCGATTACCATCGACTACCGCGAGTACATGCTTGTGATCCCGCAGGTCGCCCTCGAGGCATCTGCAGACCACAAGGACAACGTGTACACGCAGCTCTCCGCTGACGCTGTCACCCTCCAGACCAAGATCGACAACATGAACGATCCTGCAAAGAAGGCACAGGCGCAGGCTGACCTTAACGACATGCTCGCTAAGATCGCAGACGCTAAGACGAATGCAGATGCTGCATACAGCGGTATCGTCAATCTCGTTCCTGACCAGGGCGTGTCCCAGACTCGCAAGGCAAACAAGGCCGCTCTCGACCTCGCGACGACTGAGCTCACGACTGCTCACCAGGACTACGTCGCCGCACGTGCTGATGAGGCTGCTATCACCAAGCTCCTCGGCGGTTCGGTAACGGGCGGCAATGGCGGAAACGTCATCATGAAGGTCACCCCAGGTACCCCTTCGGTATCCTCGGCTCCTCATGCAATCGTTCCGGTGCACCCTATCGCTAACACGATCATGAAGGTCACTCCGCAGGCTTCGGTCTCGGGTGCAGTTCATGCAAATGTTTCGAGCGCCGCAGCAGTTCGTTAATACTCCTCACGGATATTGAGAAAACGCCTCGCGAAAGCGAGGCGTTTTCTTGTGTATGGGCAGAAAAACGGAGAAGCGTACACTATATGTATGGAACCAAGAGCAGAGCCGCTCGCAGCGCGTATTCGCCCACAGACCATCGATGATGTGGTGGGACAGGAGCACCTGGTAGGAGTGGGGAAGCCGCTGCGCGTGGCCATAGAGAAGAAGCACCTGTTCTCGTTCATCCTCTGGGGACCGCCGGGGACGGGGAAGACCACGCTCGCACGCATCTATGCGCGAGCGCTCGATGCAGAATTGCACGAGCTCTCCGCGGTGTCGGCAGGGAAGGAAGATATCAGGAAGATAGTCGAGGAGAAGCGCGGGGGCATGTTCAACAAGCCGCGCCTGCTGTTCCTCGACGAGATCCATCGCTTCAATAAAGCGCAGCAGGATTTCTTGCTGCCGTACGTAGAGAGCGGGGAACTCACGCTCATCGGCGCGACCACAGAGAACCCGTCGCTCGAGGTCATCTCCGCACTTCTTTCTCGCGCACGGGTGTTCGTGCTCGAATCGCTGTCAGAAGCAGATCTGCGCAAGATCATCGAGCGCGCCGATGGTGAGATGAGTGAAGCAGCGATCGCCTGGCTCCTGGGCTACGCCAATGGCGACGCGCGCAAAGTGCTCGGCATCATCGACGGCGCCAAGAGCCTCTACGGGGAAGTGAACGAGGAAACGCTGAGCAAAGCGCTTGAGTCCCCGCATCTGCGCTACGACAAGAAGGGCGAAGAGCACTACGACACTATCAGTGCATTTATTAAATCCATGCGCGCATCCCAGCCAGACGCCGCGCTCTACTACCTGGCCCGCATGGTGGAAGCAGGGGAGGACCCAGTATTCATCGCGCGCCGCATGGTGGTGTTCGCGTCCGAAGACGTGGGCATGGCAGACCCAGTCGCACTCCAGCTGGCAAATGATGTGTTCCGCGCGTGCGAGACCATCGGGTACCCGGAATGCGCCATCAACCTCGCCCATGGTGTCGCATATCTCGCAGAAGCGCCAAAGAGCCGCAAGTCATACGACGCCTACTTCGAGGCAGTGGACGATGTGAAGGGCTACGGCAACCTTCCCGTGCCGATGAAGATCAGGAACGCCCCCACCAAACTCATGAAGGACCTGGGTTACCACAAGGGTTACAAGCTTTACGACAAAGACTCCTACCTTCCAGATAAGTTGAAGCACAAGAAATATTTCAAATAAGTATTACGAGAACTGGCGGCGCGTCTCGCTGAAGATGCTCTCTGCGACCGGGTCTTCCTGCATCTCCTTGCTTGCGAAGGCTGCCTTCGCGGCCTTGAGCGGCCGGATGGCCGCGAGGGCTTGCTCGTATGCTGCGGCGACTTCGCCTTTACCCTTTCGCTTCGCGTAGGCATGCATGGCGGAGAGCTGCGCCTCGATCTCGTCGGCGAACAGGCTCTGGATAGGGTGCACGCCGAGCTGCTTCTGTTTGTTGTCGAGCCAGAGCTGGGCCAGCTCCGCGACCTTGGGCTGCGAGACGCCGATAACCGTGCGCGGCACATTGTTACGAGTCCCCATGAAGTCTCCGCGTGAATCCTTGAAGTAGCGGACGGAGCCGAGCTTGCCCGCGTCTATCTCGCGCTTTATTGCGCCGAGTTTCTTTTCCGCGGTGCCGGTACCGAAGGTCACATCTACCGCGAGCGCGAGCACGCGCGACCCGTCCTCGGGGGAATACCACTCCGCGAGCATGTCGACTTTGTTCTTGTAGTCGTCGAACCGTGCAGTCTTCAAGGTTTGCGCACTGCCGAGCCACTCGCTCATCTCAGACTGCATGAGCACGATGGCCTCGAGGGTCTCCGCAATCTTCTTAGCATTCTCGTCCGCAGCCGATCCTCCCGTGAATACCTCGCGCTCGAGCCGGTCGGCCTCATTGATATCTGCCTGTACTGATGTTTCGCCGTATACGGAAGCAAAGTCCGTTTCCTGGATGACGTATTCGGGGTTGGTGAGCACCTCGACGCGCGCTTTCTCATGCGCTTTCTCGATCACTGGTGAAAGCTCGATGCGTCGCTCGCGTTTCTTGTCTATGGCGTGGATGAGGCGGTCTTCGTATCCCATATGAGAAGTATACTCCGAGCCCCGCGAAGGGTTCCAAGGCCTGTGCTAGGCTGTCGGGTATGACGATTCCGGTGATTGCAGCGCTGCAGATACTCGGGGTGGTGGCGCTCGCCACGGCCGCGCGGGTGTTCCACTGGCAGTACTTTACGAAGCGCCTCAAGATTACGTATGTGAATGCGCCCGTGTGGACGTTCTTCTATTTCAGCGGGTTCTCTATACTCATCGCGCTTCTGTTCCATGGGCACATAGCGCGGCTGTTCGCTGGCGTGAACTTCTTCGGGTACCTCTCGCTCACATTCCTATTCATCGTGGTGTTCCCGGTGGTCTACCACATCCTGCGCAAACAGGGCGGTGTGCCAGCGTGGCTCATCAAAGACACGCCAGACGAACCAATACTTTCACTCGGCGAGCGATTCATACTCGCAAAGGTCGCCGACGTAGTGATGCAGGAGTTTGCTGCAGGTATCATCATTCTCACATTGTCGGATGCCGGCGTATCGTATCCGTGGATCGTGTTTGCGAGCGTCGTCATATTCGGGCTCGCGCACGCGTACATATTCCAGACCTCGGGCGCATTCTGGGGCATGTACTACACCTCCTATGCGATGCTCGCAGGATTTGCGATACCGTTCCTCATCCTTTTCGTACCGGGCGGCATCGCGTACGCGCTCGTGCTCCACATGTTGTTCTACGTACTCTCGGGTGCATTCTTCGCTAAGTTCCCGCGCCCCGGATCTGCGGCCCACCACGATGTGCTCGGCCCCGCGCAGGTCTAGCGTTTACTCTACCCGCGTCGTGCGGTAAGGTGCGACGAGGGCCAACAAGGGAACAGCCACATGGCGCAAGGAAGAGTACTGAGGCTAAGGGACGGCAGGCCAATCGATGCCGACCACTTCAATATTTTCGACGAAAACTTGCCGCTTACGCTCGAAGACCGAATGGCAATTGTTCGTGCAGAACGTACCCTAGATCGATCTGCGCCGTTCGCAATCGCGGCCGCAACGCGGCGTCGACTCTTGGGGAGCGTGACAGCGAAATCGGCACAAGAGGCAGCGTCCAAGATTGTGCAGGTCGTGAAGGAGACCTATGGCAATGGACACAAAAGTACCGCCATTGCGCTGGTCACTAACTTCTACACCTCTGCGGGCATGACAACGCTGCACGACACCAATGCCCGTGTCCTACTCGCCGACGCTGAGTATTCGTCTGAAGACCCAGTCCCCGAAGGCAGAACTTTCGAGTACTGGACGAAGCGATTAGCGAAGACCGAGGTCGAGCAGACTCGCCAGATAGCGCACCATAGGAATCGGCGCATCCTAATCCATCGACCTTTCCAATTGCTGGGCGTAAAAGCAAAACGCGGACCTCGTAAATGAGGCCCGCGTTCAGCTTTATGACGTAGTTTATTTAACCGCGTCCTTGAGTGCCTTGGCCGGGCGGAACTTGGGAGTGCGGGTAGCCGCGATGCGGATGGACTCGCCGGTGCGGGGATTGCGTCCTTCGCGGGCCGGGCGGGCCTTGGTCACGAAGATGCCGAGACCGGCGACCGATACCTCGTCTCCTTTCTTGAGGCCTTCGTGGATGCTGGAAATGAAGCACTCAACAGCGCGCTCAGCATCTGCCTTGGTACCTCCGAGGACGCCATGCACCTTGTCTACGATGTCTGCTTTATTCATAGGGGCTTGGTTAGGGCTAATCCCGTGCCCTGTACGGACAGGGAGGGCATGCCGGAAGTATAGAATCCGCCACTTTTAGCGCAATACCCCTAGACGAACAACTCTTTTTGTAGTGCTATCGTGCGAATTCGACCACGCGGTTCTCGCGGATCATGTTCACTTTGATTTCTCCCGGATATTTGAGCTCTTCCTGGATGCGCTCCGCGATATCGCGCGCCATTTTGTGCATCGCGACGTCGGAAACCTTGCCTGGATTCACGAACACGCGGATCTCGCGGCCCGCCTGGATGGCGTAGACCTTCTCGACGCCCGGGAATGACTGCGCGATGCGCTCGAGGTCGGTGATGCGCTCGAGGTAGCGCTCCACGGTGTCGCGGCGTGCGCCCGGGCGCCCGCCCGAGATGGCGTCTGCTACCTGCACGATGACCGACTCCGGCGTCTCGTACGGATACTCCTCGTGGTGGCTCTGCATCGCCTGGATGACGCGCTTGTCCACGCTGAACTTCTCGAGGATACGGCGGCCGATTTCCACGTGCGTGCCGGACACCTCGTGGTCGACGGCTTTGCCGATGTCATGGAGAAGCGCGCCCGCCCTCGCCACGTCTGGGTCTGCGCCGAGCTCCACCGCGAGCATGCCCGCGAGGTGGGACATCTCTACCGAGTGCTGGAGCACGTTCTGTCCGAAGCTGGTGCGGAAGTTGAGGCGGCCGAGGAGCGCGATGAGCTTCGGGTCGAGCCCTACGACGCCCGCTTCGTACGCGGCCTGCTCGCCCTTCTGCCGGATGAGGTCGTCGAGTTCCTTCTTGGTCTGCTCTACGACTTCCTCGATCTTAGCCGGCTGGATGCGGCCGTCGGCGATGAGCTTCTCGAGCGCGACCTTGGCCACGTGGCGGCGCAGCGGGTCGAACGAGGAAAGGGTGATCTTGTCTGGCGCGTCGTCTATAAGCACGTCGACACCCGTCGCGCGCTCGAATGCCTTGATATTGCGGCCTTCCTTGCCGATGATTTTGCCCTTCATCTCTTCGGAAGGAATTTGTACGGAAAGCGTGGTGACTTCTGCATTCACGGCGTTCCCCAAGCGGTGCACCACCGCGGTGAGGATGTTACGCGCTTTGTCCTCGAGGCGCTCGCGGCCGGTGGCCTCGAGCTTCTGGAGGCGTGCGAGGATGGATTCCTCATACGCTTCCTCGACTTCTTTCATGAGCATGTCCTTCGCTGCGTTCTCGGTGAGGTGCGCGATGCGGCCGAGCTCGCCACGGCGGCGCGCTGCGAGTTCTTCCGTGTCGCGCTTCATGCGTGCGACTTCGTTCTCGCGGTTCTTGAGCTCTTCCGCGCGAGTCACGAGCGCGCGCTCGCGCTCGTCCACGAACTCTTCTTTCTTGGCGAGGCGGTCGGTGAACGTGCGCAGGCGCTCTTCACGCTCCACCATGGGGCGCAGCTGCTCCTTCTCGACTTCCTCGGCGCGGCTCTCTGCCTCTTCGAGGAGTCGTGCGGCACGCTCTTTAGCCTCAAGCATCTTCTGCTTGATCTCGATCTCCAAGGACCCGCGCTGTCCGAGCGCGATGAGCACGCGAAGCACGTAACCGAGCGCAATGCCGGCCACGCCTGAAATAGCGAGCAGGATGAGTACCAGTTTTATAGACATAGCCCGTTTCGTTTATCCCGGGCTTACGGAAGCCAGGGAGCCAAAGACAAATAAAGTTTATTCAGCCGTGCTTCCAGTCCTATCGCTCAATCGTGGCGGAATTACTGCATTTTATCACGTTTTTCACTTTCCGCAAATAAGAACCCGCCGGTGTAGCCGGCGGGGGAGTTGGTTAGATGAATGAAAAATATCGGGGGTACTCTCCGTGTTTTCTCTTGTACAGCTCGGGATACAGCTTTTCATAGGCACGCTGGTAGATCGGAGTCTTGAAGCTATGAGGACTAGGCTTGATATAGACACAGTAGGGTTCTTTGTTCGCCTTCTCCTCTAACTCCAGCAGCTCCTCGAGAGTCTTGCAGCGATTTACTAGATACTTCCACGCTTGTTCCTCGGCGCACGAGTACATTTCTCTTGCGTCACCGTTCACCCATTGGTCTATCAGCGACCAGATTACCTCGGAGGACATGTCCTGTTGCGTAAGAGTCTGCGACAATTCCTCCCATCGCGCTTTCGCAGAGTTTTGCCAGCTTCTCCAGTGTCTTGAGGCCATATAAAGTTCGTGCGCCTCTTCAACGGTAGAGCAGCGGGATGCCCACAGATCGAGAGCGTCATACATGTCAGGTACCACCCAAGACAAGGACACTATAAGCTTGAATGCGTCTGCTGCTTCTTTTGTGTTCGCCGCGCCATTTATTATTTGAAGGCATGCATGGACACATTGCATTTCCGCCTTGAGTGCAGTCTTCGTCGTTGCTGCGCGCACCTTGCGGTATTGAGCGTAGGCCTTTTCGACTGGCGTTCCGGCAATAATCTGCTTCCAGCCTTTTTTCATGTGCGTCTCCCTTGGTTAGAGAAGAGCGCCGGTTAGAGCGCTCTTCGGTTTGCTCACCACTCGATGGTGACCTTCCTAGCCCCGATAGCACCCTCAATCATTCCAGCGAGGAGAGGCTTGGCTAGTTCCCTCAGTTCCTCATTCGTGGCATGGCCGCCGTGAATGAGGCAATCGAGCGGGCCGTCGGGAGTCTCGTGCTGTGCAACCACGTCGGCCCAATTGTTTCCTTCGATTGCATTTATGATAGTGCCGACTCCGATTTGATCCATCGCTCGCCATATGACGTGGCTTAACATATCGGAATGGCGTTTGTTCGCAGGTTCCGTCTTGGGCATGTGCCCCTCGTTTTCAAGGTTTCTGTAATATATTTTCCCACTTTTGTGCTGGTAGTCAATAATCAGTCATAATTATTATTTCAAACGTTATTACTAAAATACACTGCAAATACAGTAAAATGTGTTAGATTAGTCATAAATATATGACTATAGAAAATATAGATTACTTCGGGAGCGCACTCAAAACGGGCCTTTCTGGGAAGGCTGCCGCGGTATATACGGCACTCCTTGAGGCAGGCACGCCGCTCTCACCGAAGGCCCTTGTGCTGCGCACGCGTCTCCACCGCCAGTATGTGTACGACGCACTCCATGAACTCGAGGGAAAGCGGCTCGTCGTGAGCAGCGGAGAGGGCAAGAAAGTGAAATATCAGGCGACGAGCCCCGACCGCTTGCTCGAAGAAGCAGAGAAGACGCGACTCGGCGCGCTTGAAGGTGTACGGAGCCTCATGCGGCTCTATGACCGATCACCCGCAGGCATCGTGGAAGTCATCCGGGGGAGCGAAGAATGCATTGAGAGCGAATTCCAGATACTGCGTGAGGCTAAGAAGGGCGACTTCCTCGACATCGTGGGCGGCGCGGGCATGAACTTCGTGAAATTGTTCGAGGGGCGCATCAAAGAATGGGAAGCGCTGCGCGAAGAGAAGAAAGTGACACTACGCTACATCGGGAGTGGGGAAGACGTGGCGCACAACCGCACCGAGAGCATTATCAAGAATGAATCGCGAGCAATTCCCGGCATCGGAAATATCGTGAACGTCGTCATCCGTCCCGAGAGCGTCTCTTTTAATATCTACGAACCAGAAATCATGACGGTCCGGGTGCGGAGCGCGGAAGCAGTTATAAGTCAGCGCGCGCTGTTTGAAGTGCTTTGGAATATTGCGAAGTAATACAGTTGACTGATTGCGGGGGCGAGCGCATAGTGCCTGCGAACCAACGGGAGTGTTTCCATGTTCAACTTTCTGTTCTTCACGGCGTGTGCCGCGCTCGTCGGAAGCGTACCCATGCTCTTCTTCCGCGTGTTTGCGTTGTCCCGTAGCACCTGGCACCGCAAGCAGGTCTTCTTCGCGCTCGCAGGGATGATCGTATGCGCCGTGACTCTCGCGATGAGCATCACGATCACGATGGAGATGATCCAGGGGCAGACCTTCCGGATGCTCGGGGTTCTGTGGCTCTTTTTCATTGCTATTGCGTCTGCGGTGGTCACTTACAATATGTACAAGCCCGCTAGCGGATCGTAGGTGCGCAAACATCGGATGTGAAAAGGCCCGGAAGCGATTCCGGGCCTTTCCAATTTCTATTATTCTTATTTCGTCTTGAAGACCTTGTCGATGATGCCGTACTTCGCAGCTTCGTCTGCGGTCATGAAGAAGTCGCGGTCGGCGTCGCGGGTGACCTTCTCGAGCGGCTGGCCGGAAGCCTTCGCGAGGATCTTATTGAGACGCTCGCGCAGCGAGAGGATGCGGCGCGCACTGATCTCGATGTCCGACGCCTGGCCCTCTGCACCGCCGTGCGGCTGGTGGATCATGATGTCTGCGTTCGGGAGCGCGAAGCGCTTACCCTTGGCACCGCTCGCGAGGATGATGGAGCCCATCGATGCCGCCATACCCACGCACACCGTGGAGACGTCCGGCTTCACGTGGTTCATCGCGTCCACGATGGCGAGGCCCGAGTGCACGTGGCCGCCGGGGCTGTTCACGTAGAGGGAAATGTCTTTCTTCGGGTCCTCTGCCTCAAGAAAGAGGAGCTGGGAGATGACGAGGTTCGCGACGTCGTCGTCGATAGGGCCGCCGAGGAACACGATGCGCTCGCGCAGGAGGCGCGAATAGATATCGTACGCGCGCTCGCCGAACTGCGATTTCTCGATGACCATCGGGACGAGCATCGAAGCACGGGGTAAGGTGTTTTTCGTGTTCATAGTGCATGCATCGTATCCCAAACTAAGGTACGACGCAAAACGCGTTGCGCACGCTCGACAGGTAGCGTAGGGTGGCGTCAGAGAAACCTTTTGCCACAACCGGGAGGAGAAACCCATGGCGAAGATCAAGCAGCTCTATGTGTATCCCATAAAAAGTCTTCCGGGCATATCCATGCCCTCGCTCGCGTTCACGCCGCAAGGCTTCGAGCACGATCGCACGTTCATGCTGATCGATGAGCGTTCTAACATGGTCACGCTCCGTGACTATGCTGCGCTTGCGCAGTTCGACGTCTCGTTCGCCCGCGTCAATGCGCTTTCGGTCACGCATCCTGGCACTGGGCAAGTCCATTTCTCGCTCACAACGCCTGCGCAAGGCGAGTGCGAAGAAGTGGACGTCACCATCCACGGCAAGCAGTCGAAAATGGCGCTCATCGGAATGGAGTTCGATCGGTACTTCACAAGGGCGCTCAACATGCCGGTGCGACTCGTGCGTTCGGTGCCGTGGCTTATCCGCAGCAAGCACTCCGAGCAGCTCGGTGCCGACGTCCCGCTCTATGCGCAGGACGGCTACCCGATGATGATGCTTTCCGAGGAGTCCTTGGCGGAGCTCAACCGGCGGCTTGCGGCGCGCTTCCGTGATCCCGTGACGATGGCGCGGTTCCGTCCGAACATCGTGGTCGCGGGCGATGCTGCACACGCCGAAGACAACCTCAGCGTCCTGTGGGCCGGCGAAGGTGGCGAGTACGAGTTCAAGCGCCCTAAGCTCTGTTCTCGCTGCAAGGCGATAACCGCGTATGTCGATGGCCCGCTTCGCGGGACATTCGATCCGGACAACGAGCCCATGATTACGCTCGGCATGTATCGCCGGGTGTACCGCGAACAGCGCGATGCCAAGATCTACTTTGGCGTCAATGTTGTTCCGACCGAGTCCGGTGAACTCATCTGCGACATGGAAGTCACACTCTGAACGAAGGCTTTATATGGGAAAAGGCGCCCCCGCGGCGCCTTTTCTGTATATCACCCACGTTCTATTCCTAGAATGCCGTGCTCGTCGCCATCGTGGTCGTGGACTCCGTCGTGGTCGCCGTTGGCAGCACGATCGGCGTTGCCGCCTTCTGGATGCGCTGCTGGTACACGTAGAACGCACCCACGATGATAATCGCGAGTATGAGGATTATGGAGAGCAGCGCTCCGTAGGACGCATTCTTCTTGGGTTCGGATGATTCGTTAGGCGGCATGTTTGCTGTCTTCGTACATCTTGCGTGCGCGCTCGAATGCGTCGCGTGCTTCTGCCGCGGTGCCGATGCCTTCGATGGTCACCACTTTGTTCTGGAGGCCCTTATAGGTCTCGAAGAAGTGCTGGATTTCGCGCAGTGTGTGCGGGTTCACATCAGCGACATCTTTCACATTGTTGAAACGCGGGTCGCCGACCGGCACCCCGATGACTTTGTAGTCGTTCTCGCCGCCGTCGATCATCTTCACCACCGCCACTGGGCGTGCCTTCACCATGACGCCCGTCGTGAACGGGTAGGTAGAAAGCAGAATGGCATCGAGCGCATCACCGTCATCCCAGAGCGTCTGGGGTACGAAGCCGTACTCGACGGGGAAGTCCTGCGCGGTATGTAGTACGCGGTCGAGCGCGATGATGCCCGTCTCCTTGTCTATCTCGTACTTATTCTTCGAGCCGCGCGGGTTCTCGATGATAACGTTCATTTCGTCCTTTGTTCCAGGATCGATGTCGTGAAGAAGATTCATATGTTTCGAGTATAACTTACGCTTCGTCGCGGTTCTCGCGTTCGTCGGCAGTAGAGCCGTTATCGGTGAAGGCGGTCTCTTCCTCCGCAGTCTTTGCGGAAGACGCCGGCTCTTCTTCGTTCACGGCAGAGTCCTGCTCAGCCGGGTCGACACCTGCTTCAACAGCCGGATCGTTCTCCTGAGCCGCTTCGGCTTCTTCGAGCTTGATCTCAGCATCGTTCACCGCTTCGTGGCCCTTGCCTACGCGCTCGGTGTTGTTCGATGCTTCGTCGGCATCTACTTCCGCGACTTCCGTGCCGCCGGTCGAGAGGATGTCTATGTTCCAGCCCGTGAGCTTCGCTGCGAGGCGTACGTTCTGTCCGCCACGGCCGATAGCCAAGGACTGCTGGTCATCCGAGACCTTCACGGTCGCGCGGTGGTCTGCTTCGTTAAGCTCGATGTCGAGCACGGTCGCAGGCGAGAGCGCCTCCTTGATGAACGCCTTCTGGTCTTCCGACCACTCAATGATGTCGATGCGCTCGCCGCCGAGTGCTGCCATCACGGTCGAGACGCGTACGCCGCGCTGACCCACAAGGGAACCGACCGGGTCCACATGGGAATCCACCGACGCGACTGCGATCTTGGTGCGGCTGCCCGGTTCGCGGGCGATACCCTTCACTTCGATAGCGCCGCTTGCTAGTTCCGGTACTTCCATTTCGAAAAGCTGCACGAGGAAACGCGGATGGCTACGCGAGAGGCGCAGGTACACGCCGCGGAATCCTTCGTCCACTGCGTAGAGGTATGCGCGGATGCGCTCGCCGGGGCGGTAGCGCTCGCCCGGGATCTGCTCCTCGTAGGGGATGATGCCGGTCGCGCGACCGAGGTCGATAAAGAGCGCGCCGCGCTCCATGCGCTGCACGAGTCCCGAGACGATCTCGCCCTTCTTGTGGCCGAACTCCTCGAGGATGGAGAGCTTCTCTGCCTCGCGGATCTTCTGGATCACCACCTGCTTGGCCGTCTGAGCCGCGATGCGACCGAAGTCGTCCTGTGGTTCGAGCGGGAATACGACTTCCTCACCGAGCGCTACGCCGCGCTTGATCATCTTCGCGTTCGCGAGGAGCATGTGCTTCTCCTCGTCGTAGCGGGGGAGTTCGCCCTCGGCGACTTCCTCTTCTTCATTATTGCGGCGGTGCGGATGCTCCGGCTCAGGCGTAAATTCCTCGCCATCCTCTGGGAAGCGGACCGACGACTCGTCGACGACCGTCTTCACCTGTTCGAAGGTGACGGTGCCCGTATTCATATCCAATTTCGCGCGGATGACCTGGCCGCGCTTTCCGTACTCTTTTTTGTATGCGGTCGCCATCGCAGACTCGATAGCGTCCACCATGGTTTCCTTGGTAATGCCGCGGTCTTCGAACTCGCCGAGCACCGAATTGATTGTCTTGAGATCCAACATAAGCCTATATTTAGTTTTCGAACCGTATTAAGTTGTCGCCCGTTCCTCCACTCACTATATAAGGAATAGCAGTTTTGGTAAAAAGAAATGCCCGCAGAGCGGACGTTTCAGGTAGGGATACGATACCTTTCGGAAGATGAAAAGTCAATGGAGGCGTTTGACACCTACGCGTAGCGCAGTATAGTCGGGCCACGTCCCTGGCATCAGGAACGCATTGTTCCTTGAGCCATTCATCAAGCGAGGAAGCCATGACTGACATGCGTGGTAAAAATGCTGGATCCAAAGACGAATCTTCGTCGGGTCCAAATTGGCTGGCAATCGCACTCATCGGCCTGCTTCTTGCTCTCGGCTACGGCGGCTACACCGCTTATATGGCCAAGCATCCTGCAGCTCCTGCGGCGGCTACAACCCAATCGCCCTGATTTTCGCTTCACTAGAATGGCAAAGACCCGCGCCGACCACTGTGGTCTGTGCGGGTTTTGCTATACAGCGATGCCCCAGAGCGTCTCGAATATCACCTGCATCGTGGTGTGGATGGCCGGGTTTTCAATAATCGTCGTGATGAGCGGGTCACCGTACGCCGTAATAGCGACTTTATTACCATATATAAGTATCTGCGCCGGGAGGCTGAAAGAATCGCGGGGGAGTGTGCGGCGCTCGGTGAGACTCTCTTTATCGCGCTTGCGCGCTGCAGGATCAATCGACCCCTTTTGATTGGTCGGTGTTATCGCCCGGGTGCGTATGCCTTCCGCTGCCCGCTCTTTGATGTGCCGGAGCGTGAGCGCCGCAAGCGCCATGTCGTTGTCGTCTTTAGTAGAGCGGATAAGGCAGAGGTCCTTATGCTCGCGCAGCGTGTCTTCGTATAGTTCCGCAAGTCCCTCGAGTCCCGATACGATGCGGATGCCAGGCATGTTCGAAGAAGCCGTGTAGTCGGAGATGAGTGCGCTCATCACGCCCTCCACGGTCTGCTTTGCGACCAGAGCGGCTTCCTCGCGCTTGCGCGCGAGCTCTTGGACTGCGAAGGGATGTGTGGGCGTAAACAGCGCAGGCTTGTTGGGCGGTTCTTCTCTCGTCACGAGCCCGAGCGCCATGAGCTCTTCGAGGACGTGGTACGTATACGTGCGCGAGAGCCCGGCGTGGCGCGCAAGCTGCCCGGCCTGCTTCGGGCCGTCCTTGATCAAGGGCTCGTATACATTGGCCTGTTCATCAGTGAGGCCCGCGGCCCGCAGCGCCTGGGCGTAGGTCCTGGTTTCCATGAGTAACATAGTAGTGAACAAAATAGAGGATTACGAGGGGGAACTGGGGACATAAAGTGTCAATGGAAAAAGACACTTCTTCCCGCCATCGCATTGACATATAAGCAGTATTCATGTACAGTGCTTCGACGTTTACACCGTTCACCTATTGAATGGCGGAGGAACGTGGTGTTCCTTTATAGCCATTCAGCAACTCCCGAGGAGGGAAACTACCATGACGGACAATCGTTCGGTGCCATTATGGCGCCAATACCCGAAGTCCACTGTCGCGGGCGCCATCGCGTTCCTCGCGATCGTCGCTATCTTCCTGGTTTTTCCGCGGCATCCGTCGCCGACTCAGGTCGCGGCGAATGCTCCATGGGCCCGACACTTCGTCGATCAGCCCTATCATGTGCCCGCGCGCGAAGACCTCGCCACGGCAGCGACGCGTCACAACGTCAGCCAGCCTATTGTGTTGACCATGTGGAATCACAATCAGCTCGGCGTGAAGTTCGGTCAGCTCTGCGACTACGGCGCCGTCTATGGCTCGTGGCCGTTTCCTGTCTCCGACGGCAACGGGCGCAAGCATGGTTACTACTGTAACCATCGCCTCAACCTGGCGCCGGCGCACACGCTCGTGCCCGGTGAGCAGATCTCGATTCCGGTCGAGAAAGCGCTCGACTCGGACGTCGTGCACGCGGTGAACGCGCTCAGCGGTCACCGTCTCATCATCCTTGTCGACGGCACTTCAGCCACGGCGCAATCCGACAATCTGAAGGGTGCCGCCCAATGGGTGATGGCACTCGGCAGGACGGGTCGCACTCCGGCGGACGTGTGGGTCTACAGCGACAAGGGTATCAGCGAATACTTGAACGCTGCGAGCCCTGTCGCGTTCGATGAAAGCATCGGCGGCACCAACGCCGCGATTGCGTTCGCGAACATCGTGAAGGGCGACACCGTCGTCCTCATCACGGCCGAAGCGACCGACATCCCAGCGTCGAAGAAGAAGATCGTCCTCTTCTGCATGACGAGCCGTTGTTCCCGTCTGCCGAAGACCAACGTCTGATCCTCGAGCAACACTGAATGGCATGACCCCCGCACCGACACGTTGTCGTTGTGGGGGTTTTGCTTTTTCTCATATAGATGGTATTATCCGCAAGCAAACAGGAGTTGAACACATGAGTAAATGGCGAGGGGAATGGGTGGTGCGTGTAGCGGGCCATCATCGGAATGGAATGAGTGGCGATAAGAGAGTCGAGGCGGCAGATATGGAAGCTGCGACAAATCTCATCGCTCACATAGTTGCAAAAGAGCAGCTGGAAGATGAGAAGCATCACTGCAGCATCCAGGTGTTCAACGTGAGATCTGTCAGCTGATCTGTCCGCATCTATATCTATAAACATCGCGCGCCGGGGGATTCACCCTCGGCGCGCTATACTTTAATTAGTTATGCAGGTGGCAGAATCAGATTTGAAGGCGTTCATCATCGATTCGGGACTCGTATCCCGGAAAGATGTCGACGACGCTGTGGAAGCGGGGAAGGCGCGCAAGCAGTCGGTCGGAGATATGCTGGTCGGAAGCGGCAAACTCTCCACCGACGCGCTGCGCCGTATCAAGGCATACGTGCTAGGCATCCCTTACGTGAACCTGAAGGATCAGAAGATCCCGTTCGAGGTGCTCTCGCTCATCCCGGAGCCTATCGCACGCACGCACTCCATCGTGGCGTACAAGAAGACCGCGACCGAGCTCGAGGTGGCGATGCTCGATACCGAGGACTTGGCCGCTATCGACTCTGTGCGCAAATCGACGGGACTGAAACTCCTCCCGCGCCTCACGAGCGACGACTCGATAAAGAACGTGCTCTTGCAGTACCAGAAGTCGCTCAAGGAAGAGTTCGGCGACCTCATCACGACCGAAGCAGGGAAGTTGACCGTGGTGAAGGAGCTCGGCGATAAGGAAGCGACTGGAGAGGAGCTCAAGAAGATGGCAGAAGACCTGCCAATAGTGCGCATCGTGGATACACTCCTGCGCCACGCCATCATCCAGAAGGCGTCCGACATCCATATCGAGCCGCTCGAGAATGAAGTCTTGGTGCGCTACCGCATCGACGGCATCCTCCACGATGCTATGACCTTGCCAAGGGCGGCGGCGCCGGGGATCGTGGCGCGCATCAAGGTGCTCGCGAATCTGAAGCTCGATGAGAAGCGCTTGCCGCAGGACGGACGCTTCAAGATGGAGACCGAGAGCGACAAGGTGTCGTTCCGCGTGTCGCTCTTGCCCACCTACTTCGGCGAGAAGATCGTGATGCGCTTGCTCCGCGAGAGCGGCGACGGATTCACGCTCGACGCGCTCGGTTTCCATGGAGATGGCCAGGAGCGGATCCACGAGGCGACGCGCCAGACCACGGGCCTCATCCTCATCTCGGGACCGACCGGTTCCGGTAAGACGACTACGCTCTACACCGTGCTCGATATTTTGAATACGCCCGACGTGAACATCTCCACGGTCGAAGACCCTATTGAATACCAGATGAAGCGCGTGAACCAGACGCAGGTCAATCCTGCTATCGGGTTCACGTTCGCATCGGGACTGCGCGCACTCCTGCGCCAGGACCCGAACGTGGTGATGGTGGGAGAGATCCGCGACGGCGAGACGGCGTCGCTCGCTATAAATGCCGCGCTCACCGGACACCTCGTGCTCTCCACCATCCACACCAACAGCGCCGCCGGCGCCGTGCCGCGCCTCATCGATATGGGCGTCGAGCCGTTCCTCCTCGTCTCTACGCTGAAAGTGATCGTGGGTCAGCGCCTTGTGCGCCAGCTCTGCACCGAGAAAGAGGAATATAAATTGACCAAGGAAGCACGTAGCAAGGTAGCGCCCGAAGACCGCTTCGACGCAGTGATGAAGGCGCTTCACGACGAGAAGCTGGTGAAGCCCTCCGTGAAGATAGACGATCTGCCGTTCTACCACCCGAAGCCCTCGCCCGAATGCGAGGACGGCTACTCGGGCCGCATGGGTATCCACGAGATTCTCAAGGTTACGCCGACCATACGCGACCTTATTATCAAGGGCGCGACCACGGACGCTATCGAAGCGCAGGCGCGAGAGGAAGGCATGCTCACCATGCTCGAAGACGGGCTCTACAAAGCAACCAAGGGAATTACCTCGGTAGAAGAAGTGCTGCGCGCCGTCACCGAGTAACTATGAAATTCAAAGTCACGTTCAGAAAAGAAGACGGCACGAGCGACACAAGGACGGTGGAGGCGGCGAACCGCTTCTCGGTGTACTCGGATGCAGAGAAAGCGGGGGAGAGCGTGACTGCACTCGAGGAAATCGCGGGTGGGTCGTTCGTTTCCAAACTCAACTTCACCTTCGGCACCGGCATCAAGACCGACGAGCAGATAACATTTACGAAAAATATGGGTGCGATGCTCACTGCCGGGCTCACGCTCTCCCGCGCACTCTCGGTGATGGAGCGACAGTCGTCCAATAAGCAGCTCAAGAAGATCGTGCTCGCACTCGAGGCCGAGGTGAAAGCGGGTAACGCTTTCCACGAAGCGCTCGCCGAGCACCCAAAGGTGTTCAGTAAGCTCTACATCGCGATGGCGAAGGCCGGAGAAGAGTCGGGTACGCTCGCATCCTCGCTCGCGATTGTGGCGCGCCAGATGGAACGCAACAACACGCTCGTGAAGAAGGTGCGCGGCGCGATGATCTACCCGGGCGTGATTCTCTCCGCCATCGTCGTCATCGGTATCCTCATGATGGTGTTCGTGGTGCCGACCCTCGCGTCTACCTTCATCTCGCTCGGGGTGAAGCTCCCGCTCACGACCCAGATTATCCTCGCGGTCTCCAACTTCATGGTCGCGCATTTCATACTCGTTATCATCGGCATACTGATATTCATCGCGCTCATGGTGCTCGCCGCTCGCTCGCAGACGGGACGCGTCATCGTGGTGAAGCTGGCGCTCCACGCACCGGTCGTGGGGGAACTCATGAAGGAAACGTATGCTGCACGCGCAGCGCGCACGCTCTCATCGCTCTTGGCCTCCGGCGTGGAGATGCTGACTGCGCTCTCTATCTCTGCGGAAGTGGTGGGGAACCCAACCTTCGCCGACATCATTAAAGACGCAGAAGAGCGCGTCCGGAAGGGCGATCAGCTTTCAGCCGCATTCATCGAGCACCCGAAGCTCTACCCGATCCTTTTCTCCGACATGATCGCGGTGGGAGAAGAGACCGGTAAGGTCGCGGACATGCTCACCCAGGTCGCGGAATACTACGAGAACGACGTCGAAGAGCGCACCAAGGACCTCTCCACCATCATCGAACCGGTGCTCATGCTCATCATCGGACTCGCCGTCGGCGTGTTCGCAATTTCCATGATCGGCCCTATCTACTCGCTCACGTCGCAGATAGGCTAAACTGGATACATGGAGGGAGCAGCTGGCGCGGAGAAGAAGCCCATCTTGAATGAATGGACGCGTATGGTGCTCGAGAAGGGCATTGGCACTCTCGTGCCCAAGATCTACGAGGACTTCGGCGAGAAGCTTCCCGATGTCGTGATACTCCCTGATACCTCCGCCCGTCCGCTGTAT
>Ga0207707_10000907_pt1 | contig 28884 bp, 26 predicted proteins | sample KBSC83BmetaG_FD_184336 | JGI IMG/M metagenome (GOLD analysis project Ga0207707, IMG submission 184336) | Corn rhizosphere microbial communities from Kellogg Biological Station, Michigan, USA - KBS C8-3B metaG (SPAdes) (version 2) | ecosystem: Host-associated > Plants > Roots > Rhizosphere ... | reverse complement strand
GAGGAGGGACGGGGTCCGGCGGGCGGGACGGCAGCGGCCCCACACGCTCGGCCACCACCTGCGCGGGAGGCTCCGGCACGGTCACCCGAATGGCCATTTCCCGCATCCTAGCACCGGCGGGAAGCCCGGGCTCTTTGACACCGCGGCCGGCTCCTCGACCACGAAGCGAGGCGCGCACCTCGTGATATCGTAGCGCGCGGCCCGAGGAGGCCCGCCGCCATGAAGCTGTCCGTCGAGTTCCCCAGCGTGTCCTACCGAGAGGGCCCGGCCGCGGTCGCCGCGCTCGCCCGGGCCATCGAGCGCATCGGTTACGACCACATCGACATCTTCGACCACGTGGTGATGGGCGTGCCCATCGAGGGACGGGAGCGTGGCCCCTACAACGCGCAGATGCCGATCCTCGAGGCGCTGATGACGCTGGCCTACATCGCCGCGGCTACCACCCGCGTGACCCTCGGCACGGAGGTGCTGGTGCTGCCGCAGCGTCAGCCGGCGCTGGTGGCCAAGCAGGTGGGCACGCTCGACACGCTCTCGGCCGGCCGGGTGCGCCTCGGCGTCGGCGTGGGATGGCAGGAGTCGGAATATGAGGCGCTCGGCGAGGAGTTCCACGACCGCGGCGCGCGGATGGACGAGGCGATCCGGCTCCTGCGCGCCTACTGGACCGACGCCGAGGTCAGCATGCCGAGCGCGCACTATCCGACGGTGTCGATGGCGATGGAGCCGAAGCCGCCGCAGGGCGGCCGGCTGCCGATCTGGATCGGCGGCCTCTCGGAAGCCGCCTTTCGCCGCGTGGGGCGGCTCGGCGACGGCTGGCTCGCGAGCCGGGTGACCGACGCGGCGGCCGCGCGCCAGGCCATCGAGGCCATCCACCGCCACGCGCAGGCGGCCGGACGCGATCCGGGGGTCATCGGGCTGCAGAGCATGGTAGCGCCCCCGCCCCGGGACGCGGCGGGCAAGGCCTTCTACGCCGACCACGACCAGGTGGTGGCGCGGGTGGCCGAGCTCAAGGCGATGGGCTTCGGCTGGGTCGCGCTCAACGCCACCGCGGTCTTCCAGGCCGGCGCCCGCTCGGTGGAGGCCATGACCGCCGAGCTCCAGCGCCTGCATGATCGCATCCGCGCCGAGGTGGGCTGAGCCGCATTGACCGTCCCGCCGCAGGTGCTGGCGCTCGGCAGCGCGCTCTGTACCGCCAGCGCGACCCTGCTCATCCAGCGTGGCCTGGAACGCTCCAACTTCTACGCGGGCGCCTGGGTCAACGTGGTGGTGGGCGCGATCGCGGCGTGGTGCGCCACGCTCCTGCTCGTGCCCTGGCATGCCTATACCTGGCGCGCGGTGCCCTACTTCGTCTTCTCCGGCGTGGTCGGCACCGCGGGCGGGCGGCTCTTCCGGGTGCTCGCGATCCAGAAGGTCGGCGCCCCGGTGGCGGCCGCGGTCAACAACCTGGCCCCGTTGGTGGCCACCGGGCTCGCGATCCTGCTGCTGGGCGAGCACGTCACGCTGTCGATCTTGGGCGGCACCCTGGTGATCGTGGTGGGCACCATCATGCTCTCCCTGAGCGGCCGCTACGTGGGCTTCCGGGCGCGCGACCTCGCGTATCCGTTCATCGCCGCCTCGTGCTTCGGCACGGTCGCGATCGTGCGCAAGCTCGGCCTCAGCACCGCGGGCCCCCTCTTCGACGCCGCGATCAACGTCACCGCCGCCCTCGTCGCGTCGACCACCTTCGTGGCCGCGTCCGGACATCTCGCCTCGCTGCGCTGCGATCGCAAGAGCCTCGGCTGGTTCGTGGCGGGCGGGATCGCGGAGAACAGCGGCGTGTTCCTGGTCCTGCTCGCGCTGGGATTCGGCGACGTCAGCGTGGTGATCCCACTCGCGGGCACCGCCCCGCTCTTCGTCCTGCTCATCACCTACTTCCTCCCGCGGCAGGCCGCCCGCCTCAACTGGCGCCTAGTGGCGGGCTCGGTTCTGATCGTCCTCGGGGTGATGGTGCTGACCGGCTGAACCCCGCATTAAATGTCTGCTGACTGACACTGCTCGTCGGCATGGCCCGGTCGGTCGAGCCTATTGGACGTGGTGCAGCCGCTTAAGGGGTTGTAGATATTAGTGTTTCCGCTTCATGCCATAGAGGCATCTCTTTTGCTGCTGGTGACCTCGAGGGAAACCATGAGCATCAGCCAAGACATGCCTGCGGGCCACTTCCGGTCCGCCCGGTCCCAGCGCGGCTTCACGCTCGCCGAGCTGATCATACTTATCGCGGTGATCGGCATCCTTGCGGTCATGGCAGTCCCCTCCTTTATCCGGTACTACCAGTCCGCCAAGTTGAAGTCAGGCGCCCAGCAGTTCGCCACGCTGGTCAATCAGGCGCGAGAGCTGGCGATCAAGGAGAACGGCCGGCTGTGCGTCAAGATGGCGAGCCCCAGCCAGATGGTCTATACGCGGATCAACTGCAGCGGCACCGCCTGGATCGGTCTCGGCACCGACGCGGCCGGCAACATCAGTCTGCCGCCGGACATCACGGCGGCCGCCGGCACCAATCCGATCTTCGACTACGTAGGCTCGGCGACAAGCCAGGCCGGCAGCTTCACGCTCACCAATACCCAGACCGGCGCCACCCTCACCGTAGCGGTGGCGGCGTCCGGACGCGTCACGATCCAGCCGTGACAGGAGCAACCCCGATGCGACGACCCATCTCCGATCAACGGGGCATGACGCTGGCCGAAGTGCTGGTCGCGCTGCCGATCATCACCATCGGCCTCCTCGCGCTGCTGTCGGCCATTCCGCTCTCCACCTACGCGACCCAGGAAGGTCGGCAGACCTCGACGGCCACGTTCCTCGCGAACCAGCGGCTGGAGCAGGTCCGGAATGCGCAGTGGTCGGCCACGTGCCAGGTCGATACCGGCACCGGCCTCGTGATTCCGGGCGCCGCCGTCGTGACCGACCAGCTCGGTGTCTCGGCCTCTCCCACGTCGGCCCCCCAGGACCCGAGCCCGGCCGTGACCTTCGCCGACGAGAGCGCGATGGCGGCACCTTACGCGGGCTACTCGCGTCAGGTGCGCATCATCGACTCGGTGGCCGCGGCGCCGACCTGCGATGCCGCCGGCGTCCTGAGCGGCACCGGGATCCGCCAGGTCACGGTCACCGTCACCTATACACCGCTCAGTGCGACCGGGACCAACGCCATCTCCGGAAGTCGGTCGGCGAACGTCACGCTGCAGATCGCCCAGCGATGAGCCCCCTCCGTGGCGTGCTGAGGGATGAACGGGGCTTCACCCTCACCGAACTGCTGGTGGTGACGGCGGTGCTCGGCCTGATCCTGGCCGCCGTGGTGGTGCTCCAGCAGCGAGGCCAGGAGGCTTATCTCTTCGGCTCGCACCGGGTCGAGGTGCAACAGAACAATCGGGCGGCCCTGGAGCTGATGGTCCGGGAGCTCCGGTCCGCGAACAGTATCACCGCGATCCCGAGCGCGACGAACCTGACCTTCGCCGACGAGAACAACGTCACGACCCAGTACCAGCTCTCGGGCTCCACGCTGACCCGCACGGTCGCGGGCACGACGACCCCCCTGATCGGCGGCGTCCAGACCTTGAACATGACGTACTTCTCGGCGTGGAACGGAGCGACCAACACCGGCACCACCACGGCGACACCCGCCAGCGTGAAGCTGATCCGCGTCCAGCTGGTGACCGGGACGGAGGATCAGGTGAGCTCGAGCTCGCCCGGCAATCAGCGCGCTACCATGGAATCTCTGGTGCGGCTGAGAAATATCCCGTAGCGATGAGGAGGCCCGTGTGCGTATTCATCGTTTAAACCTTGAAGCGCTGCGAGATGAGCGCGGGGTCGCCCTGCCGATGGCCCTGCTGGCGCTCCTCATCCTTTCGACCCTCGTGATCTCGTTCTCCCTGCTCGCCACGTCCGAGCCGCTCATCTCTACAAACCAGAAGATGGTGGCCCAGGCGCGGGCCGTGGCCGAGTCCGGCCTCGAACGCGCGATCTGGGCCCTCAACAACCCGACCAACCTCAACGGGATCCCTGAGCCGCTTCCGTCGCCGGTTCCCGCCCCGTTCGACGGCAGCGTCGGGATCCCGATCTCGGTCAACGGGACGCAGATCGGGCTCGCGCTCGTGACCGTCACCAATTGCGCCGGTTGCGGCTCGAACGAGCGGAAGATCGAGGCGGTCGGCTGGGTTCCGACGAACACCGGCACCACCGCGAAGGCGCACCAGAAGATCGAGGCGAAGGTGTACAAGTTCCTCTATCGGGGAGTTCCACCCCCGGCGTCCCTAACGGTCAAGGGCGCGATCAATGTCAGCGGCAACACGAACGTCGACTCGCGTTTGGATACGTCCTGCGGAGCCAAGGACGGAACGTGGAGCAAGGACGCTACGACCTCCGGCGGCTCCGCCGACGTCTTCGGCGCCGATGGCAACAACACCAAGAATCAGGTCGACACCGGAGCTCCCGGTCCCATCACCGACATCAGACAGAACGTGCCCGACGCCTTGTTCGACCAGTATTTGCTCAAGAGCGCGGACCTCAACAGCCTCAAGGCCATTGCCAAAGCCAACGGTACGTACTACTCGGGCTCGAGCGTCTCTGGCCTGACCTTCAACTCGAGCAACAAGCTGAAGAACGGCATCGTCTTCATCGACACCGTGAGCGGCAACAATATCGACGACAACGGAGTGACCACGCCGCTGTCTGATTTCGCGAGTGTGGACATTCACGGAGGCGCGGAAGCCGACGCGAGCGGTATCTTCAGCGGCATGATCGTGGTGGCGGGGACGCTCTCCATCGCCGGCAACTTCCACATGCACGGGCTGGTCTACGTGGTCAACGACTTGACCTATACCGGCACCGGAACCGGCGAGATCGACGGCGCGGTGATCACCCAGAACATCCGCGACACGTCGTCGACGACGATTGACACGAACACGGGCGGAAATGCGAGCGTCATCTTCAACTGCCGCTACGCCACGACCGCCGGGGGCCAGATGCCCCTGGGCTTCACGATCGAGCCGGGAACCTACAAGGAGGTGGCGGACTACTGAGATGCGCCGAACCGTTCTCGGGTCGCTCGTAGCGCTCCTTCTCCTGATCCTGCCTGGGTGTCAGTCTCCATCCGAGCCGACGCGGTCGCCGTCCTCCGAGACTCCGGCGACCCGGGCCGCCCAGGCCCTCGCCGCCGGCCGTCATGCCGATGCGGCACAGCTGTATCGTGACGCCCTGAGAGAGACGCCCGGCAAGATAGAGCTCCACTACGGCCTCGCGGTGGCCAGCTCCTACCTGGACCGCCGCGACGACGCGATCCGAGAATTCAGATGGGTCCTGCAGTATGGGCGTGCCGGCTCCGCGGAGGTCGAGGCATCGCGCCAGTGGCTCGTCCAGGCCAGGGCGTTGCCGCCGGCCGCCTACGCGGTCGCGACTCCGAACCGGCCGGAAAAGGAGCGCTCGGCGGGCAACGCGAGCCTCGAGGGACGCGCCACGTTCGCCGAGGCCGGCCGGTCACCCCGGCCGCTGGAGCGGATGCAGCTCTTCCTGGTTGGACAGCCGAACAGCCCGACTCAGCGGGAACGATATAACCTCCGCACCGACGAGCAGGGCAACTTCAAGTTCCCGGACGTCGTGCCGGGGCCCTACAAGCTCACTGATCGGGTAGCCGGAACGCCCACCTGGCGAATGCGCGTAGAACTCCAGCCCAGCGAGGTGAAGACGCTGGAGCTCACTCCGGACAACAGCACGCGTTCCCACGACGATTTCCCGGAGCCGCAAGCGCAGGCGAGATAGCGGTCCCTCTCAGCCAGTTTCGGTCCGTGAGCGCATCCTCCTCGACCGTGCCGCGCGACCGACCCGTCAGCAGCCGGCGAGCGGGTGGCTTCAGTCTCGTCGAGCTCTTGATCGCGATCGCGGCCTGCGGCGTCCTGATCGCCGTGAGCATCCCCCTCGTGCTGAGCTATCACCAGAGCGCTCAGGTGACCGCCGGCGGCCAGCACGTCCGAACTCTCCTCAACCAGGCCCGTCAGCTCGCCATGAACCAGAAGGGCTTCGTGTGCGTCCACCTTCCGAATCCGACCCAGATGTCCTTCTACTCGAACAGCGCCTGTACCGGCACGCCGTGGACCGGCACCATCACCGACGCGGCGGGACACGTGAATCTGGAGCCCGGCTTCACCCTGGCCGCCACCGCCGACCCGGTCTTCGACTACCTGGGGCGTGCGCTCCCGGCGGCCACGTACACCATCACGAACGCCACGACCGGGTCGACGGTCACGGTGTCGGTCTACACCTCAGGCCGGATCACGATTCCGTAGCGCGGCGGTCGCCATGCGCCGGATCTCCTCCCTCGTCACCGGCACACGCTCGATCGGCGCCGGTCCGAAGGGCGCCAGCGCGTCCTCGATCGCCTGCGCGATCAGCGGGTGCACCGGCATGATGCCACCCTCGCCGGCCCCCTTCGCGCCGAGCGGATTGAGCGGCGTGGGCGACTCGAGATGCCGCAGCTCGAAGCTCGCGGGCGCGTCGGCGGCGGTGGCCAGCACGTAGTCCATCAGGGTGGCGGTGAGCCGCTGGCCGCCCTCGTCGTAGGCCAGCTGCACGTTGAGCGCGTCGGGCAGCCCCTGCACCACCGCGCCGTGGATCTGCCCGTCCACGATGCCCGGCTCCAGGACGTGCCCGCAGTCGTGGGCCACGATCCAGCGGTGGATGCGCACCGCGCCGGTCTCGGGATCCACCTCCAGCACCACCGCGTGGCTGCCATTGGCGAAGCTCGACTGCGACACCGCGAAGACCTGCGTGTCCTCGAGCCCGGGCGCCTCCCCGGGCACGCGGCCGGCGTGGGCGGCGGCCGCCACCTCGCCCCAGCCGATGGCCCGGCTCGGCAGGCCGCGCACCGAGAACCGCCCCCCGTCGACCACCACGTCCGCCGGCGCGGCCTCCAGCAGGTGCGCGGCCACCCGGCGGGCCTTGTCGAGGACGGCGCGCGAGGCCAGGAGCGCCGCGCTGCCGCCGATGGCCGCGGTGCGGCTGCCGTAGGTGCCGCCGCCGGTGTGCACCAGGTCGCTGTCGCCGGTGAGCACCTCGATCGCGTCGGGATCGACGCCGAGATGCCGGCCGACGAGGCGCGCGAACATCGTGACGTGCCCCTGGCCCTGCGGGGCCGCGCCGCTCACCACCGTGACGCGGCCGTCGGCGTGCACCCGCACCACCGCGCTCTCGTTGGGCACGGTGGCGGTCGCCTCCACGTAGTTGACGAGGCCAATGCCGAGGTAGCGGCCGAGGGTCCGCAGGCGCGCCTGCTCGGCGCGCGCCGCGGGCAGGTCGAGCGCCTCGAGGGCCAGGGCCATGCAGCGCGGGTAGTCGCCGCTGTCGTAATCGACCGGGCCGCGGCCCCCGGTGGTGAGTCCGGTCGCGTAGGGATGCCGGTCGGCCGGCACCAGGTTGCGCCGGCGCAGCTCCACCGGATCCATCCGGAGCTCGCGTGCGAGAGCGTCCATCGCCCGCTCGATCACCCCGGTGCCGTAGGGTCGGCCCGCCCCGCGGTAGGCGCCGACCGGGGTGGTGGTGGTCACCACCCCGCGGAAGCGCAGGTCGAGAGCGGGGATGACGTAGGAGCCGACGGAGTGGATCATCGCGTTCTGCGGCAGGTTGAGACCGGAGATGGTGTAGGCGCCCATCTCGTGGAGGAAGTCGTCGCGGAGGGCCAGCAGCGCGCCCTCGCGGGTGGCCGCGATCGTCACGTCGTGGAGCTGATCGCGCTCCACGCAGGCCACCAGGGTGTGCTCGCGCCGGGTCTCCACCCACTTCACCGGCCGCCCGAGGCGCCGGGCCAGCTCCGCCACCACGATGTACTCGGGGTAGTACATGCCCTTGGTGCCGAAGCCGCCGCCCACGTCCGGTGGTGCGATCACCCGCACGTCGGTCTCGGTGAGCCCGAGCTGGCCCGCGATCACCCCGCGGTGGCGATGGACCATCTGCACCGCGCCTCGGATGGTGAGGCGACCGCCCGCCCACTCCGCGACCAGCGCGCGCGGCTCGAGCGGATGCGCGCCCCCGCGGGCGAGGCGGACGCGGGTGCGCGCCACCACCGGGGCGTCGCGGAGCACGGCATCCACGTCGCCCACCGTCTGCCGCCACTCCGCGACCACGTTGCTGCCGATCTCGGGATGGAGGATCGGCGCGCCGGGGGCGAGCGCGGCCTCCACGTCGACCAGCGCGGGCAGCGGCTCGTAGTCGACGCGGATCAGGTCGAGCGCGTCGTGGGCGCGGTAGACGTCGTCCGCGATCACCACCGCCACCGGCTCGCCCACGAAGCGCACCCGGTCGCGCGCCAGGGGCATGATCTTGCAGGGCACCGGCAGCGCGGGGTGCGGCGCGTAGATCGGCATCGGATCGCCCACCGCCCCCAGGTCCGCGGCCACGTAGACGCCCACCACCCCGGGCGCGCGCCGCGCCGCCGCCACGTCGATGCCACGGATTCGCGCGTGCGCGTGCGGCGTGCGCAGCATCGCCGCGTGCAGACACCCGGGCACGCGCAGATCGTCGACGAACTCCCCCGCCCCCGTGATCAGCCGCGGGTCCTCCCTCCGCCGCACCACCCCCGCATGCTCAGACATCGTCCCGCTCGGGGTCAGGTCTTACATTCCGACATTTCTGCGACGCCGCGATCCGCTGACCCGATGAAAAATGTAGGAACGTAAGACCTGACCCCATCCTCAGGTCTCCGCGGGGAGGCGGGAGCGCCAGTCCAGAGTTCGGGATATCAGAGGGCGGAGGGCGAGGGCGACGAGGAGGGCGCCCACCGCGAGGAGGGTCAGGGAGATGGGGCGCGTGACGAAGATCGCGTAGTGTCCGGCGGACATGGCCAGCGCCTGTCGGAGCGACAGCTCCATCATGGGCGCCAGCACCAGGCCCAGCACGATGGGGGCGGTCTCGAAGTCGAGCTTGCGCAGGAGGTAGCCGAGCACGCCGGTGCCGAGCATGATCCACACGTCGACCACGCTGCTGTTGACCGCGTAGACCCCGAGGATCGAGCACACGAGGATGATCGGATACATCACCGGGTACGGCACCCGCAGCAGGTTCACGAAGAGCCCGACCAGCGGGAGGTTGAGGATCAGCAAGATCACGTTGCCCACGTACATCGAGGCGATGAAGCCCCAGAAGAGGCGCGGATCCTGCTGGATCAGGAGCGGCCCCGGCGTGACCCCGTGCACCAACATGGCCGCGAGCAGCAGCGCGGCCACCGGCACGCCGGGAACGCCCAGGGCCAGCATCGGCACGAAGGCGCCCGAGGTCGCCGCGTTGTTCGCCGACTCCGGCCCCGCCACTCCCGCCACCGCGCCGCGCCCGAACTCCTCCGGGCGCCGCGAGACCTTCCGCTCGATCGCGTACGACACGAAGGTGGAGATCACGTGCGCGGAGCCGGGGATGATCCCGATGAGGAAGCCGATCACGGTGCCGCGCCAGATCGGCGCGTTGGCCTCGCGCCACTCCCGGCGGGAGGGCAGCAGGTCCCGCAGGCGCGGGCGGATGACCTCGGGCGGGTTCGGCTGCCCCGCGGTCAGCAAGATCTCGGCGAGCCCGAAGAGGCCGACCGCCACCGGCACCACCCCGATGCCGTCGCCCAGCTCGGCCACCCCGTAGGCGAAGCGGAAGTAGCCGCTCATCTGGTCGATGCCGATCATGCCCAGCAGCAGGCCGAGGGCGGCCATCGCGAGGCCCTTCAGCATCGAGCCCGCGTTCATGTAGGCCAGCACCAGGAGGCCGAGCAGCAGCAGCGAGAAGTACTCCGGCGGGCCGAAGCGCAGCGCGAAGGTGGCCAGCGGCGGGGCCAGGAACATCAGCGCGATCACGCTCACGGTGCCGGCCACGTAGGAGCCCACCGCGGCTATGGTGAGGGCCGGCCCCGCGCGCCCCTTGCGCGCCATCGCGTAGCCGTCGATGCACGTCATCACCGAGGCGGCCTCGCCGGGGATGCGCATGAGGATCGACGTGGTGGAGCCGCCGTACATCGCCCCGTAGTAGATGCCGGCCAGCATCACGAGCGCGCGGGTGGCGTCGAGCCCGTAGGTGACGGGCAGCAGCAGGCTGATCCCGGCGAGCGGCCCCACGCCCGGCAGCACGCCCACCAGCGTGCCCACGAGGCAGCCGATGAAGCCGTACCAGAGCACGCCCGGCGCGAGCGCGACCTGGAACCCGAGGCCCAGGTTCTGCAGCGTCTCCAGCATCAGCGCGCGCCCCTCACCGCCGGCTCATCGCCCGCGGACCCTCACAGCCCGAACGGCCCGCGCGGCAGGGGCACCCGCAGGAGCGTGTCGAAGAGGTAGAAGGAGCCCCACGCCATCGCCACCGTGAGGCCGAGGCCGAGGGCCCAGCCCCGGCGCTCGAGGCCCAGCAGCAGGAGTCCCACCACCACCGCCATCGTGAGGCGATAGCCGAGGCGGTCGAGACCGAAAGCGGCGAACGCGCAGGCCGCGAAGATCGCCGCCGCGTGGCGCCACTCCGGCCAGCCGACCTCGAGCAGGCGGCGCGCGCCCCCGCCCATGGCGAACACCGCGATGCCGAAGACGATGAGCAGCACCGCCAGCAGCACCGGCATGTAGGCGGGGCCGGGCCGGTGGAGGGTGCCGAGCGGGAAGGCGCGGCTCTCCCAGACGGCCACCAGCCCGATCACCACCAGCGCCACGCCGGCGACGCGGTCGACGGTCATGGCGTCGGGGCGATCACTCGACCTTGCCGATCTGCTTCACCACCTCGGCCAGGCGCGCCGCGTCCTTGGCCCACCACGCGTTGAACTCGTCGGCGTCCATGTAGGCGATGGGCGTCTCGAGCTTGGCGTGCGAGGTGATCACCTCGGGCGCCTGCACCGCCTGCCGGGTGGCGTCGCGCAGGATCTTGATGACGGGCGCCGGCGTCGCCTTCGGCGCCACCAGACCGGCCCACGCGGTGTACTCCACGTCGTAGCCCTGCGACCTGAACGACGGCACCTCCGGATAGGCCGCCACCGGCGCGGTGCCGGTGTGCCCGAGCAGCCGCAGCTTGCCCGCCTTCACGTGCGCGGCGGCGAGGCTGACCGGCGTCATCACCGCCTGGGCGTGGCCGCCCAGGATCGCGTTCATCATCGGCCCACCGCCGGTGGTGGGCAGGTGCCGCAGCTTGATCCCCGCGGCCAGCATCAGCATCTCCATGGGGATGTGCGCGGTGCCGTAGAGCCCGGAGGAGCTGAACACGATCTCGCCCGGCCGCTTCTTCGCGTCCTCCACGAACTCCTTCAGGGTCTTCCAGGGGGTGTCGGCGCGGACTACCAACATGGAAGGATCCGCGTTTATCCTGGCGATGCCGGTGAACTGCTCGCGGGTGTAGTTCTGCGGCCGGCCGAAGAGCTTGTCCACCTCGGGCAGCACCGAGACGCTGACCAGGGCCATCAGGAGCGTGTAGCCGTCGGGCTTGGCGGTCGCCGCCGTCTGGTAGCCCACCGCCCCCGCGGCCCCCGCCTTGTTCAGCACCGCCACCGGCTGCTTCAGGACGCGCTCGAGCACCGTCGCCACCGGCCGCGCGGTGTTGTCGGCGACGCCGCCGGGCGGGAACGCCACCACCATCGTGACCGGCCGGTTGGGGTACTCGTCCGCCCGGGCCGTCCCCGCGGGGCCGGGGACCACGCTCAGCACGGTCGAGGCGACGATCAGGCAGGTGACCGCGAGAGCTCGGCGCATGGACGTCTCCTTGTGAGGGAAGTGGGGCGGTCTGGCCAGGCGGAAGCCTAGCAGCGGCCCGGGCGACCGGTCAAGGCTCGCCCGGTATGGAACCCGCGGGTGCTAGGATCGAGGCAGGCCCACGAATGAGACCGAGTCCCGGTTCGTCCGTGTCCCGGGCGCTGCAGGGCTGGTGCGCGGCGGTGGCCGCGTGCAGCGCCCTCGCGGGCGCACTCGTGCTGGTCGGCGGGTGGGCCCTCGACTTCGCGTCCCTCGCCCTCATGAAGCGCTCCACCGCCCTCTGCTTCGTGCTCGCCGGCGGCGCCCTCTGGCTCCTCGGCGAGCCGACCGTCACCCGGCGCACCCGCGGGGTGGCGGATGCGGCCGCGGTGCTGATGGCCGCCATCGCGGGCGTGGCGCTCCCGCGGTCGCTCGGCGGCCCCACGCCGGACGCGCAGATGGCGCCGCTCACCGCGCTGTGCTTCCTGCTCCTCGCGCTCTCGCTCCTGAGCCTGGACCGCGAGCGCTTCTTCCCCACCGGCCAGCGCCTCGCGGTCACGGTGGGCTTCCTGGGCCTGCTGATGGTGGCCCTGTGGGCCTACGGGACTCACACCATCCCGCTGAAGGTGGGACGCGTGCCCGCCGCGGCCCCGCTGATCGGCACCCTCCTGATCGCGCTCGGCATCGCGGTCACCACCGCGCGGCCCGGCCGCGGCGCCTCCGGCATCTTCCTCCAGGACACCGCGGGCGGGATGGTGGCCCGCTTCGGCCTGCCCGGCACGGTGCTGGGCTCGCTGCTGATCGGCGTCCTCGGCCTGGCCGGGGAGCACGCCGGCGTGTGGGGCCACGAGTCGAGCGTGGCCCTCATCACGGTGGCGAGCCTCTCGCTGTTCTCGGCCCTGGTCTGGTTCCTCGCGGTGCGCTTACACCGTACCGACGCGCAGCGCCTGGCGGTGGAGAGCCAGCTCCGGCGGGTGAACGCGGAGCTGGAGGAGCGGGTGGAGACTCGCACGCGCGCGCTCGCCGAATCCGAGTCGCGCTATCGCCGGGTGATCGAGGAGTCGCCCAACGGCATCATCATCCATCAGGGCGACCAGGGCAGCGCGATCCGCTTCGTGAACCCCGCCGGCTTGCACATGTTCGGCCACACCGAGGCGGCCCAGATGATCGGCCGGCCCATGCTCGACTACGTCGCGGCCGGCGACCGCGACCTGGTGCGCGAGCGGATCTCGGCGCGGCTGCGCAGCGCACTGCCCCCGGGCCTGATCCAGGTGGAGGCCCTGCGGGCCGACGGCAGCAGCTTCTGGATCAACGCGGCGGCCACGGTGGTCGACTGGGAGGGCCACCCCGCCACGCTGGTGTCGTTCGTGGACGTGAGCGAGCAGCGGCGGCTGCAGACCGCGGAGCGCGAGGCGGAGAGCCTGCGGGCGGTCACCCGCCTGGCCAACGCGGCCGCGCACGAGATCAACAACCCGCTCACGGTGGTCGGCGGCAACATCCACCTGCTCGCGGCCAAGCTCAACGGCCGGCCCGAGCTGCAGCGGTACATCGAGAAGGCCCTCCGCGGGGTGCAGTCGATCGCGGACATGATCTCCCACATGACGCGCGTCACCCGGCTCACCACGCTCACGAGCCTCGACACCGCGGGCATGACCATCCTCGACCTGCGCGGCTCGGCGAGCCCCGCCGCCGAGTCCGACCCCGGCTCGCCGCCGCCCGCGCCCGCCCCCGGAGAGCCCCCGCGCCCGTTGTAGACTACCCGCCATGAGCGGCACGGGCGGGGACATCGGCACCGGCGACACCGGTACCGGCTATGGGCGCCCCCGCCCGTCCTCGATGCACGAGCTGACCGACGTGGGCCCCGGCACGCCGATGGGCGAGCTGCTGCGGCGCTACTGGCATCCGGTGGGCCTCGCCGACGACGCGGGTGCGACGCCGTGCGCGCGGCGGGTGCTGGGGGAGGACCTGGTGCTCTTCCGAGACGGTGGCGGCCGGCCGGGCCTCCTCGTGGCGGGCTGCGCGCACCGTGGCACCACGCTGTACTACGGGCGCGTGGAGGAGCGCGGGATCCGCTGCTGCTATCACGGCTGGCTCTTCGACGTGGCCGGCCGCTGCCTGGAGCAGCCGTGCGAGCCCGACGGCGGCCGCCAGCGCGATCGCATTCGCCAGCCCTGGTATCCCGTGCTCGAGCGCTACGGGCTGATCTGGGCCTATCTGGGCCCCCTCACGCTCAAGCCGGTGCTGCCGCGCTACGAGGCGCTCGAGCGCTGCGAGCCCGACGAGCAGGTGGAGGCCGACGGCAGCAGCATCGGCGGCGGCGGTCCGGTGGTGGTCCCCTGCAACTGGCTCCAGCACTACGAGAACCTCATGGACACGCTCCACGTGCCCATCCTGCACGGCTCCTTCAGCGGCCCGCAGTTCACCGCCCAGATGGGGCTCATGCCCGAGCTCACGTGGGCCATCACCGAGCGGGGCGTGAAGGCGGTGTCGGACCGGCGGCTGCCCGATGGCACCGTGCACCACCGGGTGAGCGAGGCGGTGGTGCCGACCCTTCGGGTGATCCCGAACCCGCGGGTGGCGCAGTACGCGCGGGTGGAGTCGATCGGCTGGGTGCTGCCCATCGACGACACCCACTTCCGCATCTACACCGCGGGCCGCGTGCGCCGGCCCGGCGAGCTCGCGAGCGTGCGCTCGCGTCTCGACGGCAAGCTCTGGGAGGAGCTCTCCGACGAGGAGCACCAGCGCTTTCCCGGGGACTACGAGGCCCAGGTCGGGCAGGGGCCGATCGCGCGCCATTCGGAAGAGCATCTGGTATCGAGCGATCGGGGCGTGGCCCTGGTGCGCCGCGTGCTGCACCAGCAGCTCGACGCGCTCGCCGCGGGCCGCGATCCGATCGGGGTCTGCTTCGACCCCGACGCGCCACCCATCACCTTCGAGGCGGGGAACTTCCTCCATGCGTCCTGACCATCCGAGCGGCGACTACAGCTACCTTCCCGGCATCAGCGCATTCTCCTGCGGCACCGTGGCGTGCGCCGGCCACGAGATCGTGCACGTCACGCTCGCCCAGCCCGTACCATGGCGAATGGGCTTTCAGCGCATCGACGGGCACCTGCGCGAGCAGGGCCGCGCCCGCACCGCGCTGTGCGGCATCGAGCTGCGCAGCCCCGCCGCGTTCACCTTCGCCGGCTTCGACCAGTTCAACGCGGGCTACCGAGGCCTGCTGGCCGACTGGGGCATCTTGGTCGGCGACGACAATCCCATCCCCCGCACCAACGTGGCCCCGGTGGTGGGCGCACCCGCCGAGCCGTCGCTGTACGCCTTCGCCTACACCGTGCCGGGGCGGACCCCGGCCCCCACCTTCATCGTGGCCGGCGCGGGCGAGCTGCGCGACCGGGCCCGGGGGCCGGAGGGCATCGTGCGCCACGGCGAGACCACGGCGGAGGCGATGCGCGAGAAGGCCCGGTTCGTGCTGCAGACCATGCAGGAGCGCCTGACCGCGCTCGGCGGCGACTGGCCCCGGGTGACCGCGATCGACGTCTACACCGCCCAGCCGATCCACGCGCTGGTGCTCGAGGAGATCCTGCGCGCCGCCGGGGCCGCCGCCATCCACGGCGTTCGCTGGTTCCCGAGCCGGCCGCCGATCCAGGGGCTCGAGTTCGAGATGGACCTGCGCGGGGTGGCGCGCGAGCTGGTCCTGGCGTGAGCGAGCCCATGACGTGAGCGAGCCAATCGTCTCGGAGAAGTTCGCGGTCGGCCAGTCGGTGCGGCGCCTCGAGGACCCGCGGCTGATCCAGGGCCTCGGGCGCTACTCCGACGACGTCGACGTGGCCCGCCAGGCCCACGCGGTCATGGTGCGCTCCCCGCACGCGCACGCGCGCCTCCGCGGGATCGACACCGTGGCCGCCCGGCGGGCCCCCGGCGTGCTCGCGGTGCTCACCGGCGAGGATCTGGCCGCGGACGGCGTCGGATCGCTGCCCACCGACGGCGGCCGCAAGCGCCGCGACGGCACCCCCGCGTTCCGGACCCCGCGGCCGGCGCTCGCGCGGGGCCGCGCGCGCCACGTGGGCGATCCGGTGGCGCTGGTGGTGGCCGAGACCGCGGCCCAGGCCGCCGACGCGGCAGAGCTGGTGGCCGTCGACTACGAGCCCCTGCCCGCCGCGGTGGGAGCGGCCGCCGCCACCGCCGACCGCGCGCCCCTCGTGTGGGACGAGGCGCCCGGCAACGTGGCCTTCGTGTGGGAGGCGGGCTCGCGGGACGCGGTCGCGCGCGGCTTCGCAGCCGCCGCGCACGTCACGCGCCTCGACTTCGTGGTCACCCGGGTGGCCGCGCTGCCGATGGAGCCGCGCGCGGCGGTCGGCGAGTTCGACCGGCGTAGCGGCCGCTACACGCTCCACACCGGCATCCAGGGGCCGCACGGCCTGCGCACGATGCTCGCGGAGCAGATCTTCCGCGTGCCCCAGACCCAGGTGCGGGTGGTGACCGGCGACGTGGGCGGCAGCTTCGGCATGCGCAGCGGCATCTATCCCGAGCTGGTGCTGGTGCTCTGGGCGGCCCGGCGCCTCGGCCGGCCGGTGAAGTGGACGTCGAGCCGGCGCGAGAGCTTCCTCTCCGACGAGCACGGGCGCGACAACGTCTCCTCCGCGGAGCTGGCCCTGGACGCGGCCGGCAAGTTCCTGGCCCTTCGCGTGGCGATCAAGCTCGACATCGGCGCCTACCTCACCACCCGCAGCGCGGGGCCGGGCACCAACAACGTGGGCGGCGTGGCCGGCGTCTACGGCACGCCCGCGATCCACGTCGAGACCACCGGCGTCCATACCCACACCACGCCCACCGGGCCCTATCGCGGGGCGGGCCGGCCGGAGGCCACCTACGCCATCGAGCGGGTGATCGATATTGCGGCGGCTGAGCTGGGCCTGGATCCGCTCGAGCTGCGGCGGCGCAACCTGATCCCGCCCGCCGCGATGCCCTTCAAGACCGGGCTCGTGTTCACCTACGACTGCGGGGAGTTCGAGCGGGTGATGGACCTCGCCGTCGCCCTCGCGGATCGGGCGGGCTTCGAGCGCCGCCGGGCCGAGGCGCGGGCGCGCGGGAAGCTGCTCGGGCTCGGCATCGCCAACCCCATCGAGGTCGCGGGCGGCCCCTACACCTCGGTGAACCCCGACACCGCGGAGGTGCGGGTCAACGCCGACGGCTCCGTGTCGCTCTTCGCGGGCTCGACGTCGATGGGCCAGGGCAACGAGACCGCCTACGCCCAGATCGTCAGCGAGCGGCTCGGCGTGCCGCCCGAGCGCATCCAGATCTTCTGGGGCGACACCGACGCGCTCGACGCCGGACGCGGCAACGGCGGCTCGGGCGCGGCGTCGGTGGGCGGCTCCGCGGTGCTACGCGCCACCGAGCGCGCGGCCGAGCGCGGCCGGCGCATCGCGGCCCACCTGCTGGAGGCCGCCCCCGAGGACGTGGCCCTCCGGGACGGCCGCTTCACGGTGGCCGGCACCGACCGCGGCGTGGCCTGGAGCCAGGTCGCGCGCACCGCCTACCAGTCGCGCGCGCTGCCGCCGGGGCTCGAGCCCGGCTTCAGCGAGACCGCGGCCTTCACCCCGCCCGCGGTCACCTTCCCCAACGGCTGCCACCTCTGCGAGGTGGAGATCGACGTCGAGACCGGCGCAGTGCGGGTCATCCGCTACTCCGTGGTCGACGACGTGGGGCGCATGATCAACCCGATGCTGGTGAAGGGGCAGATCCACGGCGGCATCGCGCAGGGCCTGGGCCAGGGGCTGGGCGAGGTGCTGGCCTACGACGAGACCGGGCAATTGCTGGCCGGCTCGCTGATGGACTACGCCCTGCCCCGCGCCGACGAGATGCCGCTCTTCGACGTGGACTCGCACGAGGTGCCGACCAAGGTGAACCCGCTCGGGGCCAAGGGCGTCGGCGAGGCGGGGACGGTGGGCGCCCTGCCCGCGCTGCTCAACGCGGTCAACCACGCCCTGGCGCCCCTCGGCGTCCGGCACCTCGACATGCCGCTCACCCCGGAGCGCGTCTGGCACGCGATACGGAACGGATCGCGCTGACAGACACGCCGCTGCCCGGCCGGGGTCAGGTCTTACATTACGACAATGTAGGAATGTAAGACCTGACCCCGGCCGGGTGTCAGGTGGGGAGGAGGCCGGTGGCGGTGCCGGCGGCGGTCTGCACGCCGTGCTGGTTCTGGATCCAGATCTCGACGGTGACGCGGGTGGTGGGGCCTTCGGGGTGCGTGGCCTGGATCCGGCCGCGGACGGTGAGGCGGTCGCCGGCGTAGACGGGCTCGAGGAAGGCCATCGAGAGCGTGCCGCCCTTCAAGAAGCCCGGGCCGAGGAGGCGGGTCATCATCTCGGAGGCGTAGGCGGTCGACATCATGCCCTGGGCCAGCGGGGCCCGGAAGCCCTTGGCCTCCGCCCACGCGGGATCGGTGTGGATGGAGCGGGGGCGCACGCCGGAGTAGACGTCGATCCGGCGCTGCGAGGGCTCCTTCTCGAGCGGCGGCAGCTCCTGTCCCACCGCGATGCGCTCAGCGATCGCCATGGCGCGTGCCCTCCGGGATCAGCATCTGGGTGAACTGCCCGCGCACCAGCGCCGTGCCGTGCTCGTCCTCGGTGACGTACTCGGTGACCATGTACTGCCGGCCGCGCCGCACGTACTTGTCGATCACCCGGCCCCGCGAGCGCACCCGCATGCCGGGCCGCACCGGCTCCAGGAACTCGAAGTGCATCTTGGCGTGCAGCCCCGCGTGCACGATGTACTTGCCGTGCCGCAGGTGGAGCGCCTGGTTCGCCATCAAGGTCGGGTGCGCCACCGGACCGCCGAAGGGCGACGGCCCCGCATACCATGGATGATCGTCCTCCACCGCGTAGGCGTAGGCCTCGATGTCCTCCGGCGTCACCAGGTGCGTGTCGGAGACGAACTCCTCGCCAACGGTCAGGATCTCGTAGGTGAGCGTGGGAAACTCGGTCATCGCGCGCTCCTCTCCCCGGCCGGATGCGCGGCCCGGAAGCCGGGCAGCACCTCGGCGGTGAACCGCTCGAGCTGGGCCTGCTGGTCGTGGCCGATGAAGCGGACGCAGAGATCGGTGACGCCGGCCGCCGCGTAGCGGCCGAGCAGCTCGGTCACCACCGGCGCCGGCCCCAGCCCCATCGCGCCGCGCTCGTGCACGCCGCCGCCGTAGTAGGTGGCGAGGAACTCGCTGGTGACGCGCTGGGCGGTGCGCACGTCGTCGTCGAGCCGCACCGTGGTGTACACGCAGAGCGGGAACTCGCGCCGGCCGCGGCCGTGCCGGACGAGCGCCTCCGCGGCCCGCTCGCGGATCACGGGGATCTCCTCCACGTGCACGTAGGTGGTGATGATGCCGTCGCCGAGCCGCCCGAACCGCTCGAGCTGGGCCGGGATCAGCTCGCCGCGATTGCCCGCGGTGATGAGCACCGGCGGCCCCTCGGGACGCCACGGCAGCGGGCCGATGGTGTGCTCCTGCAGGTCCACGTCCTCGCCCCGATGGGTGACCGGCTCCCCGCTCCAGAGCTTGCGCCAGATCAGGAGGTGCTCCTCCAGCCGGCGCACCCGCCGCTTGTGGTCGGCCCCGCACGCGGCCCACTCCCGCTCCGCGCTGGGCAGGCTCCAGCCCACCCCGAGCCCCAGGACCAAGCGGCCGCGCGAGATCTGGTCCACGTTGGCGAGCTGCTGGGCGAGCACCACCGGGTGCCGCAGCGCGGGCAGCAGCACCGCGGTCCCGAGCCGCACGTGCTCGGTGATGCCGGCGAGGTAGGCGAGCGTGGTCACCGCGTCGAGGCGGGGCTTGGCCACCACGCTGTCGCCCACCCAGACCGCGTCGTAGCCCGAGCGATCGGCGTGCCGCGCCATGGCCCAGCAGACCTCGAGCGGCGGGCGCCGGGCCGACTCCATCACCACGCCGCGAGTGGGAATCAGGATGCCGAGGTTCATGTCTCCTCCATCACGTTGCCGTAGCGGTGCACGGTGCGCGAGATCGCCTGCTCCCGCAGGTACGCGCGCAGCTCGAGGCGCCCCGCGGCGAGCGGCGGGGCGTCCAGCACCACCGCGCCCGCCGCGTGCGCGGCGGCCCGCGCCTCCCGCGAGATCGGCACCAGCGCACGCAGGCGCTCGACGCCCCCGGCGCCGAGCCGAGAGAGTAACCCGGCCTCGGGCTCGACCGCCACCGGCCCCTCGGCCGCCGCCGCGAGCCCGCCGCCCCCATCGCCGGCGGCCAGGCTGATCGCGACGGGCACGCCGCAGGCCCCCGCCGCGAGCAGGACCTGGCCCAGGGCGAGCCGCCCGCCCGCGGTGGCGGACTCCCCGCGCACCAGCACGCCCCCGCAGGGCCGGTAGCGGAACAGGTTTCGCTCGCCCTGCAGCCGCACCCACTCGTGCTCGCGCCCGAAGTGCTCGCGCCACGCGCGGGCGTAGCTCGCCGCGCTCGCCCGGAGCGTCTCCTCGGCGCCCTCGCCCGCCGCGGCCAGGCACCGGCCGAGCCGCGCCGCGAGCGCAGCCGACAGCGGCTCGCCGGCGGCGGGCAGCTCGGCCTGCCGCCAGCGGCCGAGCTGGGCGACGTAGTTCGGCCCGCCCGCCTTGGCGCCCGGCCCCACCACCGAGGCCTTCCAGCCGCCGAACGGCTGGCGGGCCACGATCGCGCCGGTGATGTGCCGGTTCACGTACAGATTGCCGGCCGCCACCCGATCCAGCCAGCGCGCGATCTCGCGATCGTCCAGCGACTGGATCCCGCTGGTGAGGCCGAACGGGATCCGGTCGACCAGCGCGAGCGCCTCCTCCAGGTCGGCCGCGCGCATGAGCCCCAGCACGGGGCCGAAGCACTCGGTGAGGTGGAAGAAGGAGCCGGGACGCACGCCGAGCTTGATGCCCGGCGACCAGAGGGGCACCGACGCGGACACGGCGCGGGGCTCCAGCAGCCACTCCTCGCCCGGCTCCAGCGTCGTCAGCGCCCGGCGAAGCGCCTCGCCGGGCGCCTGGGTGAGCGGGGTGATGCGGCTCGCCGGCTCCCACGCGCTGCCCACCGGCAGGCTCTCCGCCGCGTCGCGCAGCTGGCGGCGGAACGCGGCGTCCTCGTACACCTCGGCCTCGCAGACGGCCAGGCTGGCCGCGGAGCACTTCTGCCCGTCGTGGCCGAAGGCGGAGCGCACCAGGTCGCGGATCGCCTGGTCGCGATCGGCCAGCGCGGTGACCACGATCGCGTTCTTGCCGCTGGTCTCCCCGAAGAGCGCCAGCTCCGGCCGCCAGCCGAGGAAGCGGCGGGCCGTCTCCACCGAGCCGGTGAGGATCACGCCGTCCACGCGCGGATCGGTGATCAGCTCGCGGCCGACCTCCTCGTCCCGCAGGGGCACGAACTGCAGCGCCGCGCGGGGGATGCCCGCCTCCCACAGCGCGCGGGCCAGGTGCCAGCCCACCAGCACCGCCTCGGGCGCGGGCTTCAGGAGCACCGCGTTGCCCGCGGCCAGCGCCGCCAGCACGCCGCCGGCCGGGATCGAGAGCGGGAAGTTCCACGGGGGCGCCACCACCACGACCCCGAGCGGCTCCATCCGGGCCCCGTCGACCGCATCGCCCGGCCCGAGGACGCGCGCGTAGTAGCGCGCGAAGTCGATCGCCTCCGAGACCTCGGGATCCGCCTCGGTCGCGGTCTTGGCCCCGTCGACCATCATGGCCCCGATCAGATCCCCGCGCCGGCGGGCCAGCGCCGCCGCGGCCGCCTCGAGCCGGGCGCGGCGCTCCGCCGCCGGCCGGGCCGCCCACGCCGCCTGCCCGGCCCGCGCGGCCTCGAGCGCGCGATCGAGCTGGGCGCGATCGGCCAGGCCGTGGCGGTAGGCGACGCGGTCGGGGAGGGAGCGGTCGCGTCCCTCCGCTTCCTCCGCGCCGGCGACGAGCTCTCCCGCGATCTGGAGCGGCACGCGCTCCGCCGCCCGGTCACGCCAGTCCTCGCGGACGCCCTCGAGCCACGCGCGATTGGCGGGCAGGGCCCAGTCGGTGTCGGGCTCGTTCACGAACGGCGCGCCGGCGTCGCCGGGCGGAGGAGACTCCGTGGCGCGATCCTGGTGGCGCCGCGGGGCATCCGAGAGACCGTCGAGGCGATCGAAGGCGGCCAGGAAGCGATCGCGCTCCAGGTCCCAGTCCGGCGACCCGGGCTCGAGCCCGAAGACGTGACGGAGGAAGTTGTCGGGCGCGGTGTTCTCGTCGAGGCGTCGCACCAGGTAGGCGATCGCGCTGTGAAAGTCCTCCGCCCGCACCACCGGCGCGTAGAGCAGGAGCCCGCCCGCCCGCGCCTGCACCACGCGCGCCTGGTGGTTGGCCATGCCCTCGAGCATCTCGAACTCCGCCCAGCGCTCGATGCCGAGATCGGCGCGGAGCAGCAGGCCGTAGGCCACGTCGAAGAGGTTGTGGCTGGCCAGCCCCAGGTGCACCGCCTGCGCGTGCTCGGGACGGGAGCCGTATTCGACCATGCGCTTCCAGTTCGCGTCGACGTCGGCCTTCTCCGTGTAGGGAGCCTGCGGCCAGCCGTGGAGATCGGCCTCGATCCGCTCCATGGCGAGGTTGGCGCCCTTCACCACGCGCAGCTTGATCGGGGCGCCGCCCCGCGCGAGGCGCGCCATCGCCCACTCCACCAGCGCGCGCTGCACCCGGTGCGACTCGGGCAGGTACGCCTGCAGCACGACGCCGGCGGGGAGGCGGTGGAACTCGGGCTCGTCCAGGACTTCCTGGAAGGCGGTGATCGTCAGGTCGAGGTCCCGATACTCCTCCATGTCCAGGTTGACGAACTTCGGCGTGAGCCGCCCGTCCGGATGGCGGTAGTGGTGGCGGCCGGCCTGGCGGTAGAGCGTGCGGAGCCGCTCCTTCACCACCTCCACGGTGTGGCGGAAGGCGGTGAGGTCGATCTGGCTCGAGACCGACGACACCTTCACCGAGATGTACTCGACGTCGTCGCGGGCGAGCAGGGCGAGATAGGCCTCGAGGCGGCGCGCGGCCTCGGCCTCGCCCAGGATCGCCTCGCCGAGCTGGTTCAGGTTGAGCCGGATACCGTCGGCGCGGCGCTCCGCGAGATAGCGGCGCAGGTCCGCGTCCTCGCCGGGCAGGATGAGCGACTCGGTCTCGTGCCGCAGGCGCGCCACGATGGGCGGCACCACGAGGCTCGGCAGGTACTGGCCCATCAGGGCGCCGAGGGTGAGCCCGATGCGCTCCCACCACTCCATGAAGCGGGGCGCCCCGTAGCGCTCGAGCAGGTAGTGGAGCTGATCCGCGATGCGCTCCGGCCGGCGGCTGCGGAAGGCCTGGTCGGTGAGCGCGATCGTCAGCTCCTTGCCGCGCGGGTCCTCCATGAGGCGCGCGAGGCGCTCCGCCCGCGCCCGCTCGTCGTGCGTCTGCCCGGCCCGGGCCTCGCGCAGGAGGCGCTCCGCCAGATCGATCGCGCGATGGGCCCGCTCCCGGCGATCGCGCGCGGCGACGGTGCCTCTCATCGCCCGCAGTCTACTCCACGCCATTTGCCCCTCGGGCCCAGACGCCAGGGTAAGACGCTGCCCACTCGCGGGCGCGCAGGGGCTGATGTAATTCCTACCCGAGCCCGACGTCACGTCGAAGACACCATCGCGAAGGGCTCTCTCGTAACGTGCCGCCGAATAAGGCGGGATCGATGGCACCCCCGATGCACCTCATGCATACCCGATGAGCCTCCTCTCCGACGCCAGCCAGCCCTCCGGCCGGATCCTCGTCGTCGACGACGACGCCGGCGCGCGCGATCTGATCGTCTCGAGCCTGCGCGCGGACGGCCACGAGGTGGACGCGAGCGGCAACGGCTTCGAGGCGCTGCGTCTGCTGGGCCGCGAGTGGTACGACGTGATCGTGTCGAACCTCCGCATGCCCGAGCTGGATGGCCCGAGCCTCTACAGCGCGGTGACGCAGCGCTGGCCCGCGCCGCCCCCGCTGCTGTTCCTGGCCGGCCTCGGGGGCACCTCGGACTACGACGGCTTCCTGAAGGTGATCCGGGCGCACGTCCTGCCCAAGCCGTTCACGATCCGCGCGCTGCGGCGCGCGATCAAGGAGATGCTATGAACCGAGCCCGGCCGATCCGCTGGCTGGCCGGCGCCGCGACGGGCGCGTTGCTGGCGACCGGTTGTGCCGCGCCGCTCTCCGGGGGGATTCCCGCCTTTCCCGCCGCCGGCCAGCTCGAGACGGACACGCAGACGTGCGAGCAGTCCGCGACCGGGCGCGCGGAGTTCGAGCGGCGCGCGGACTACATGGCCTGCATGATCTCGCGCGGCTACCGCACCTACGTCTCGGTGGCCACCTACTGGACGCTCGCCGAGATGTCGGTGTCCTCCGCCGCGACCGGCAAGCGCGCGCAGGCGCAGCAGTCGCAGAGCCAGGTGCTGGCGGATCTGCAGCTGTGCGCCACCGACGCGGGCGCGGTGGCGGGAGCCCGGCCCCTCGAGCTCGCGCAGGCGGTCGACTGGGTGAACGCGAAGGTCCTGGGCCGCGGCGAGCGCGTGCGCGACGCCAGCCTCACCGGCGCGGTCTCCGCCTGCCTCGTGAAGCGCGGCTACACCACGCACCCGCCCAAGCGTCTCGCCGCCGACTAGCGCACCCCCACCTCGTCGAGGTGTCGCAGCATGTCGGCGGGATCCTGGTAGACGCGATAGGCGCCCGCCCGCTCCAGCTCCTCCTGCCCGTAGCCGCCCGATAGCAGTCCGACCCCCAGCGCGCCCGCGCGGCGCGCGGCGAGCAGGTCCCACACGCTGTCGCCCACCACCACCGACGTCTCGACCGGCATCCCGAGCCGGCGCGCCGCGGCCACGAACAGATCCGGATCGGGCTTGGCGCGCTCCACCTCGTCGCGCGTGACGACCGGGACGGAGGGCCCGAGCCCGAGCAGCGCGAGCGCCGAGCGCGCGGTCTCGAGCCGCCCGCTGGTCGCGATGGCCCACGGCGCGCCGATCTCGGTGAGGTACGCGAGCAGCTCGCGGGCCCCCGGCAGCGGCCGCACCTGGGCGGCCTGACGCGCGTAGGCCTCCGCGTGCCGGCGCTGGAGCCTGGCCGTCTCGCCCGACGTCAGGCGGTGGCCGGTCTCGCGCAGCAGCGCGTTGACGAAGAGCCCGCCGCTCATGCCGATGCGGCGATGGATCCGCCACACCGCCAGCTCGATGCCGGCCTCCTCGAGCGCCTCCCGCCAGGCAAGAACGTGCTGGTAGACGCTGTCCACCAGCGTGCCGTCGAGGTCGAACAGCAGCGCGGGAGCCCTCATCGCGCCCACCCGCCGTGACCGGCTCCGCTCGGCGCGCTCGGTAACCGGCACCGGGCACTTCTTCCCGTCCGCGCCGACGCGCGTCTCGCGCATCGAGGCTCGCCGCGCCGGAATCGACGGACGCGAGGCTCCGGCACAGGCCTTGCTCCCTTCGAGAGCAAGCAGCCGCAACCGTGAGAGGAGAGCGCCATGAGCTGGAAAACGAAGCTGGCCGCCGTGACCGCCGGCCTCATCCTGGCGGCACCCGCGGCCGCCCAGACTCCGGGTACCGGCCCCGGCACGCCGGGAGGCACCACCACCCCGGGCATGCCCGGCCCGACGACTCCGAGCACACCGGGCTCGAGCATGCCGGGCCCGACCACCCCGACGATCCCGGGCAGCCCGACGCCCCGGATGCCGGGCAGCTCGACGCCGGGTATGCCCGACCCGACGCCGGGCGTGCAGTGCCCGCCGGGACAGGGCCGCCGGCCGGGCAGCTCGATCTGCATGCCCGCCCAGCCGGGCGCGCCGCTCCCGCCGACCACGCGGTAGCCGCCCGCTCGCTCGATGCCGGGCGTCGCGCGCGCGGCTAGGCGGCCAGCCGCCACTGCGCGAGCGACGCCCGCGCGTCGCCTCCGCTCCGCTCCGGCACGATCGTGAGCTCCAGCACCGTCGCGCCCGCGATGTCGACGTGGAAGTCCTCCGCCTCGCGGATCGTCTCGGGCGGGCCGAAGTTCCACTGCTGGCGCACGATCTCGCGGAACGCGCGTCCGTCCGGCGACCACCGCAGCACGAACTCCTGCGATCGCGCGGTGTCCGGCTCGATGAACAGGAGCCAGATCCGCGTCACCCGCTGCGGCCGGTCGAACACCAGCCGGATGGTCTGCTCTCCCGGCTGGGCCGCGCGCCAGCCCGCCTCGCGGCCCGGCACCAGGGCCGCCTCCACCGGATACGCGGTGTCCTCCGACGTCACCTCGACCCGGGCCAGCTGCTCCACGTCGAGCCACTCCGGATCGGCGGCCCCGGCGGTCCGGGCCGCCGGCTCGATCACCCGCTTGCGCATCGTGCTCTCCTTTCGTGAGCGTCTCGCTCACACCGACGGCGGGACCGTCACCCCGGAGGCCAGGGACAGCACCACACCTTCGTTGGCCCGCAGGGTCATCTGCCCGTCGCACTTGCTCCCGTCGCGGTCGGCGCGGCTCGAGACGAGGATCTCGCCGCGGAGCTGCCGCGCGGGAAACGTGACCGCGACCTCCGACTCACCCAGGTTCAGCCCCACCAGCATGCGCTCGCCGGCCGCCTCGCGCACGTAGAGCAGGAGATCGCCGCTCGCCACGATCGGTCGGTAGGCGCCGTCCCGCAGGGCCGCGCTGCGCCGGCGCAGGACGATCAGCCGACGGTGCAGGTTGTAGATGGACGCCGCGTCCAGCCGCTCGCGCTCCACGTTGTCGGTGGCGTAGCCGGCCGCGATCGGCAGCCATGGCTCGATTGCGGAGAAGCCCGCGTGCGGGGTGGCGTCCCACTGCATGGGGGTGCGGGCGCCGTCCCGGCCGCATCCGATCCCGGGCACGTTGCGCTCGAAGGGATCCCGCACCCGGTCCGGTGGGATCGTCACCTGCGGCATGCCGATCTCGTCGCCATAGTAGATGGTGGGCGTGCCTCGCAGGGTCAGCAGCAGCATGGCCGCGACGCGGGCCTGCTCCGTCCCCACCCGGCCCACGATGCGGGGGCGGTCGTGGTTGCCCAGCACCCAGTTGGGCCACCCGCCGGGCGGCAGGGCCGCCTCGTACTGGTCGATGAGCCGCGCGATCTCGCGCGCCCGCCACGGCACCTCGAGCAGCGCGAAGTTGAACGGCATGTTGGCGCCGCGCAGATCGTGCCCGTAGTAGGCGACCAGGCGCTCGATCGGCAGGTAGATCTCCCCGATCAGCACCCGATCGGGGAACTCGTCGATCACCGCCCGCATCTCCGCGATCACGTCGTGCACCTCCGGCAGGTCCGTGGTGTAGACCGGGATCAGGGCGTGATAGGGCGGCTCGCCTTCCCGATACTCCGGGTTCGGCGGGTTGTCGCGGAAGTGATCGTCCTTGAGCAGGTGCCAGATCACGTCGACCCGGAAGCCGTCGACTCCGCGGCGGAGCCAGAAGCGCATGACGTCGTGCATCGCGGCGCGCACCGCGGGGTGGCGCCAGTTGAGGTCCGGCTGCGCGGCCAGGAACGCGTGGTAATAGTACTGTCCGGTCCGCTCGTCGAGCTGCCAGGCGCTACCCCCGAAGACGGATCGCCAGTTGGTGGGAGGGCCTCCGTCCGGCGCGGGGTCCCGCCAGATGTACCAGTCCCGCCGGGGGCTCTCGCGCGAGGCACGGCTCTCCCGGAACCACGGGTGGCGGTCCGAGGTGTGGTTGGGCACCAGGTCGAGCAGCACCTTCAGCCCCCGTGCGTGCGCGTCGGCCACCAGCACGTCCAGCTCGTCGAGGGTGCCGAAGAGCGGGTCGACGTCCGTGTAGTCGGAGACGTCGTAGCCGAAGTCGGCCATCGGGGAGGGAAAGATCGGCGAGATCCAGAGCGCGTCGGCTCCCAGCTCCAGCAGGTGGGGCAGCCGCCGCCGGATTCCGGCCAGGTCCCCCACCCCGTCGCCGTCGTCGTCCTGGAACGAGCGCGGATAGATCTGGTAGATCACCGCGGTCTGCCACCACGGGCGCCGATCCACCGGGCGGGCTCCTAGCCGCGCGGCGGCGTCTCGATGTCGCTGCGGTTGAGCAGGTACTCCAGGCCGCCGACCCGGAACCAGCGGTAGCCGTAGCCCTCGAGCAGCAGCCGATGCTTGCCGTCGCGACCCGCACGGCTGTGGTACTCGGTGAGCAGGTTCACGAGCAGCCCGCCTTCCGGCCCGTCGAGCCCGCTGGAGAAGGCGATCTCCCGCGGACTGTCCGAGAGGTTGTGGATGAACAGCACCGAGTTGTTGCGCCAGTCGTAGCGAATGATCAGCACCGCGGGATCCCGGGTGGACAGGATCTCGAAGTCACCCCAGCCGACCTCCGGCACCTCCTTGCGCATGCGGATGATCCGCTCGGTCCAGTTGAGCATCGAGCCGGGATCGCGCCGCTGCTCGGCCGCGTTGACATGCTGGTACCCGTAGGGCCCCTCGCTGATCACCGGAACCACCGGCTTTTCGGACTTGGTGAAGCCGCCGTTCGGCTCCGCCGACCACTGCATCGGGGTGCGCGCGCAGTTGCGCTCGGGCAGATTGAGGTCGTCGCCCATCGCCAGCTCGTCTCCGTAGCGCAGGACCGGCGTGCCGGGCAGGGTGAACATGAGGCTGTAGGCCAGCTCGATCTGGCGGCGATCGCCGTTCAGCATCGGGGCGAGGCGGCGGCGGATGCCCCGGTGGTAGAGCTGCATGGACTCGTCGGGCCCGAAGCACTTGAACACCTGCTGCCGCTGCTCCTCGGTGAGCCGTCCCAGGTCCAGCTCGTCGTGGTTGCGCAGGAAGAGGCCCCACTGCGCGGTCTCCGGCCGGTGCATGGTCGCCTTCAGGGCCTTCGCGAGCGGCCGAGAGTCGGAGGCGGCCAGCGCGTAGAACAGGTTCTGGTTCACCTGGAAATTGAACATCATGTGCATGCGGTCGCCGTCCCGGCCGAAGTACTCCATGTCGGTCTCGGGCAGCACGTTGGCCTCGGCGAGGATGATCGAGTCCCCCACCCGCCACTGGAGAAAGGCGCGCAGCGAGCGCAGCATGTCGTACTGCTCGACCGGCTTGCGCACCTTGGGCCCCTTGCTCGAGATCACGAACGGGACCGCGTCCATCCGGAAGCCGGAGACCCCGAGCTGGATCCAGAACCCCATGATCTTGAGGATCTCCGACTGGACGTGCGGGTTCGACGTGTTCAGGTCCGGCTGGAAGTGGTAGAAGCGGTGGAAGTACCAGAGCCGCGC
>Ga0207707_10000905_pt1 | contig 28936 bp, 19 predicted proteins | sample KBSC83BmetaG_FD_184336 | JGI IMG/M metagenome (GOLD analysis project Ga0207707, IMG submission 184336) | Corn rhizosphere microbial communities from Kellogg Biological Station, Michigan, USA - KBS C8-3B metaG (SPAdes) (version 2) | ecosystem: Host-associated > Plants > Roots > Rhizosphere ... | reverse complement strand
ATCAGACGCACCCGCGCGGGGAGCGGGCCGCCGCAGTCAGCCGACGGCGGACTTGTGCTCGTAGAAGTTCCCGGAGGGCACCCTCACGAGCGCCTTGTCCGCTTCGAAGGCGACGCCCACCGGATCACCCCCGTTGGCGACCAGCTCGCACTGCTGTTGGAGCACCTTTCGCTGCATGATGATGCCGCGATCGCTCATGACCAGGTGCTCCTCCGAGTGCAACGAGATGGGGCCCTGCCCCGCCTGTGCCTCGAAGTCTCCCGGGGTGCGCTGATGCTCCTCTTCCGTCATCTCACCCCAGCGCTTGCCCCCGAGCTTGATGCCCCACTCCTCCGAGACAGCGAAGCTCCTCGGGAGCTTCATGACCATGGCCTGGCGGTAGCTCGAGTCATCGCACGGCACCACCCACGACATCATGTTGGACGGACCGTGCTCCAGGCTGATGTCCGGCACCGACATGATGTTGGGCATCAGCCAGGTCGAGACGCGCTGCATCTCGCGCCCGTCATCGAGCTTGCGATGGGCGGAGTAGCACACGCCGGCATCGATGTGGAAGAAGTCGACGGTCGGCATGACGAGGAATCCGGAGGCGAACTGCGGGCCGGTGAAGGTCGAGTGCAGCACGTGAACATGGAAGGGATCCATGACGTTGTCGTTCATGTGCAGCCAGCTGTAGGGCGTGACCTCCAGGCTCAGGTCGCCGGTCGAGCCGAACCCGCCGAGCAGCGTCAGCAGCTGCTGGTCGGGACGGATCTCCTCGAGGATGTCATACCGCGGCAGCACGGGCTTGCGGGCCGGCGGTCCCAGGTACGCAAAGATGAGTCCGTACCGCTCCTCCACCGGATACCAGGGTTGGCGAGCCGCATCACGATGGCGCCCGCGGTCCGGCTCGCACGGCTGATCCAGACAGCGTCCCTGCGTATCGAACAGCCACCCGTGATAGCAGCAGCGGATGCCCTCATCCTCGATCTTTCCGTAGAACAGGGACGTGCCGCGGTGCATGCAGCGCGGATACAGCAGTCCGGCGCGGCCGCGCCTGTCCCGGAACACGATGAGATCTTCCCCGAGCACCTTTACCTTGCGTGGCAGGTCGGTTACTTCCCTGGAGAGCGCGACGGGTTGCCAATAGCGCCGCATGAGCTCCCCCATCGGCGTGCCCGGACCGACCTCCGTGAGGAGCTTGCTGGAGTGCTGCGCGCGCCGGCCGTAGGCGTGACCTTCGGGCTTGGTAACGGCATCCGACATGGTGGGCTCCTCGATACGCTGATTTCGTTACGAATACGCGCAATGACCGTGCCGGTCAATGGACATACTGGAACGCAGGCTGAAGCGTTGTTGGAAGCGTCCGCGCATCGGACGCGGCATGTTAGGTCTGCCGGCGCAGCGTGCCGGTCTCGCAGCGCAGGGGCTGCAGCCAGTGCTGCGGTGGCAGGGGGCGCAGGTGGTGCAGCGATGGCGGCCCGCGCTGCGGTTGCGGGTGGCGCCGCGGTTGCGGGTGGCGCAGCGATGGCAGCCTGCGCCGCGGTGGCAAGTGGCGCAGCGGTCGCAGCCTGTGGCGGTCGCGCGCCTTCAGGGAACGAACGCGAGCAACAGGAACGCGCCGAAAATCACCAGATGCACCGCAGCCAACATGACATTGGTACGCCCGGCAACCAGGGTAATGGAGGCCACCAGGAACGTCAGCAGCAGCAATGTCAGGTCCTTCGGGTCGAGGCCGAGAACCAGCGGCATACCGATCAGCATGGAGGTGAAGGCGACCGCCGGAATCGTCAACCCGATACTCGCAAGAGCCGAGCCCAGCGCGAGGTTCATGCTGGTCTGCAGACGGTTGGCGCGCGCGGCGCGGAAGGCGGCCCATGTCTCTGGCAACAGGACGAGTATCGCTATGGCGATGCCGATCACTCCCTTGGGAGCGCCGACCTCGATCACGCCCGCCTCGATGACCGGCGACATCACTTTGGCCAGCCCAACGACGTTTACGAGCGCGACGAACAGCAGGAGGAAGCTCAGCAGCGCCAGGCGCCCGGACGGGGGCGGCGCGTGAATGTTCTCATCGGCCACGTTGTCGACCGGAAGAAAGTAGTCGCGGTGGCGAATCGTCTGTACGAACACGAATACGCCCCATAACACCAGGGACGCAATCGATGCGAATACCAGCTGGCCGTTCGTGTAGGTGGGTCCGCTGGAGCTCGTGGTGAACACCGGCAGAACCAGCGACAGCGTCGTCAGCGCGACCAGCGTCGCCAGCGCGGCATTCGCGCCCACCACGTGAAAGGTCTGCTCGCGATGACGCAGGGAGCCGATCAGGAGACACACCCCCAGCAGGCCATTACAGATGACCATGATGGCGGAAAATATCGTGTCCCGTGGCAGGGTGTTCTTGTCGGGGCCGCCACTGAGCATCATCGTGACGATGAGCGCGACCTCGATCACCGTGATAGCCAACGCGAGCACCAGCGTCCCCAGAGGCTCTCCGGTGCGGTGAGCAACCACTTCTGCGTGATGCACGGCCGCGATGACCGAGCCTATGAGTGCAAGAGCACACAGCGTTCCGAGGATCACTCCCATCGGCAACACGAAGGCTATCCCCAGCAAGGCCGCGGCCCCGATGGGGATCAAAGAAGACCAGAGCGGCATGCGAGGGATAGTACCTCAAGGGCGTCGCGGTCGATCAAGCACTTAGCTCATCCAGTATCCGCCCCGGCCAGCAACTGCATGGACGCGATGCGGGCTGCCAGGAAAAACTACGCCCGATGCCGATCCCTCTCACCAGCAATGCGAATCTCTCCCATCATCGCGGTGGCTACGTCATCGTGAAGTGCTGCGCGTGCGGTCATCGGCGCGATATCAAGACCGAGGCGCTGGCGCGGATTTTCGGGTGGGATCGGAAGGTGCGTGTGATTGCGGAGCGGTTTCGCTGCTCGAACTGCGGGGGGAAAGCCGTTGACGTCAGTTTTGGATATGACAGGAAGCCCAAGGGGTTGACGAAGAATCCCTCATGAGCGGCGTCACGAGGCAGGCGCCCGTGCCTCACTGGCCGCCGGCTAGATCCAACTCACGCGGGGAATGACACACCGGACAGGCGCGCACACTCGCTCAACAGACGCTCCTGGGTCGCTTCGTCGGATGCCGCGGCGTCTGCTGCTCTGCGCCGCATGTGATAGAAGTATTTGCCCGACACTTTCGCTTCGGGGTCATCGCTGGTGGCGAGCCACACCTGGGTTCGCGGCCCGGCGTCCAGATCATCCGGCGCACCCGGTCCACCCATTTTGGTGGCGACCCAACCCGGTTCGATTGCGTTCGAGAGCACGTTGCGCCATCTGCGCGCTACCGCGAACGCCAGAATCACGTCGTGGAGCTTCGAGTCCGAGTATGCGCTCGAGCCATTCCATGGACGGGTAGTCCAGGTGAGGTCCTCGAGAGAGCGGTCGGCGCCTCGATGCAACCCTGAGCTGATGTAGACGAGCCGCTTTGGCCTCTCGATCAGCGCCGTCAGGATATACGGGGCCAGCGAGTTCACGGCGAACACGACAGGTAGCTTGTCGACGGTCTCGACCCGGCGGCGCTCACGATAGCCCACCGCGGCGTTGTGGATCACTGCATCGCATCGCCCTAGCTTGTTCACTTGCTCGGCGACTGCGCGAGTATCTTTGATGCTGGAGAGGTCTCCTACTACAGAGGCCTCAGCACCCGCGCTTGCACGCAGTGCATCGTCTGCGCGTTCGCGGTTCCTCCCGTGAACGATGACGGAGTGGCCATCCGCGATCATCAGCTGCGCGGCCATCATGCCCAGGCCGTCGGACGAACCGCTTACAAAAATGCGTGCCACTTCGCGCTCCTCATCAAGAGAGCTGTCGGCTCGATGGAGGTGTCGCGCCCAAGGACCCTGTCGCAGGCGTTGTTCCTTGGCGCCGCTTGCGCCCGATGGGGTCGATTGTCCTCCTGGATTGTCCGCCGCGCGCCGGGCGTGTACTCTTGCGCGCCCTCCCGGGCTGGCCGCCCGCTCGGACCTTTCCGTTCGGCTCCGCGGCCTGGGTGAAGCTTGAGCAAAGGCCTGCGTCCCCGTCGTCTAGAGGCCTAGGACATCGCCCTTTCACGGCGGTAACACGGGTTCGAATCCCGTCGGGGACGCCAATAAAAACAATAACTTACAACGCAGTTGGCACTGCGATCAACTGCCGGTGCCCGCCGCCGGCGTGGGCAGCCTCTCCAGCAGCTCCGTCAACTTGTCCATATCCAGCGGCTTCACCAGATGCGAGTCGAATCCCGCCTCGCGTGAGCGACGGCGGTCGCTGTCCTGGCCCCAGCCGGTCAAGGCGACGAGCGTGATGCTACGGCCCCAGGGCTGAACGCGAATGCGTCGAGCGACTTCGTAGCCGTCGAGCATCGGCATGCCGATGTCGAGCAGCATCACCTCCGGACGATGTCGCTCCGCACATTCCAGCGCGAGCGCCCCATTGCTGGCGGTCACGACCTCGTGGCCGCCCAACTCCAGCAGGGTCGCCAGACTCTCCAATGCGTCATTGTTGTCATCGGCAAGCAGAATGCGGCGCTTCACCCGGTCTCCTTCGGCGTTGGCAGCTGGCGAGGACTGGAATGGATTGAGTGCGGTGACTTGCCCGCTGATGGGAATGGCTGGAGCCGCGCCCACAGGAGGAAGCTCGCCGTGGCCGTTCGACGTCCCCTCGGCCCCCAGCGATGGCTCGATCTCAGATTGCACGGGCAGACGAATCACGAACTCGCTGCCTTTCCCGACCCCTTCGCTATGCGCAGTGACGCTGCCCCCGTGCATCTCGACGAGCCGGCGCACCAGAGCCAGTCCGATGCCGAGGCCGCCCTGCGCATGTCCGGAGGTGCGCTCCAGCTGGGTAAAGAGATTGAAGATCACAGGCAAGAGGTCAGCGGGGATGCCTTCGCCCGTGTCGCTCACACGGATGGCCACCTCGGCGCCATCACGGCGGACCGCGATTGCAATCCGCCCGCCGCGCTCGGTGTATTTCGCGGCGTTGCTCAGGACATTGCCGAGCGCCTGCGTGAGGCGCGTCGGATCGCCAAGCACCTTGAGGGGCTCCTTGGGTACGTCGACTACCAGATCGTGCGCACGCTCGGTGATCAGCGGATGAGAGGTCTCGACCGCACGCTCGATGAGACTGCTGACCTCCAGCGACTCCTTGGCGAGATTGATCTTGCCGCGGGTAATGCGCGAAACGTCGAGCAGATCGTCGACGAGGCGCGACAGATGAGCGGTCTGCCGCTCGATGACATCGCGCGACCAGGCAAGCTGAGGATCCTCGAGCGGCTTGCGGCGCATGAGCTGCACGGCGTTGTAGATCGGCGCCAGCGGATTGCGTAGCTCGTGCGCCAGCATGGCGAGGAACTCGTCCTTGTGGCGATCCGCCTCTTTCAGCGCGAGCTCCACGCGAGCACGCTCTGTGATCTCCGTCTGGAGGGAACGGTTTGCATCGGCGAGCTCCGCATTTGCCTGGCTCAACGTGCTGTTGAGCACCTGCAGCTCGCGCGTCTTCTCCGCCTGCAGCGTCGTATTCGCCTCGGCCAGCTGCTGGTTCACGCTGGCGAGGGTCTTGTTGGCTTCAATGAGCTCGCGGCGCTTGCAGTACAGCTCCACCAGCACGGACACCTTGCTGCGCAGGATCTCCGGGACGACGGGAATGGAGACGTAATCCACCGCGCCGAGCTTGTAGCCGCGCAGGCGGTCGAGCTCCGTGACATGCACCCCGGTGACAAAAATGATAGGTGTCTTCCCAAGCCGCGGATGCTCGTGAATGAGCCCGGCCGCCTCGAACCCATCCATGTCCGGCATGCTGACATCCAGGAGCACGACGGCGAACTCCTGCTTCATCAGCTTCTCGAGCGCCTCGAAGCCCGACAGCGCGCGCACCAGATCCAGACCGAGGTCCCCCAGGATCGTCTCGTAAGTCAACAACCTGGCAGGCTGGTCGTCGACCAGCAGAATACTGACCTTATCGTTGGCGTCCACCGCGCCTGCCCTTCCCCCTGAAACGCCGGCCGTCACTCTAGCGGTGCAGCCACATTCTAACCAAAGACATCAGCTGATCGGTGTTGACTGGCTTCGCGACGTAGTCCGAAGCACCTGCTTCGAGGCACTTCTCGCGGTCACCCTTCATGGCTTTGGCCGTGAGCGCGATGATCGGCAGCATCCTGAACTGGGGCTTGTCGCGGATCCTGCGCATGGTCTCATAGCCGTCCATCTCCGGCATCATCACATCCATCAGCACCAGCGACAGATCCTCGGTCGACTCCACCAGGTTGATCGCTTCCTGGCCGTTGGTGGCGCTGATCACCTGCATGTTGTGGCGCTCGAGCAGACTGTTGAGCGCAAAAATATTACGGATGTCGTCATCGACCACCAGCACCTTGCGCCCTTTGAGGGGCTCATCGCTCTCGTGCAGATTCTCGATCATCTGCTGCTTGGACGCCGGCAGGTCCGCGATCACCCGATGCAGGAACAGCGCCGTCTCATCCAGCAGTCTCTCCGGCGAGCGCACGCCCTTCAATACGATGCTCTTGGCTTTGCGACGCAGTTCCGCCTCCTCATCCTCGGAGAGCTCGCGGCCGGTGAACACGATGATCGGTGTCTCGCGCAGCTTCGCATCCCGCTGGATCTCGGTGAGCAGCTCGAAACCGGACATGTCCGGAAGCTTCAGGTCCAGCACGACGCAGTCGAAGTCGCCTTCGCGCATCAGCTCGAGGGCCCCCGCGCCGGTGCCGGCCGAGATGATCTCCACATCCTCGTGGCCCAGCAGCTCCGCGACGCTCATCTGCTCGGCCGGATCGTCCTCGATGACCAGCAGGCGGCGCACCCGCGAGGTGGTGAAGCTCTTCAGGCGATCCAGCGCGGTCTCCAGGCTCTCGGTCGTCACCGTCTTGGTCATGAAGGAGAAGGCGCCGCGCTCGAGGCCATACTGGCGCTCGTCCTCGATGGTGAGAATCTGCACGGGGATGTGGCGCGTCTCCGGATCGCGCTTCAGCTGGTTCAGCACCGTCCAGCCGAGCATGTCCGGAAGGAAGACATCGAGCGACACGGCTGTCGGGCGATGCTTGCGCGCCAGCGCCAATCCGTCGGCGCCGGTCTTGGCATGGATGACCTTGAAGCCCCGATCGCGCGCCAGATTCAGCAACACGCGCGCGTAGTGCTGATCGTCCTCGACGATCAACAGCACTGTGTCTCCCGGTTGCAGAGTCGCGCGGTCGTCGACCAGCTCTTCCTGGCGAACGATCGGCAGCACCACGGGCTGATACGGCGCCGCCGCCGCTGCAACCGCTGCGGTCTGGCCGGTGGGCACACGGCCATAGGCCGGACCCATGTAGGTCAGCGGCAAGTAGAGGGTAAACGTGCTACCGCTTCCGGGCAGACTGCTGAGGCGGATCTCTCCGCCCAGAAGGTGGGCGAGCTCGCGGCTGATCGCGAGCCCCAGGCCCGTGCCGCCGTATTTGCGCGCAGTCCCCGCGTCCGCCTGCTGGAAGGCTTCGAAGATGATTCTCTGCTTCTCCGGAGGGATTCCGATGCCGGTATCGCTGACGGAGAACTCCACCACCGACGGAGCCTGCTTCAGCACGGGATGGTCGGCCGTCCAGCCGCTCGTCGCCAACCCGACGTGCAAGCGCACGCCGCCGCGCTCAGTGAACTTGAAGGCGTTGGAAAGCAGGTTCTTCAATACCTGCAGCAAGCGCTTGGAGTCGGTGGTGATCGCCCTGCCCAACCGCGGATTGAAGTCGGCGGTGAAGGAGAGCTTGCGAGCTTCGGCCTCGTGACGGAAGTTGCGCTCGATCGTCTCGCGCAGGTGCGTGAACAGCAGATCCTCGCACTCCACCGTGACGGTACCGGACTCGATCTTCGACAAGTCCAGGATGTCGCTGATCAGGTTCAGCAGATCGGTGCCCGCCCCGTGGATCGTCTTGGAGAACTCCACCTGCCGCGGGGTGAGATTGCCGTCCGCGTTCTCCGACAACTGCTGTCCCAGGATCAGGATGCTGTTGAGCGGCGTACGCAGCTCGTGCGACATGTTGGCAAGGAACTCGGACTTGTAGCGCGAGGTGAGTGCCAGCTCGGCGGCCTTGTCTTCCAGCGCACGGCGCGCCAGCTCGATTTCCTCGTTCTTGCGCTCGACCTCGGCATTCTGCTCGGCCAGCAGCTTCGCCTTGTTCGCCAGCTCGTCGTTGGTCTGCTGCAGCTCCACCTGTTGGGCCTGCAGCTCGCCGGCGAGCTGCTGCGACTGCTTGAGCAGGCCCTCGGTGCGCATCGTCGCCTCGATGGTGTTCAACACGACGCCGATGCTGCCGGTGAGCTGTTCGAGAAATGCCAATTGCGACTGCGTGAACTCACTGATGGAGGCGAGCTCGACGACTGCCTTCACGTGGCCTTCGTACAGGACCGGCAGAACGATCGCGGTGCGTGGCCGCGCGGAGAACAGGCCCGCGCGAACCTGAATGGAGTCGCCGGGAATATCGGATACCAGCAAGCGACTGCGATCCGCAGCAGCTTGGCCCACGAGCCCCTGACCCAGCGCATAGCGGCGCGGCTCACGATCCTCCTGCGGCTCGTCGGCATAGCTGGCGAGCTCCTTCAGGTAGCCCACATCGTCGCTGTTCTCCATCACGTACACGACGCCCTGCTGCGAGCTGACCAGCGGCGCCAACTCCGAGAGCAGCAGCTTGCCGAGCGTCACGAGATCGCGCTGCCCTTGCATCATGCGGCTGAACTTCGCAAGGTTGGTCTTCAGCCAGTCCTGCTCGGTATTGCGCTCCGTGGTCGCGCGCAGGTTGCCGATCATCGCGTTGATGTTGTCCTTCAGCTCGGACACCTCACCGCGCGCCTCCACTTGAATGGAACGAGTCAAGTCGCCCTTGGTCACCGCAGTGGCCACTTCCGCGATGGCGCGCACCTGGTTCGTGAGATTCGCGGCTAGCAGGTTGACGTTCGCCGTGAGGTCCTTCCACGTGCCGGCGGCTCCGGGCACGTGCGCCTGGCCTCCCAACCTGCCCTCCACGCCGACCTCGCGCGCCACGCTCGTTACCTGGTCGGCAAAGGTAGCAAGCGTATCGGTCATGCTATTGATCGTGTCCGCCAGCGCTGCGACCTCACCCTTCGATTCGACGGTCAGTCGCTTACGCAAATCGCCGTTGGCGACCGCAGTCACCACTTTCACGATGCCGCGCACCTGGTTCGTCAGGTTGTTCGCCATCACGTTGACGTTGTCGGTCAGGTCTTTCCAGGTACCCGCGACACCCGGCACCACGGCCTGACCGCCCAACTTGCCTTCCGTGCCCACCTCCCTGGCGAGACGCGTCACTTCGGCCGCGAAGCTGTTGAGCTGGTCGACCATCGTGTTGATGGTCTCCTTCAACTGCAGGATCTCGCCCTTCACGTCCACCGTGATCTTGCGGGACAAGTCGCCGCGCGCGATGGCCGTGGACACTTCGGCGATGTTGCGGACCTGTCCGGTGAGGTTGCGGGCCATCGAATTCACGTTGTCGGTGAGATCCTTCCAGGTACCCGCAACACCCGGGACGATCGCCTGTCCGCCCAGCTTGCCTTCGGTGCCGACTTCGCGGGCGACGCGCGTCACCTCTGCTGCGAAGCTGTTGAGCTGGTCGACCATCGTGTTGATGGTCTCCTTCAGCTGCAGGATCTCTCCGCGCACGTCGACGGTAATCTTGCGAGACAGGTCGCCGCGCGCGATGGCTGTTGCCACCTCGGCGATGTTACGGACCTGCGCAGTGAGGTTGCTCGCCATCGAGTTGACGTTGTCGGTGAGGTCTTTCCACACTCCGCTGACGTCCTTCACGTCAGCCTGGCCTCCGAGCTTGCCCTCCGAGCCCGCTTCACGAGCCACGCGGGTGACTTCGGCCGCGAACGCGTTGAGCTGGTCGACCATCGTGTTGATGGTTTCCTTCAGCTCCAGAATCTCACCTCGCACGTCGACGGTGATCTTGCGGGACAGGTCGCCGTTGGCGATGGCGGTCGCCACGGTAGCGATATTGCGAACCTGACCGGTGAGGTTGCCGGCCATGGAGTTGACGCTGTCCGTGAGATCCTTCCAGGTGCCGGCCACTCCCGGGACCACTGCCTGCCCGCCGAGCTTGCCTTCGGTTCCCACCTCACGCGCCACACGAGTCACTTCCGACGCGAAGGAGCGGAGCTGATCGACCATCGTGTTGATGGTCTCCTTCAGCTGCAGAATCTCGCCGCGCACGTCCACCGTGATCTTGCGGGACAGGTCGCCGTTCGCGATGGCGGTCGCCACCTCAGCGATGTTGCGCACCTGACCGGTGAGGTTGCCGGCCATCGAGTTCACGTTGTCGGTCAAGTCCTTCCACGTACCGGCGACACCGGGGACAGCTGCCTGGCCGCCGAGCTTGCCCTCCGTACCGACTTCGCGGGCGACGCGCGTCACTTCCGCCGCGAAACCGTTGAGCTGGTCGACCATCGTGTTGATGGTGTTCTTCAGCTCGAGAATCTCGCCCTTCACGTCGACGGTGATCTTGCGCGAAAGGTCGCCGCGCGCCACGGCGGTCGTCACTTCGGCGATATTGCGCACCTGGCCGGTCAGGTTGGTGGCCATCGCGTTCACGGAGTCGGTGAGGTCTTTCCAGGTTCCTGCGACGCCGAGCACGATAGCCTGGCCACCGAGCTTGCCCTCCGTACCGACCTCGCGCGCGACGCGGGTTACTTCGGATGCAAACGATCGCAACTGGTCGACCATCGTGTTGATGGCTTCCTTCAGCTGCAGGATCTCGCCGCGGACGTCCACCGTGATCTTGCGGGAAAGGTCACCGTTCGCGACCGCGATCGTCACTTCAGAGATGTTGCGCACTTGGCCAGTGAGGTTGCTGGCCATGGAGTTCACGCTGTCGGTGAGATCTTTCCACGTGCCCGCCACGCCCGGCACAGCCGCCTGGCCACCGAGCTTGCCCTCGGTACCCACTTCGCGCGCCACACGAGTCACCTCCGAGGTGAACGCGCTCATCTGCTCGATCATGCGGTTGACGATCTTCGCCGACCTCAGGAACTCGCCCTTCAGAGGACGCCCGTCCACATCGAGGCTCATCATCTGCTGCAGGTCCCCGCGTCCGACCGCAGAGATGGTGCGGGTCACCTCGGTCGTGGGCCACAGCAGGTCGTCCATCAATGTATTGACGGACGCCTCCATGCCGCCCCAGGCACCGGATCGCCGGTCGATGGCCACGCGATGCCGGGTGCGCCCGTCCTTGCCGACGATCTGTCCGGCGCGGTCCAGTTCGCGCGCCAGGCGCTCGTTGGAATTCACGATGTCGTTGAACGTGTCGGCAATCTTGCCCGCGAGCCCGGTGCGATCGCTCGGCAGCCTGACCGAGAAGTCCCCGTCGCGGACGGCCTGCAACGCTCGCAGAAGCTTGCGCAGGTCAAGTGTGGCCTCGTCCCCCGCTTCGTGACCGTTCGATTTGGGGGCGCGGCGTGGACGTTCTTGAACTTGCATCGGGTGTGGCTCCGGAATCTGAATGCAGTGCGCGGACCGTTGGCAGGTCGCGAGCCGTACGGGCTCATCTTAAAGGGTTGTGTAGAGTTGCGTGGGCGCAAGCAAGCACGGCGCAGCGACTGTTGTCCTCTGCACCGACTGTCTGGCCACACTCACGACGGAGTGCGCGCGCGTACAGGCAAGGCCTGCCAGCGCGCCGAAAAACTGTCACGGAAAGTGTCCCTCGATCCCACTGTGCGGGCCGATTTCCGTGCGACGGTCCTGAACCCCGAAAATCCGCGTTATCGTTGTATCGAACACTGCAAAAATTAGCAGAAACCGCTTGGCGCGCAAGCCCATTCGGGCGCCGGTCCGGGGTACGCCGGGCATTTGACATCACGGCGCGCCCGCAGCCCTTACGGGCCGGGCGCCCCCTCCAGCGGACGGCCGTTTCCAGGGAGCACCCATGAAACCTCTGCCGCTTGCTCTGACCGGTACGGCGGAGCATAGTCCACGCACGGTCAAGGTTGCCGGCAACAAGCCACTTGCCGGGCGCAAACCGGTCGGTTGCGCTCCAGGCCATCGTCGGCACAGGCAACCCTTCGAGCACACTGAATATCAACGATGAGCCGGCCCAGGGGTCGACGGGGATGAACGGATCTATGCCTGCGGATCGCACTGCGACCGGGCAGGACCCACGCGGGGCGCGCCTGACCGTGGCGGCGCTACGCCGCGCCACTCCTGTGAAAATGTGGGGTGGCAAGGGTTGCGGGGCGCCCTGCGACTTCTGTCGCGTCGTTGTCTCCGAAAGCGACGTCGAGTACGAGATCGAGGCGGACCTCGATCAGCAGCGGGTCACCCTGCACTTCCATCCGCGGTGTCACGACGCCTGGAAAGCCGGCCTCGAGCCTCCGCAGGAGGGGTCGAACCCGGCCGCGCCGCCCACTCAGCAGGTGGCCGGGTAGCGGCTCTAAAGCTTCGACACTCCCGAGGCGACGTCTCGCCCGATAATTCATTCCCCCTGGCGAATGTAATCCGTATAATCTGAAGCTCATCATTCCATTCTTGGGATTTATCTGGACAAACTCGAAGCGCTCCAGATCTTCAGCGTCATCGCCGAATCCGGTGGCTTCGCTGCCGCCGCGCGCCGCTTGCGCATCCCGCCCCAATCGGCAACTCGAGCAATCGCCGGTCTCGAGAGCGACCTCGGCGTGCAACTTCTACACCGCACGACTCGGTCAGTCCGACTGACCGAGGAGGGAGCGACATACCTAGCCTCCTGCCGACAGACGCTCGCGGAATTGCACGCTGCAGAAGACGCGATCAAAGGAATACCCGCAGAGCCCCAAGGGACACTCGTCGTCAGCGCGCCGGTGGTGTTCGGACGCATTCACGTGGTTCCCATCGTGACGGCCCTCCTCCACCAAAATCCTCGCCTGTCCGCTCGCCTTGCGCTGATCGACCGCACGGTCGATCTCGCCGAAGAGGGAATCGACGTCGCCATACACGTTGGGGAGCCGGAGGACAGCTCTCTGCAGGCAATCGGGGTGGGTGCCGTGCGGTACATGCTCGTCGCGAGCCCCACGTACCTGCAGGCGCACGGTACACCTGCAGCGCCGGCGGAACTACGGCGACATGAGCTGATTGTGATTGCGGGGGCAGCCACCGGTCACGAGTGGCGGTTCGGACCGGGGACCAAGCGCACCGTACGCGGGCGGATGTCAGTCAATACCGCAGATGCCGCGATTGCGGCTGCCGAGGCGGGCTTCGGCATCACACGCGCACTGTCCTATCAGGTCGCCGCAGCGATCGCAGTCGGCCGGCTGCGACAGATCCTGGCGTCCGAGAGTCCCCCGCCCGTGCCCGTGACGTTGCTCGCTCAAGCCGCCCGCAGCGGCTCACCGAACGTGCGCAGCTTCATAGATCAGGCAAAGAAATACTTCCGCACGCAGACGCTGTAGTCGCCCGCGGGGTGACCGGTCGCCTGGTGTCACGGGCGGCTCGGACTTGTACCCAAAAGCCCGGTCAGACGAGGTGTGTCGCGCGAAGATGCCCGCAGCGGTATTGGGCATGCTCTTCGACTGCGTCGATGCGGAAGCCCCGCCCGCGCAGCAAATCACACAATCGACCGACTTTCACACGCGCTTCCTCGATGTCCTTTCCGTGGTACTCCATCGAGATCTTCCCGATGCGCTGCCAGTACGGTTCCGGGAGCGCCTCGAGGATCTCGTACTCGGCACCCTCGCAGTCGAGCTTGAGAAAATCGCAGTGCGCGACCTTGAATCGGTCGAAGATCTCGCTGAGCGAAATAGCAGGCACCCGTTGCTCGCGCTCTCCCTCTCCGAGCTTACCGGCGATGAGCGTGTGATGCCCCCCGTCCCAAGGCCACGTAAAGAGAGTGACATGCCCGGACGCAGCGGCGACAGCCATCTGGTGCGCTTCAATGGCCACCCTGTTGAGTGCCACGTTGGCTTTCAGAAGGCGGAAGTTCTCGGCGTCCGGCTCGAAAGACAGTACACGACCGGCGGGACTTCCCTGCGCCGCCACGATGGCAAAGGTGCCGATATTCCCGCCGATGTCGATGACGGTGTCCCTTTTGCCGATCTCGTATCCTTCGGGGTTGTACTCCCGGCGCCCAACGACATTGCGCACGAAGCTCTCGTCGCTTGTCTGGCGCCTCACTCGAAAGAGCAGGCCCTCGACGCGAGCGATCCGCGTGCGCAGTCCTACGGCACGACACAAGCGATCTACGGGACCGCGCAACGCATCCGGCAAGCGGTGCTCGGTAAAGACGGCATGCAGACCGCGGACAATGGCACTCGTGGGAGCGGCTGGTCTTTGTTCTTGTAGCATCGGAAGCTCCGCTGTCAGGGTCTCACATTCCAGGCTGGACGGCCACCGCGATTGAACTTATCCAACGGCGGCTACCCTTCGCGGCCACGTGCCTGGTCTGGGACGGCCCGGGTGACCCGGACCGTCCCAACTTATTGATTATTGTGGAGCCAGGCGGGATCGAACCGCCGACCTCTTGCATGCCATGCAAGCGCTCTCCCAGCTGAGCTATGGCCCCGAAACGGCGTCGTTTTGCGCGCCGAAGTTTAACAGAAAACCGTGGGGTGCGCGCCAAGTCGACGCTCCGCCCCGATGCGTGAATGCGGGCCTCATGCGCGCAAGGCCAACGCGCTCGCCAGCGTAGGCGACGCGCGCCTGGTGCGCTTGCAGGCCGAGTGCAGCGCAGCCGCCTTCGCACGCGCCCTCGTACGGGAATGGCGCGCACGCTTTCAGCCGCTCATGCAGTACCACGCAATTCCAACATCTTCCGAAGCAAACAACACCGCGCTTGTGCAGCCACCCGATCACAGGCACGGCGCCCTGAATCGCAGCGCGACTCCGCGGCCGCAACGGCCCCGCGGAAACCAACAGGCCCGCCACGAGGGCATCGCGGCAAAGCTCAGGCGCCGAACTCCCCCCTCTCGTCAAGCGTAGCAGCACGGTGTCGCCGCATGCCCACGTCTGCGAGCTGAGACATTTTGAAAACAACTTCAGTCCGCGATCTACTGCAACCCGAGGACACAGTGAAGCGTAATGACGCGCCTATCACGGAGCAGCGCGCCACAGGTCCATCAGCGGCCGCTTTTGCGTTCGCGAATGGCTGGAAATGAAGTGTTTTTTGCGCACGCCGGTGGGCCGGCGGCCGCGACACCTTCGAGTCCGGCCGGGTCGTGCGAAGCAATGTCGGCGAATGTAGACACTTACAACTGAAGGACTAGCGGTCTCTACTGTGCCCGTCTAAGGGCAAACCCGTCGCAAGGCGGGGGCGCAAAGCTTCCGGCCTCGGACTTTCCGAGGTAGCGGGGTTGCCGGCAATCTCCAGGGAAGAGTTGCCGTCACTCTCTCACCGTGCGGTGACTGTGAGGTCACCGAGACGTACGGGGCTGCGCCTCCCTCGCGACTGATGCAATCGTCCGGGGTGGAAAGCATATGAATCGAGCAGCTCTCGTCGCACGCAGGCCTCTGCGAGCCAACCTCTTCTTCGTCATGGCGTGTGTCGGCCTCGCCGTCGCCCAAGTCGACTCGGCCGCAGCGGCCTGGCGCAACTGGCGTCCGACGATATCGGGCAGTCCGCCGACCACCGCCACCGTCGGAACGGCCTACAGCTTCACACCGACGGCCTCGGCGCCGCGCAACCTCACGGTGTCGTTCTCCATCAGCAACAAGCCCGTGTGGGCGACGTTCAGTACCAGCACCGGCAAGCTCAGCGGCACGCCGACCGCAGCGAACGTCGGAAATTTCAGCAACATCGTCATCACAGCGCGCGACAAGTTCGCCTCGGCGAGCCTCCCTGCATTCACCATCACGGTCGCAGCCGCCAGCGGCGGCACCACCTCATCGCCACCGGTGATCTCCGGATCGCCGGCGACGTCGGTCGTCGCGGGCTCGCCATACGGCTTCACGCCGACTGCTTCTGATCCCGGCGGCAAGGCGCTGTCCTTCTCGGTCCAGAACAAACCGTCATGGGCCGCGTTCAGCATCTCCACCGGGGCACTGAGCGGAACACCCACGACCGCGCAGGTCGGCACCTACGGCAACATCATCATTACGGTGAGCGATGGCACTGCAACAGCGGCACTGAAATCCTTCAGCATCGCCGTTACTGCGCCGGTCACTTCGACCACGGGCTCGGCCACTCTCACCTGGACCGCGCCGACGCAGAACACCGATGGCAGCCCGCTCACGAATCTGGCCGGCTACCACATCTACTACGGAACCTCCGCGGGGAGTCTTTCCAACATGGTGGCGGTCTCCACTGCCGGTGCAACGACCTACACGATCGGCAATCTGAGCGCTGCCACCTGGTACTTCGGCGTCAAGTCGTACACCACCAGCGGCAACGAGAGCGGCCTGTCCAATGTCGGGAGCAAGACGATTCAGTGAATGTTTGGAGACTGAGACGTGGTCGTTATTGGTGCTCGGCAAACCGTAGTGTCGGCATGCGCCGACGCGTGTGTCTGTACACACAGACATTTTGCGCATAGCACGCCAACGCGATTCACTACGGCACCAGACGCGGTGCGCAGCATCGCGCCAACGCGCGGGAATCGGTCCTCCTGCGCGTTGTGAAGGACGGCGGAAGCGGCAGCGTGTCCATAGCGCTGCGACGTTTCTGCTCCAGCAGAGCCTGCCGGGAGCGAGCCGCTTGCACGCTCCCGGTGAGCTCGATCATCGCTCGATTTTTTTGTTCAGGGTGGGAAGGTCTCATGCTCAGACACGCCTTGGTGTGTGCAGTCGTGGCTGTGGGTCTCACAGCTTGTGGCGGCTCCGGTAACGATTCTTCCAACATCGCCCCGATCACGACGTCCGACCCTCCAACCGCTCAGGCGACGCAGTCACCTCCCGACACTGCGCCGACCATCAGCGGCGTTCCGGCCGCTTCCGTCGTCGCCGGAGCTGACTACGCTTTCACGCCGACGGCCAGCGACGCGGAGGGCAACACGCTCACCTTCAGCATCGCGAACATGCCGACGTGGGCGACGTTCGATGCCACGACCGGCAAGCTGAGCGGCACGCCGAGCGCCGCCAATGTCGGCCAGTACAACGGAATCACCATTTCCGTGTCGGATGGCACGGACAGCGCCTCCGTCGGCCCATTTAACATTAACGTCACGGCAGCACCGTCGGGCAGCGGACCGAAGGCGAACACTCCGCCGGTGATCTCGGGGGCGCCACCGGTGAGCGTCGTTGCCAACCAGGCGTACACGTTCACCCCGACGGCCAGCGATGCTGACGGCGATTCGCTGAGCTTCACCATAGCGAACAAGCCGGCGTGGGCGAGCTTCAGCAGCACCACCGGCAAGCTGAGCGGCACACCGACCAACGCCGACGAGAAGACCTACCTCAACATCTCCATCTCGGTGAGCGACGGCCAGGCGACGGCGTCGCTTCCACCGTTCTCCGTCGGCGTCACCGCGCCCCCCGATCAGGCACCGACCATCTCCGGATCGCCCGCGACCACCGGCGTGGTCGGGACCGCTTATTCGTTCACGCCCACCGCCACCGACGCCGACGGCACTCGCCTGACGTTCGCGATCAAGAACAAACCGACGTGGGCGACTTTCAGCACCTCGACAGGAGCTCTGACCGGTACCCCCACAACGACGGGGACTTACGGCAACATCGTCATTACCGTCTCAGATGGTGCGCTGACAGCGTCGCTGCCCGCGTTCAGCATTGTCGTGTCGAGTGCTCCGAGCAAACCGCCGACTTCGCCCACGTCGCCGACGATCTCGGGCAGCCCGACAACGGCGATCAATGCCGGCGTTGCGTACGGCTTCACTCCCATCACGACCGATCCGAGCGGCAAAACGCTGACGTTCTCCATTCAGAACAAGCCTTCGTGGGCGACCTTCAATACTTCCACGGGGGCACTGAGTGGCACGCCCAGCTCCGCGCAAACAGGGACTTACAGCAATATCCTGATCAGCGTCAGCGATGGAACGGCGTCCGCTTCGCTGCCGGCGTTCAGCATCGTGGTCTCCGCACCGCCTGCGCCGCCCACGATTTCGGGTAGCCCTGCGAAATCCGTAGTCGCGGGATCGCCGTACGGCTTCACGCCCGTGGCCTCCGATCCGGCAGGCAAAACGCTGACGTTCTCGATTCAGAATGAGCCCTCGTGGGCCAGCTTCAACTCCAGGACCGGCGCTCTGTCGGGGACGCCGAGCAGCGGCGACGTAGGCACGGATGCGAACATCGTCATCAAAGTCAGCAACGGGACGCTCTCCGCTTCGCTGCCTGCATTCAGCATCACCGTCTCGGCTGCCCAGAGCGGCTCAGGGACTGCCTCGCCGCCGACGATTTCGGGCCAGCCGGCGACCTCCGTCACCGCGGGATCGGCCTACGGCTTCACTCCCTCCGCCTCCGACCCGGCGGGCAAGACCCTGACATTCTCGATCCAGAACAAACCGTCGTGGGCCACCTTCAGCATCTCGACCGGCGCTCTGTCTGGGACGCCTGCGAGCAGTGATGTCGGTACCTACTCGGGGATCGTGATCAGCGCCAGTGACGGAACTCTGTCGGCCGCGTTGCCCGCCTTCACGATCACGGTGGGGGCAGGGCAGCCGTCGCCGACGACGACAGGCACAGCCACGGTCTCTTGGGCCCCGCCTACTCAGAACACCGATGGAAGCGCACTCACGAATCTCGCCGGATACACTATTCACTACGGCACTTCGGCATCGAATCTGACCTCGACAGTGCAGGTCCCCGGCACCGCGCTGACGAGCTACACCGTCAGCGGCTTGACGAGCGGTACGTGGTACTTTGCGGTCACCGCCTACAACTCCGCGGGCGGGCAGAGCGTGCTATCGACCGTCGGTAGCAAGACTATCCCGTAGTGCCCTGAAATATCGGTGGCCCGCGGAGCTGATGTCCGCGGGCCCCTCCGCCGAGCGATCAACCTGCGCCGAAGGGCATCCGGCTCAACGCCGCGTCGAGTCGTGCGAACGTCCGCTCGCGACCGAGCAGGCTCAACGTCTGGTCGATGGGCGGCGAAACGGAGGTCCCCGAGACGGCAACGCGAATCGGCTGCGCGATCTTTCCCAAGCCCGTCTGCAGCTCACCGGCGAGTTCCTCCAAGGCGGCGTGAATCGCCGCGACCGACCAGTCCCCGATGGACGCCAGGCGTACCCGTGCGCTCGCCAGACCCGGCTTCGCCTCGGCGGTGAGGTGCTTGGCACCGGCCTTCGGATCGATCTCCACGTTCTCGACGAAGAAGAAGCGGCTGTTCTGCGCCATTTCCTTCATCGTCTTCGCGCGCTCGCGCTGCGCGACGATCACACCCTCGAGCAGCCCACGATCGTTGCACTCCAACCCCAGGCGCCGCAGCTGCGCCATCAGGTGCGGGATCAGATCCGCGGGTCGGGCGCGCATCATGTGCTGCTGGTTCAGCCAAAGGAGCTTTTCCGGATTGAACGCGGAAGCGGCCTTGTTCACGTCGTGAATGTCGAACGCCGCGATCATCTCCTCGCGCGTGAACACCTCCTGATCGCCGTGCGACCAGCCCAGGCGCACGAGGTAGTTCAGGAGCGCATCCGGCAGATACCCCTCCTCCTCGTACTGCAGAACGCTCACCGCCCCGTGACGCTTCGAGAGCTTCGCGCCGTCGGGTCCCAGGATCATCGGCACGTGCGCATATACCGGCGGTCTAGCCCCGAGAGCCTGCAGCATGTTCATCTGCCGGGGAGTGTTGTTGAGGTGGTCGTCGCCGCGGATCACATGGGTGATCCCCATGTCCATGTCATCGACGACGACGCAGAAATTGTAGGTGGGCGTTCCATCGGAGCGGGCGATGATCAGATCGTCCAGCTCGACATTCTGGAACGTCACGGCGCCATGCACCAGGTCGTTGACCACGACCGCGCCATCGGCCGGATTGCGAAAACGTACCACCGGGTCGACCCCCGGCCGCGGCTCCTTCCGATCCCGGCAGCGCCCCGTGTAACGTGGCTTCTCCTTGCGCGCGACCTGCTGCTCGCGCATTTCGTCCAGCTCCTGCTTCGTGCAGTAGCAGTGGTATGCGGAGCCCGCCGCCAGCATTTTGCCGATGACCTCGCGGTATCGATCGAAGCGCTTTGTCTGGTAGATCGGCGCCTCATCGGCGTTCAAGGCTAGCCAAGCCATGCCCTCGAGGATCACCGCCACGGCTTCGTCCGTCGAACGCTCGCGGTCCGTATCCTCGATCCGCAGAACGAACTTGCCGCCGCAGTGCCTGGCGTACAGCCAGCTGAAGAGCGCCGTCCGAACACCTCCCACGTGGAGCATGCCGGTCGGACTGGGTGCAAAGCGGGTGACGACTGCCATGGGATCGCGCCTGGATCTGGGGGCGCGTAGGTTACCAAGCAAGTCGTTGCTTGGGGGCGGGGGGGCCTATAGACTTGCCGTCCCTCAAGGGATGGGCGGTTAGCTCAGCGGTAGAGCACTGCTTTCACACGGCAGGGGCCACTGGTTCGATCCCAGTACCGCCCACCAGAAATCAAAGACTTACGTAAATACAGCCTCCCGAGTACGGCAAAAGTACGGCAAAATTCCAGGAGGCTTACGCTCACCTGCACCAGCCGACCGCAGACGGCGGTGAACGCCACTCCGCACCGGCCAACGCTGCCGCTCCCGAACATACGAAAGCCTCCGGACCCCCACCCCTCTGCCCAGGACCGACCCTCCCCGCGGATCCCGATGCCCCCCGTCCGACTGACACTGCCCGACGACCTCCAACGTCGCCTGGAGCGCCTGGCGCGCGCGGCGAATCAGACGCTCCAGGCCTTCCTGCGGGATGCGCTCGCGCGCGAAGTGCACCGACTCGAGCTCACCGCCCACGAGGCGGCAGAAGAAATCGGCAACACCTTCGAGCTCGCGCCGGCCTTTGACGACCTGACCGCCCGAATCTCCGGCACCTCGCCGCGCCGTCCCAGAGCTCGCCGAGCGCGGGCCTCGACATAGAACCCGGGAGGCACCCCGACGAAGCCCCCCGGGCCGACGGCCGCTCTATCGCCGTGCAAATCTATTCACGCTGACGGCGCCTTCTCATCGAATGGGCCCTTCCAACAAGGGCTTAGGAGGTCGCTTTCTATTCAGTTCTCTATTCAATCCCTATTCAGGGATCTATTCATCGCGTAGGCGCAACCGACCCGCTGCGAGAGAGTTCAAACATCCACCCGGGCGCTCGTGGGATCAGCGCATCCTCTTAAGCGCTGCGAGCGCTTCCGGATCCTCATGCGTACTTTAGAAAATATCTGCCATCGCTGACATTCCCGAAAGTCGGCGAACACTGACACTGGGCAGCGCTCGCGCCCACCGACCCTTGTCCGTGGCCTTCGCGCACTCCCGTGACGTATATAGACCTGACACCACCGGCATCCGCCGGGTCAGCGAACGAGGACATGCCCGCACAGTCAGCGAACCTCGACGCTCACGGGAAGTCCACGCGGGTCCCTTCACCCACGGAAGCTCAACCAGATCCCGCGCCTGACCACCTGGGCTTCTGGGCCGAGCAAACCCTCCAGCCTCGCAAGGTCGCCGAGTTTCTCGATCTCGATCGACAAACCCTCGCGAAGTTTTCCGGTGTGGCCCTGCGCGGCGTGCGCTTCGATGCAAGGATCCCTCAACCCGTGCTCGAGTGGCTGACTGAGATCGCCCACATCTGCGATCTCGTGGCTGAGTTCTTCCGCGGCGATGCCGTCAAAACGCGGCTTTGGTTTCAGACACGCAATCCGATGCTGGGAGACTTAAGTCCCCGTGACCTGATTCGCATCGGTCTGCACCGCAAGCTCCATCGCTTCATCGTGGAGGCGTTGACGCAGAGCGAAGGACCGGACCGTGAGTGAGCGGGAGCTGATCGTCCTGCTTAGCGGAACTGAGAGCGGCCGGCTCACCCAGGACCGGCACGGGCGCCCGCGATTCGTGTACGCCGATGCCTGGCGTCACTCACCGAGCGCGTACCCGCTGTCGCGGTCGATGCCGCTGCAAGCGGCCGAACAGGGGCCAGCGCAAGTGGAGGCCTACTTACGGGGTCTGCTCCCGGACAACACCGCCATCCTGCAAGGGTGGGCCACGCGCTTTAGAGTCTCGCCTCGCAATGCGTTCGCCCTCCTTTCACAGGTCGGCGAGGACTGCGCGGGCGCGGTCCAGATCGTGCGCCCTGAGCGAAGGGAGGCGATGGCAGAGGGCACCCGAGCGTCCATCGAGCGGCTGACGGAAACGGAGGTCGCCGAGCGCCTGCGTGCCCTGCGCGCGGATCCGTCAGCCTGGCGAGCGCCAGGGGATCCTGGGCCATGCACCCTCGCCGGCGCCCAACCGAAGACCGCCCTGTGGTTTGAAGGCGGCCGCTGGGGAGTGCCCTCCGGCCATATCCCCACCACGCACATCCTCAAACCGCCGTCGGCCACCTTTGACGGCTTTGTCGAGAACGAACATCTGTGCCTGGAAGTGGCGGCGGCAGTGGGTCTGCCCACCGCCCGATCCCACGTGATGCGATTCGGCGAGGAGATCGCCCTCGTCATCGAACGCTACGACCGCATGCGCACCGCGGCGGGGTGGACTCGAATTCACCAGGAAGACTGTTGCCAGGCGCTGGGGATTCCGCCTGCGAAGAAGTACGCGAGCGACGGGGGACCTGGCGCGCGCTCCCTCGTCGAAGTCCTGAGGCTGCACTCGAGTGCCCCCACCGAGGACACGCAGACCTTCCTCACCGCGCTGGGCCTCAACTGGCTGCTGGCCGCCACCGATGGACACGCCAAGAACTACAGTCTTGTGGCCGCGCCCGATGGACGCGTGCGCCTCGCCCCACTCTACGATATCGCGAGCGTGTTGCCCTATGCTCAGTTTGACTTCAAGCGCGTGAAGCTCGCCATGAAGATTGCAGATCAGTATCGCCTGCGGGACATCGGTCGCCGGGAATGGGAGAAGCTGTCCCGCGACCTGAAAGTCAATGCCGACGAGCTCCTCGGGAGACTCATCCAGCTGGCGGAAGCCCTGCCGGATCGGATCGCCGACACCGCACGCGCGGCCATCGCAGCCGGTTTACAGCCCACGGTGATCGAGCGGCTGTCCACGCGCCTGATCGACCACGCGCGCGCCTGCGGGGGCCAGCTCACCCGGGGAGCCGTGCGTCGCCTCCCGCATGGATCTGCGAAACCTTGAGGGGGCCTCGTTATACGCAATCCGCAATCAGCGGATAACCCGAAGACCGATGAGCCGAAGACTGTCCGACACCAACCCCTACCTGCGCGATCCTGCCGTGCGCGAGCGGATGGTGATCAAATCTGTGGTCACGTCGTCTGCTATCGATGGGATTCGCGTCTCCTTCGAAGCGTCCCGGCAGGGCAGGCGTAAGTTGTCCGCCCGGAAGCGTCGCGTCAACGGGAAGAACGTCGCGATACCGCACACTCGCTGAGGAGCCGAGTTTTGCTACGCCTGGACCGCACTTCACACGACGTGCGCCACTGCTCGCGTAGAAGTCCCGCCACATGAGTCGGGAGCTAACTGGAACACGAGGCAGGAGTCGAACCTGCGTGCTTTGGGTTCAAAGCCCAACGGGGATGCCGACAACCCACGGCTCGTGTATTTGGATCAGGCGGCAGGAATCGGACCTGCGTGGGCTGCGTTCAGAGCGCAGCTGAGATGCCAGCAACCCACACCTGAATTGATTGGCGGGCCAGTAAGGAGTTGCACCCTACTTCCGGGCTTTGAAGACCCGTACCTCGCTACGAGGACCGACCCAAATTGGCGTAGCGCGGTGAGCCTTAAGTCACATGCCGCGAGCGGCACGGTCTGCTTTCCAGACAGCCCCCGGCCCTGCCGGGTTCACGCTCCAAGATGGCGGAAGGCGGTAGGTCTCGATCCACACATCCGTGAGGATGCCACTCGTTTTCGAAACGAGGGTGCGCGCCCGCGCACTTCACCTTCCAATACTGGCAGAGGCTGAGCGAGTCGAACGCTCACGACCCTTTCGGGTCATCATCGGGTTCAAGCCGACTAAGCACGCCACATGCGAGCCTCTGAATTGGCGGAGAGTGGACCACTCGAAGGCCATGCCGCAATCGGGCACCCATCGGTTAGCAACCGCGTGCAGGACCCTGCCTGCTTCACTCTCCTTGGTTGGAGCCCGACTGAGGACTTGCACCCCACGTTTCCCGCTTACAAGGCGGGCGCACCGCTATCTGTGCGTGACGGGCATGAGTTGGTGGGCCGCCCAGGAATCGCACCTGGATCACACCGCTTAAAAGGCGGGTCTCTGTCTCGCTGAGTTAGCGACCCTGAGCTGGTGCCCCACGATCGAATTGCACGATCCACCTCCGGGTTACGAATCCGGCGCTCCGCTGTCAGAGCTTGAAGGGCGTCTGGTGCCGAGGGCTGGATTTGCACCAGCTGCCTGCGCATTACCGGTGCGCTGCACATCTGAATGTGCTTCAACGGCGAAATGGCACCCACGGAGTGAGTCGAACACTCGCAACCCGCCTTCGGAGGGCCGGCGCCGAAGGTCCGTCGGCGTGGGTATGAATTGGCACCCGTGAGTGGAGTCGAGCCACTGCGATCCGCGTTCGTAGCACGGTCCCCGAAATCCCTCGGGCCACGGGCAAATTACTTCAGTCCTGCATCGCGCAGCATCTTCTTGGATGCGGTGTGCTTTTCGGCGTGATAGCGACCTTTCGTCACCCGTTCTCCGCTGAAGACATCCCGCGGTCGCTGCGCCGAGTACTTCGTGACTCCGAACCGCTGCTTCTCGAAGTCGGGGAGTCGATCCCAAGCCACCCTGCGGTTGGCATTCCAACGGCTCTTGAACAGTTCGATGCCATCGGGCTTCTCGCAAGTGATCCTGATCTCCGCGCAACCCTTCATGACAAAATGGAACCACGTCCCGTCGATCAGATGCAGCACGTTGTCCTTGTCGATTTCCACGAATTTGACGGGCTCTCTCTTCGGCTGGGACTTGCGGTATTTGACCCGCTTGATGATCCCATCCCGGGGATCGACGTAGAACTCTGGGCCGCGTTCCCACCTGGGGCTTTCATTGAGCCGGTAGTCATCCGCGAAGGCGCGACGTACCCACACTTTTCCATCATCAGCGAGGTAGAGATCCCTCATCGGAATCAAGTACTGGTCGAGGTGTTGCATGAGGTGGGCATTGACCGGCCGACTCATGTCAAAGTTGCGGCAGAGATCGGAATAGAACGTGTCGTACCGTTTCCCGCAGTACTTTCTCACCTGCCCTTTGAGGGGGGAGAGGAATTCGCCGAAGTCCTTGCTATCGCCGCCCCAGCGCCGACTGTTGCGGGAGATACCCTCCTGCATGGCGACGTTGTCCCCCTCTGAATTCGGGACGAATCCTTTCTTGTGTCTGTAGTAGCCGAAGCTCTTTCCACTCCCTCTGCGCTCATGCTCACAGAGGAGTTTGTTGAGATCTGCGCGCATATGCTTCTTTCGGTTGGTTGAAGCCAAGGGGGAGAGGGGCCGGGCTCCGCGCCGGCGCCCACGACCAAATGGATGTGGCGGGTGGACTTGCACCACCACCGACAGGTTTATGAGACCTGGGCACCGCTATTTGTGCTACGCCACAGAAGATAGAGAGCCCCGTGGCGGCCCATCAGCGACCGCCACGGGGGGGTTGTTACTTCACTCGATCACGCTGACCATGCGCTCGCGCTCACAGATGAAGCGCATGACTGCATCCGACCAGCCATCGACATGCAGCCACTTGCCGTAGCCCACGCCGTTGCGGTTGGACGCAACGTTGATCATGTAGCCGAGGCCCTTCGGCTCCGGCACACGATCGGCCGACTGCTCGTCCGTGATCACGATCAGACGGTCGTGCGGCAAGTCGCTGACCATCTTGACCGCGGCACCAAGCTGTGTGCTGCCCTTGCGGGTAGCCGTGCTGATCACGTCCCGCAGTGCCATACCTGCACGAGGCGCAACCTCGACACAGTTGTCACTGAAGACGAATACCCGCACGGACTTGCACACACCACGGGCCACGATCGCAACGCCAGCCGCCGCATCCGACCGGGTCATGTCGGACTTGCGGGAGAGCTGTGCCGACATCGAGCCGGAGTTGTCCACCAGCACGATAGTCGTTCCGGGGAGGTTCGGCAGCTCGGCCAGCGCTGCCTGCATTGCGGTGTCGAGCTCAGGCTCGAACAGCTTTGCATGCTGCGCCGCCGCGATGTACCGGAACGGAAGGAGCTTCTCAGCGCCGCCCTTGCGAGCCAGGATGGCCTCTCGTACGAGCTGCACGTCGACACCCGCCTGCACCATGTTGCGCAGGTTGCGGATAAGAGCGAAGTAGCCGAGCTTCTTCTCTCGGATCAGACGCTCGAACGTCTCCTTCTTGTCGGCACCGGCGGAGAGCTGCACTTCCCAGGTATCCGGGGTCGCCAGCTCGTTGGCCGCCAGCTTCTTCCACAGGACTGCCTGGGCCTCGTCCTTGGGTCTAGCGTGTGTCATGAAGAGCACGTCCCGCGGTGTGACCGCGGCATCGCGGTTGTACTTGGCCAGGTCGTACTCGCTGAACCGACGCAGACTCCACGCCAGACCGCGCTTTACCTGCTTAGACAGCGGCTGCTTCTTCTCCTTCCAGTAGAGAGCGAGAAACTCCGCCGGCTCGTCGGCCCGCTGGAGCACTCTGCCCATGGTCGTGGACAGCAGCTTCGGCCGGTCCTTGATCAGCGGGTGCCGAGCCAGCTCCCGCAGCAGCAGGAGCGGCACGTGGCGGAGGTGCATCTGCTCGCGGGCCTCGATGGCCAGCGCTACGACGTCCTCGGGTGCGCACTGAGCGGTCAGCTCAGCAATCCGCTTGCCGATTTCAGCGCCGTCCTCGTAGAACTCCGATTCCCACAGGAAGCAGGAGAGCACGGAGCGGCGCAGCTGTGCGAGCACGCCGACGTGGGGAGCGCGACCGCCCTCGTGAGTTGTCAGAGAGGCGCGCTTTGTGTTGGTACGCATGGGTTGTCTCTCCTCTTGGCTGACGAGTTACGGGGAACGAGCGATCACGGCCGGCCTTTCGGCCCTTCATGATGGAAATGAAGTAACCGATGATCATCACCACCGTCTAAAAGTGCCGGGAACAAGCGAACCGGTTTACAGCCTTGCGGCTGTGTAGGAGTCGAACCTACCTTTACCAGAAGTAACCGAACTCTTCGCCACGGCCAAATCGAAGACGGCCCGTGCAGGGAACGGGCGACCACAGTACGTAAGCGCTCTATCCGCTGAGCTACACGCACCAGGGGTGCGTGGCAGGACTCGAACCTGCGACCTCTCGTTCTTGAAACGAAGTAACTGCGATCTACACCACTGCCAAACCGGCGCCGGGAATGTGCGACAAGGGGCGTGAGCCCCTCCGGGACATCACTATCGAGGGTGAGAAGTAACCCTTGTCTGTCGCCACGGCCAAACTGGAAGCGGGAGCGCGAGTTGCACGCGCGACCTTCAGGTTATGAGCCTGACGGGGTACTGCTCCCCTATCCCGCAAATGGCGCCTCGAGAAGTGCTCGCACCTTCGTCTCCTGCTCTTCAGGCAGGCGCTTGAGCTGTCTCAGCTATCGAGGCCAATTGGTACGCCCGGCCAGATTTGAACTGGCATGCTTGAAGCACAGCCTTCTCAGGGCTGCGTGTCTGCCGATTCCACCACGGGCGTATGGTGCGGATCCCGCCGAGAAACAGCTTAGGTTTAAGCCGGCCAGGTCTGCTCATTCCCGTCAGATCCGCGAAAGGTGCCAAGCCCCGGACTCGCACCGGGAAGCGGTTAGGTTTGAGCTAACCAGGTATGCTAATTCCCGTCAGCTTGGCGGCACCCGCGGTCAGAGTCGAACTGACACCTGGAGACTTAGGAGATCTCCGCCGTTCCCTTCGGCGCGGGTATGGCGCCCCGAGTTGGACTCGAACCAACATCGTCGGCTTAGAAGGCCGTCTACCGGTCCCTCGGCCGGGGCGAACTGGAGCGGGCGAACGGAGTCGAACCGTCCCGTGCCTCGTTGGCAACGATGCCGCGCACCATGCGCGCCCGCGTCTTTTGGTAGCTGCCGCAGGATTTGCACCTGCTGCCTCCGACTTATCAGGTCGGTGCTCATCTGTATGAGCTTCGCAGCCATCGATTGGTCGGAGTGGCTGGATTCGAACCAGCGATCTCGTGCGCCCGAGGCACGCGCTCTAGTCCAGACTGAGCCACACTCCGAAGTTGGTCAGGACGGCAGGACTTGCACCTGCGGCTTCCGAGTTCCAGGCTCGGCTGTCTGCTGCTGACTTACGCCCTGAGGGAATGGACACGCCGGCAGGAATTGCACCCGCGTCAGGTCGCTTTGCTTACCGACCGCCTGTAGCTACTCGGCCACGGCGTGATCCTGGGGTGACAGGCTGGGCTTGCACCAGCTACAGCGGGGTCACGGCCCGCGGGCTATCTACTTCGCCTTCTGCCACGGATTGGTACCCTCGGCAGGACTTGCACCTGCATGGTCGTGTGGGGACCGCTTGGTTCTGAGCCAAGTGTGTCTGCTGATTCCACCACGAGGGCATCGAAATGGCGTTCCGTATCGGAATCGAACCGATCTCTCGCGCTTGAAAGGCGTGGGGTCTCACCAGAAACCCAACGGAACGTGGCGATCGTGCGGAGACTTGAACTCCGTAAGCCAGGCTTGAGAGGCCTGCTGCTCGAGCCGCTTTGCATTCACGATCATGCTTGGTGGAGCGCATCGGAATCGCACCGATCAGGCTATCTGCTTGCAAGGCAAATCCGGGTTCCTAGCCCGCACCCCAAATAGGTAGTTGGTTACGCCAACGACTCGTTCGATTCGCATTCGCTGGCCGCGTTTGCCGGCAACTTCACGGTTGGTACCGTCGGGTGGACTCGAACCACCTTCTCGCCGCTTAAGAGGCGGGACTCTCGCCCGTTGAGTTACGACGGTATGGGCTGGTGC
>Ga0207707_10000902_pt1 | contig 28985 bp, 21 predicted proteins | sample KBSC83BmetaG_FD_184336 | JGI IMG/M metagenome (GOLD analysis project Ga0207707, IMG submission 184336) | Corn rhizosphere microbial communities from Kellogg Biological Station, Michigan, USA - KBS C8-3B metaG (SPAdes) (version 2) | ecosystem: Host-associated > Plants > Roots > Rhizosphere ... | reverse complement strand
GCAAGAACATGGCAGAAGAGACCCCGGCCCCGAGCAACGGCCAAGCCGCCCCCCAGATGCAGATGGCGCTGCAGAAGATCTACGCGCGCGACGTCTCGTTCGAGGTTCCGAATGCGCCCAAGGTGTTTCAGGAAGAGGGCCAGCCGCAGGTCCAGCTGAACCTGAGTCACAAGGCCACGCCGATCGAAGGCGACAATTATGAAGTGGTGCTGACCCTGACGGTCACCTGCACCCTGAATGAGCGCACCGCGTACCTGGCCGAAGTGCATCAGGCGGGTGTGTTCTCCTTCACCGGCTTCGACCCGCAGAACCTTTCGGTCGTTCTTGCCACGTATTGCCCGAATGTGCTGTTCCCATATGCGCGCCAGGTCGTTTCCGACCTTGTCCTGAACGGTGGTTTCCCGCCGCTGCTGCTGCAGCCGATCAATTTCGACGCTCTGTACGCCGAGCAGCAGCGCCAGCAGCAAGGGCAGGGCGACGCCAGGCCGGCCCTGAACGCCTAAGGTGACGACTCGCGTGACGGTTGCCGTACTCGGCGCCGGATCGTGGGGCACCGCGCTGGCGGCGCTGTTGTGCGACAACGGTGCCGTCACCCGGTTGTGGGGACGGGACGCGGACGCGCTGGCGGACATCGCCGCCAGCCATCGCAACCAGCACTATCTGCCGGATGTCGAATTGCCGGTCGAGCTGGCATGCGTCCCGGATCTCGCCGAAGCACTGCATGGCGCCGACGTGGTGCTGGTCGCCGTGCCGAGCCACGCCTTCCGGCAGGTGTTGATCGAAGCCGCGCCGCTGTTGCCGGCTGCGGCGGGTTATGCGTGGGCGACCAAGGGCTTCGAGCCCGGCACGGGACGTTTCTTGCACGAGCTGGTGGCCGAACACCTGCCCGCCTCGTCTGCGGCGGTCGTGACCGGCCCCTCGTTCGCACGCGAAGTCGCGGCCGGCATGCCCACCGCCATCACCGTGCATTCCGACGACGATGCCTTCGCGCACCGCGTGGCCGAGTTGCTGCACGGCAACGCCTTTCGTGCCTACACGGGCAATGACATGCTGGGAGCGGAACTCGGTGGCGCGATGAAAAACGTGTTGGCCGTGGCGACCGGCGTCGCCGATGGCATGCAACTGGGCCTCAACGCGCGCGCCGGTCTGATCACGCGCGGCATGAACGAGATGCTGCGCCTCGGCGCGGCGCTGGGCGCCAAGCCCCAGACGCTGATGGGCCTGGCGGGATTGGGGGACCTGGTGCTCACCTGCACCGGGGATTTGTCCCGCAACCACCGCTTCGGTTTTGCGCTAGGCCGCGGCGTGCCGCTCAAGCAGGCGCTCGCCGACATTGGCCAGGTGGTCGAGGGCGCTGTCACTGCCGATGAAGTGATGCGGCTGGCCGTACGCCACGACCTCGACCTGCCGATCTCGCAACACGTGCAGGCGGTACTGCGTGGCGAGATGACGCCCACCGACGCCCTGCATTCCTTGCTGGCGCGGGAACGGAAGCCGGAGTACCCCGAAACCCTCTTCGGTTAAATGGGAGCATCCGGATCGTTTCCAAACGCAAAGCTTGCTCGAAGCGGCTGTTGTGGAAAGTCAGGCCATGGAAGGTCGTGGTGATCTTCCCCGGGGCCAATGCCACCCCGGCGAGCTTAGGGCAGATGGAGCGGCGATCAGGGATGATCGCAAAAGTGCGTGTATGCTGGGCATTTTGAGCACCTGAACGGTCGCGGATGCAACACCGCAGCAGCCCGAATGAAACCCTGGCGCCGAAGCGCGCCCCCACGGCTGGCGCACCGCTGCCGGCGGAGTGGTCACGCCTGATCGACGCCGCCGACGCGACGACGGCCGTGCCATCCGGGCAAGCCCCCATGCTGGGCTTCTTGCTGGAGCTGCTGCAGGACGAACCGGCGCTCTCGCGCCTCGAAGCGGCCCCCGTGTTGCTGGAAACCGTTGCCAAGGGCAGGCTCGGGCGCGCGGTGCCACTGGATTCGAAACAGCTTCTCGGCAGCGCGTTGTCCGATGCCGAAACGCGTCTGGCGGCCAGCGTGCTCGGTCTTCCGCAGACGCAGCGCAAGGGCCGTACCTACGCGCAACTCGCGGGCCCGTTCGGCGATGCGCTGCTGCGCGAAATCCTGGCCGATGCGCCCAGCCTTCTGGGTGGCGTCGCCGGGCTGCGCCTGTCGCTGGGCAAGCCGCGTCCGCTGGAGTGGGAATGGCAACTAGAACGCGACGGCCGCCAACGCTTGCTGCCGAAATTGCCGGCGCACCAGCGGCTGATCCGCGTGGGTGGATTGTGGTACCTCGATCCGGAGCGCGCCGAACTGGGCCCGCTGGATGGCGACGCCGCCGAAATGGCGCTCATCGAGGCACCCTCGCTTGCGCCGGAACACGCAGGACCCTTGGCTGCACGCGTCGCCGCGTCGCCCTGGGCCGCGCGCATTCCGGCTCCGCAAGCATTCGATGCCGTGCAGCGCGCGGATCTTGCACCCAAACCGGTCATGATCTACCAGGCGCTGACCCGGCACGCGCGCATCGGCGCGGGCACGCCGCCACTTGCGTACGCGCGGCTCGCGTTCGACTACGGCGGCGACCGTTTGCCGGGTCGCGGTGGCGAGGCCATCGTGCGCCGCGTGCGCAACGGCAAGCTGGTCGAGATCGTGCGCAAGCGTGCCGAAGAACTCGCGACGATGGAGCGCATGGAGCCCTTCGGGCTTGCGCCCGCGGTCGATTGCGAAGGCCTGCCGTGGGACATGGCCGACGCGCTGCCGGAAGACGCGTGGGTATTTCCCGGCAAAGGCTATGCCGGCGCGCTGGAAGTGAACACGCCTGCGCGCTGGCTGGGTCTGCGCGAAAAGCTGGAGAAGGAAGGCTTCGCCGTCGAATACGCTTCGAGCTTTCCGTTCGAAGTGCTGGAAGGTCCGCCACGCTGGTACGGCGTCGCGCACGTCGATGACGGTGGCGAGGCGTTCGAGTTCGAGATGGGTATCGAGGTCGAAGGCAAGCGCGTCAACCTGTTGCCGACCGTCGCGCGCGCACTGTCCGAACGCACGTTGTCGTTGACCGCACCCGAGAACGAAACCAGGGACGCCGTGTGGTACGCACCAGTGGACGACCGCCGTCGCGTCGCGGTGCCGCTGGCGACGCTGCGCAAGCTGCTGGCGCCGTTGGCTGAATACCTCACCCATCCGCGCGACAAGTTGCGCCTGCCACGCGTGCAGGCGGGGCGCCTGGAGGAATTCGAAGTCGCGTTGCCGAAGAACGGCAAGCTGGATGCGCCCAGGGGTCTCACCGGCTTCACCACGCGCCTGCGCGAAGCGGCGGAACACGCGTCCGACGCGGTGCCGGACGATTTGATCGCCGAATTGCGTCCGTACCAGCGCGAGGGCCTACGCTGGTTGAATGCGCTGGCCGATGCGGGGCTGGGCGGCGTGCTGGCCGACGACATGGGGCTCGGCAAGACCGTGCAGATGCTTGCGCACATCCTGGCGTTGAAGCAGAACTCCGCACTGACGCAGCCCGCGTTGATCGTCGCGCCCACCAGCCTGATCCCGAACTGGCAGTCCGAAACCGAACGTTTCGCGCCGTCGCTGAAAGTGCTGACGCTGCACGGGCCCGAACGCGTCAAGAGTTTCGATCGCCTGGCCGGACACGACGTGATCCTCACGAGCTATGCGCTGCTGCCGCGCGATCTTTCGGTGCTGCGCGAACAGCCGTTCGCGCTGGTGGTGCTGGACGAGGCGCAGCAAGTGAAGAATCCGCGCACGCAGGCGCGGCGCGCGCTGCTGTCGATCTCCGCGAAACGTCGCGTGTGCATGACCGGCACGCCGCTGGAAAATCATCTGGGCGAGTTGTGGTCGCAGGTCGATCTGGCGGTGCCGGGATTGCTCGGCGACGAGGGTTCGTTCCGCCGCCACTACCGCATTCCGATCGAACGCCAGGCCGACGCCGATTGCCAGGCGCGCCTCAACCACCGCATCGCGCCGTTCATCCTGCGGCGCACCAAGGCCCAGGTCGCGAAGGAACTGCCCGAGAAAACCGAGATCGCACGACGCGTGGTGTTGTGCGGAAAACAGCGCGAACTTTACGACGCGCTGCGCGTTTCGCTGGGCGACGAAGTGCGTGAAGTGGTGCGCCAGCGCGGTCTCGAACACAGCGGCATCATCGTGCTGGATGCGTTGCTGAAGCTGCGCCAGACGTGTTGCGATCCGCGTCTGGTCAAACTGGAATCCGCGCGCAGCGTGCGCGAATCGGCCAAGCTGGAATTGTTGATGGACATGCTGCCCGACCTTCTGAGCGAAGGCCGGCGCGTGCTGCTGTTTTCGCAGTTCACCGAAATGCTGGCGCTGATCGCACGTGAGTTGAACCGTCGCCATCTGCACTACGTCACGTTGACGGGCGACACGCGTGATCGTGCCGAGCCCGTGCGCAAATTCCAGGACGGCGAAGTACCGTTGTTTTTGTTGTCATTGAAGGCCGGCGGTGTGGGCTTGAATCTCACTGCCGCCGACACCGTGATCCACTATGACCCGTGGTGGAATCCCGCCGCGGAAACGCAGGCCGCCGATCGCGCGCACCGCATCGGCCAGGACAAACCGGTGTTCGTGTACCGGCTGATCTGCGCCGATACCGTCGAGGAGCGCATCGAGGATCTGAAGGCACGCAAGGCCGAACTCGCGCAGGCGGTGCTGGACGGTGGCGGCACGCGCGACAAGTTGAGGTTCGACGAGGAAGACCTCAACGCGTTGTTTGCGGGAGACTGAAGCGCTTCCCCCTCCGGGAGAGGCGGCCGCAGGCCGAGCGCGTAGCGCTGGGGTGAGAGTTCGGCATTGCGGCATCGTTGCTATCTTGCCCAAAAGCCGAACCCTCATCCGGCGCTTCGCGCCACCTTCTTCCTGAGGGAGAAGGGAAAGCGCGCAATGTTCAATCCTGATTCAAAACGGAGGCGCAATGACGCTCATCGATACTTTCGAAGGCGGCTGCGACTGCCGCTTCATCCGTTACCGGCTCACCCGCACGCCGCTGTTCGTGCACTGCTGCCATTGCCGCTGGTGCCAGCGCGAAACGGGCAGCGCCTTCGTCCTTAACGCGCTGATCGAAACCGAATGCGTCGAGCTGCTGCACGGCGAAGCCGAAGTGACGCTGACGCCCTCCGCGAGCGGCAAGGGCCAGAACATTGCACGCTGCCCGCAATGCCGCGTCGCGCTGTGGAGCCACTACCCGGGCGCGGGTCCGCGATTCGCGTTCGTGCGCATCGGCACGCTGGACAATCCCGACCGCTTCCCGCCCGACATCCACATCTTCACGATGTCGAAGCAGCCTTGGGTGCTCCTGCCCGAAGGCGTGCCGGCGATGCGCGAATACTACGATCGCGAGAAATGCTGGCCGAAGGAAAGTCTCGAGCGTCGCGCGACAGCGCTTGCAAAATCCTCTGTGTAGGTCGGGATGAGGCCGGGCTTCATCCGGACGAATCCCGACAAAATGTCGGGTTCGCGAAAACCGCTCGCCCCGACCTGCGCGTGCCGCTATTTCGGTCGTGGCCCGCGCATCGGCACCGGATGCCCGTACAGCGAAGCCGGGTCGCGCGAAAGGTTGTTCTTCTCCAGCGCGTCCAGATAGGCCTGCCAGTTCTTTTCCTGATTGGCGCCGAGGTCGTGGAGGGTTTCCCAGGAATAGATGCCGGTGGCATGGCCGTCGGTGAAACGCAGCGACACGGCGTAGTTGCCGACGGGTTCCAGTTCCATGATGCCGACCTCGCGCTTGCCCGCGACCAGCACCTGCTGGCCGGGACCATGGCCCTGCACTTCGGCGGACGGCGAATACACGCGCAGGTATTCGGCGGGCAGGGTGAAGTGCTCGCCGGAATCGAACGCGACTTCCAGCGTGCGCGATTTCTTGTGCAGGGTGATGTCGGTGGGTTTGGGTGTGGTCATGCGTGCGATTTTAGCGAGACCGAGCCTACGGCCGCCTGACGGCGATCAGTGTTTCAGCGTTGCCCGGCGTCCGGCGACGCCGAAACAGGTGGCGCCGCGCTTGCAGCCGGCGCAGGAACGGCCGCGCTTGCAGCCGCAGCGGGTGGTGTCGTTTGCGCGCGCGATGCCGGCACTTTGCTGGCGGGCAGCCCATCGATCATCTGCTCGGCCAGGCGCTGATAGCCTTCATCGAAATGGTGTCCTCCGGCTTCGCCGTGCACCGTCACCCAGGCGGGCAGGCCCCGCTCCGTGCACAAGCTGTCGTCGGCGTCGTCCTTGCCGTAGTAGCAAACCACCGGGAACCGCTTGTCCAGCGCCACGACCGGTGGCAGCGCGGGATAGTCCGGCACGTTGTTGAAACGATCGGACAGGTTCTTCAGCAGCATCGCCAAACGTCCCTGCGGCTTCATGTAACCCTGGAGCTGGATCTCGAACGTGGCATCGTGGCTGGGCGACAGCAGCACCAATTGGGTGATGTGCGAACGCGCGGCCGGGCTCAATTTGTCGATCAGCGTCGGCAGCACGTCGGCGCCGAACGAAAACCCGACCAGCCACGCGCGTTGCTTGTGCCACTTTGTCAGAGAATCACTGATCAATGCGTCGAGTTGCTGCGCGGCGACGTCGGGCGAACGGCTGCGCCAGAAATACTTGAAGCTGTTGACGCCCAGCACCGGAATGCCGCGCGCCGCGAACGCCGTGCCGAGCTGCTTGTCGAGATCGGCCCAGCCGCCATCGCCGGAATACAGGATCGTCAACACGTCGCCCTTGCCCGCGGGCGCCTGCACGCCCGGTGCGGGTGGGACGACGACGATGGAATGTTCCAGACTGGGCCGCGCGAACGGATTCCAGAACAGGGCGAAACCCAGCACGCACGCACCCAAGATCGACCCCATGATCCATTTGCCTCGTTTTGAAATCTTCATCGGCGCACCACCCCGCCAAGACCACCCGAAATCAGACTGGCGACGTTCGCAAGGATCATCGGCAGCGCGATGCCTCCCGGAACGGCCATGTAGCGCGGCTCCCATTCGGGGTCGAACTTGTCCTTGTAGCGCTTCAGGCCCTGGAAATTGTAGAAACGTTCGCCCCGCCCGAACACCAACGCGCCGAAACGATTCCACAGCGGCGCCAGCCGGCGGTTGGTCATGCCGGCCATCGGCGCCATGCCGAGGTTGAACCAGCGGTAGCCTTCCTGCCGCGCCCAGCGCATCAGCGCGATGAACAGGAAATCCATGCTGCCGGATGGGCTTTCCGGCGCGAAGCGCATCAGGTCCAGCGAGGCTTCTTCCTTGTTTCCGGTGAGGAACAGATTGGCGAAGGCGAGCAACCGTTCACCCTGCCAGACCAGCGCCATCGGCGTGCGGGAGAGATAGGTCGGATCGAACGCACCCAGCGAGAAACGTTTCTCGCGCGCATGCTTTTCGGCGAGCCACGCGTCGGAAATTTCCTTGAGCCGCGGCATCAGCGGCGACACCGCTTGCGCCGGTATGACTTCAAGCCGCAGCCCTTCGCGTTCGAGTTTGTTGAGCGTGCCGCGCAAGGTTTTCTTCGACTTGCCGTCAAGATTGAAATCCGCGAGCGGCACGCGCGCTTCCTCGCCGATCTTCAACAGATTCATGCCGACTTCGAGATACAGATCGAGGTCGGCCGGACTGACCTGGTAGAACACCGGCCAGCCGCCGGCGCGCTCGCATTGCTCCATGAAACTCCACACCAGTTCACGCCGGGCGTCGTCGTCATCACCCACCGGGTCACCCATGCTGACCCAACTGCGACCCTCGATGCCATACATCAGGAACGCGCGATCCTCGGGAGAAAACAGCAGATGCTTGTCGCCCATCAACGCGAGGTGTGCTTGCGCCGAACGATAGTTGCGGATCAGCGGCCACGCGCGCTCCAGCTCCGCCGCGCTGGGCGACGCGCGGCGCGGTGTCTGTGGGCGGATCAGGCTGGCCAACGCGAACAGCAACCCCGCCGCGGCCGCGGCGACGAGTGCCCGCAGCGCGCGCGGCGCGCCGCCGTGATGGAAACTGAATTCCCACCACAGGCTGGTGCTGTAATCCACGTGCTTGTAACTGAAGAACACCAGCCACGCGGCACAGCCGAGCACCGCGAGAATTGCGACGATCCAGCCCGGCGAAAAGGTGGTGCTGAACAACGACGCGCGGCGATAAAACAATTTGTGCGCCGGCATCAACGCGAGCGCGAGCAGGCCAAGGAAGATCGCCTCTTCGTAATCGATGCCCTTCAGCAGCGAGAACACCGCGCCCGCCAGCAGCAGGACGAGCGCCAGCCAGTACGCCGCGTCCAGCCGGCGTTGCAGGCCGCGCGCGAGGATCAGCAGCAGCATCCCGATCACGCTGGCCAGCAGGTGCGAGACTTCCAGCACCGACAGCGGCAGCACGCTGCGCAGGATCGCCATGCGATCGGGCAGCGCCTTGGTCGCGCCGGAAAACAGCAACACGGCGCCGGAGACCAGCGTCAGTCCTGCGAAGAACGGGGGCAGCAGTCCCGCGAACCAGGGCGACCACGGCACGTGCCGACGCAGGCTCTGCGCCTCGCGCTGCAGCACCAGCACCGTCGCGGCGCCGAGCGGCATCAGGTAATAGATGATGCGGAAGGTCGCGAGCGAACCGAGGATCGGCGCCGCCAGATGTTCGTTGCCGGTCGCACCGAAGCCGGCCAGCATCACCGCTTCGAACACGCCCAATCCGCCCGGGACGTGGCTGATCAATCCGGCGATCTGCGCGACCACGAAGATCGCGAGGAAATGCCCGAAGCCGGCATTGAGGCGATCCGGCATCAGCACGTACATCACCGCCGCCGCAAGCGACCAGTCCAGCGCGCCGACCGCGACCTGGCGTATCGCGTGCATCGGTGTGGGCAGTCGCAACTTCCAGCGCCACAGGTTCAGCGGGCGCCGGACGAAGCTGCCAAGAATCCACGCCAACGGGATCGCCACCATCACGCCGGCGAACGCGACTCGCCAACCGCTCATCGGTAGGCCCGACGGCAACGGCACCACCAGCAACGTCACGCCGGTCAGCGCCAGCAGCCCCAGCCAGAAGCTCAGCGTGCAATACAGGATCAGCTTGCCGATCTCGGTCGGCGAAAGGCCGCTTTGCAGGTAGAAGCGATAGCGGATCGACCCCGAAACCAGCAGTGACATGCCGACGGCATTGCTGAAGGCGTAACTGATGAAGGAGATCAGGGTGACGCGCCGCCATGGCAAACGTTTGCCGATCGCGGCGAGGCCGAAACGATCGTAGAACGACATCACGCCGAACCCGAGTATCGTCAGTGCGATGGCGAGAACGAGCCGCTTGCGCGACACGCCTTCGACGTAGTCGCGGATCTCGTTGTAGGTGACGTGGCGCGCGAGCAGGTGCAGCGCCCACAACGCCAGCGCCAGCATGCCCAGCGATACCAACGGTCCCGCGACCCGGCGCAGCCACACGCTGCGCGGGCTGGGCGGCGTCAGCGCGCCATCGGCGCCTGGCATCTGCGCAAGGTTCTCCACGCGACGTTAGTTTCCCCTGAAAGCGCCAGTTTAAGGCACGCGCGGCAGCCGGCCGTGAATGGCCGTTGCATCGCCGCGATTGGCGTCAATCCCTGATTCCTCGTCATTCCGGCGCAAGCCGGAATGACGACAGAGGGGTTTGTCCTACCTGTCCTGATGCAACGGCCATGGACGGCAGCGTGAGCTATTGTGCGCTGCCGAACCCCGAGCCCGTGAAGTCGATCCGCGGCGGCTGGTCGGCGACGTCCAGCAGCACCTGCGCGTAAGGCTCGTCGAAACTCACCGTGGAAATCTCGTCCCAGCCGAAGAACGAAGGCTCGCGCAGCCATTCGGCGTCGGGGGTGATTTCCTGCAGCGTGAAGCCGTCCTCCTCGATCCCGAGCGGACGGCCGATGTAGCACACCTCATGCTCGTCCTCGGTATCCACGTGCACGCACATCACCGCCGCGTACTCGGCCGCGGCGCGCACGACCTGGGTGATGTCGTCCAGCGGGAAGTTGCGCGGCAGGCGCGGATGGATGTTGCGGATCGCCAGGGCCTTTTCGATGAAGACGTGATGGCCGTCCGGCGCCTCGACCTCGGTGATGTCGGCCAGCCGCATCGCGTACAGGCCGTCAAAGCTGATCTGGTCGCCGACCACCCACATCAGCAGCCATTCCTTGCCGATGCCCGCGAGGTAGCCGCAGAAGCTCCCGTCCTCGATGTTGTTGCGCCACACCCTCACGAGTTCGCCGCGCTGCATGGCGCCGCGCAGCTTCGGGCGCGGACTTTCCGATTGGAATTTCAGAATCTTGCCCATGGCGTCATTCTAGCTGGGGCGGGCAGGGGCTGCCCGGCCGCAGGTCTCACAGGATGTAGCGTGACAGATCTTCGTTCGAAGCCAGATCTTTGAGGTTTTTATCCACATATTCGGCGTCGATAGAGTACTTTTCGCCGCTTTTGTCCGCGGCCTCGAAGGAGATCGACTCCAGCAGCCGCTCCATCACGGTCTGCAGGCGGCGGGCGCCGATGTTTTCGGTGCTCTCGTTCACCTTGAAGGCCACCTCGGCCACCTTGGCGATGCCGTCGTCGGTGAATTCCAGCTTGACGCCCTCGGTATTCAGCATCGCGGCGTACTGCTTGGTCAGCGCATTGTTCGGCTCGGAAAGGATGCGTTCGAAGTCCTTGACCGACAGCGCCGACAATTCGACCCGGATCGGCAGGCGGCCCTGCAATTCGGGGATCAGGTCGGACGGCTTGACCATCGAGAACGCGCCCGAGGCGATGAACAGCACATGGTCGGTCTTCACCGGGCCGTACTTGGTGGACACGGTCGAGCCCTCGACGAGCGGCAGCAGGTCGCGTTGCACGCCTTCGCGCGACACGCCCGCGCCGCCCCAGTCGCTGCGCTGCGCGACCTTGTCGATCTCGTCGATGAACACGATGCCGTTCTGCTCGCAGTTCTCGACCGCATGCGCGCGCAGCTCGTCGTCATTGAGCAGTTTGCCGGCTTCCTCGTCGATCAGCATCGGCCGCGCGGCCTTGATCTTGAGTTTGCGTTTCTGGATCTTGCCGCCGCCCATGCTCTGGAACATCGAACTCAATTGCTGCGACATTTCTTCCATGCCGGGCGGCGCCATGATCTGCACGCCCACGTTCATGGAAAACTCGAGCTCGATTTCGCGCTCGTCCAACGCACCCTCGTGCAATTGCTTGCGCAGCTTTCCGCGCGTGGACGATTCGGAATCGATCTGTTGCGTGTCGCCCTGGCTGTCCCAGCCGCTGCTCCGTTCGCGGCGCGGCAACAGCGCGTCTAGGATGCGCTCGTCGGCGTGCTCCTCGGCCTGGGATTTCACGCGCTCCTTGGCGAGATCGCGCGTCAGCTTGTAGGCGACGTCGGCGAGGTCACGGACGATCGAATCGACGTCCTTGCCGACATAGCCGACCTCGGTGAACTTGGTCGCTTCCACCTTCACGAACGGCGCTTTCGCGAGCGTCGCGAGGCGCCGCGCGATTTCGGTCTTGCCGACGCCGGTCGGGCCGATCATCAGGATGTTCTTGGGCGTCACTTCGTTCCGGAACGAGGGCTCGAGCTGCATACGCCGCCAGCGGTCACGCAGCGCGATCGCCACCGCGCGCTTGGCGTTGTGCTGGCCGATGATGAAGCGGTCGAGTTCGTTGACGATTTCGCGGGGGGTGAGTTCGCTCATCTTTCTTCTCAGAGTTCTTCGATCGTCACGTTGTGGTTGGTGTAGATGCAGATGTCGCCGGCGATGCCGAGCGCCTTCTCGACGATGGCGCGTGCGTCCAGGTCGGAGTTGTCCAGCAGCGCCTTGGCCGCGGCTTGCGCGTAGGGTCCGCCGGAACCGATCGCGATCAGGCCGTGTTCGGGTTCCAGCACGTCGCCGTTGCCGGAAATCAGCAGCGAAGCCTCCTTGTCGGCCACGGCCAGCATGGCTTCCAGTCGACCGAGCCGCCGGTCGGTGCGCCATTCCTTGGCCAACTCCACCGCCGCGCGGGTCAACTGGCCGTTGTGCTTGGCCAGCTTGTCCTCGAACAGCTCGAACAGCGTGAACGCATCGGCGGTCGCGCCGGCGAAGCCGGCGAGTACGTCGGCGTTCTTGCCGAGCCGGCGGATCTTCTTCGCGTTGGCCTTGACCACGGTGTTGCCCAGCGTGACCTGGCCGTCGCCGCCGAGGACGACCTTGCCGTTCTTGCGTACGGAAAGGATGGTGGTGGCGTGAAAAGACTCCATGGCGGCCTCTTGGCGGCGGGTAATGTCGCCTAGGTGGGGGCGGCGGCGGACGATGGCAACCGTGCCGAACGACCCGACCATATGCGATAAGGAAGCGCCAGATTGCGCGTTGCTGGCGCCGCGAGTATCGTTAAATCGAAGTTGGCGGTTGGCTGGATTGGAGGGGGATGGTGCGCGACACGTTGGAGCGCGTTGCATCGGTGCATCCGGAACGGCTCAGCGTGCGCGTTTACGTTGTTTGGTATCCACTGGGAAGAACCCATGAATCACAAAGTGAAACGCTTGTCGCTGGCGGTGCGCGTCGGTTTGACGGCTGGATTGGTTGCAGTCGCCGGGCTGGCTCAGGCGCAACAAGCACCAGCGAACCCGAATCAGGCCGTGAACGGCCAGGATCAGTCCAAGGGTCAGCCAAAGACCCTGCAAACCGTCGTAGTCACCGGCTCGTTGATCCGGCGTGTGGATACCGAAACCGCCAGTCCTGTCACCATCATCGATCGCCAGAACATCACCAATTCCGGCAAACCGACACTCGGCGACGTGCTGCAGCAGTTGCCGAGCATCGCGGGCAACGCCACCAATCCGCAGAACAACTCCAACGGCGGCGGCGTCGCTTCGCCGTTGACCGAGGGCGGCGACGGTGCCTCGCGCGTTTCGCTGCGCGGCTTGGGTACCGGCCGCACGCTGGTGCTGATCGACGGCCAGCGCATGCTCAACGCCGATCTGAACCTGATCCCGCAGAACATGATCCAGCGGATCGACGTGCTGGCCGAAGGTGCATCGACGACTTACGGTTCCGACGCCGTGGGCGGTGTGGTCAACATCCTGCTGCGCCATGATTTCGATGGCGCCGAAATCTCACTCAACGACGGCATCTCCGGCCACGGCGATGGCCAGCGGCATGGTCTCAGCCTGACCATGGGCCACACGGGCGACAGGTACAACATCGTCGGCGGCCTCGACTACAACAAGTACAATGCGGTGCCCAACTCGCGCCGCGATTTCGCGGCGCACCAGTTGTATCTGTCCGACGGTCAGGTTTCCGTATCCGGATCGTCGTCGATCCCGACCGGCAAAATCCTGATGCCCCCGGGGCTCCCGGGTTTGTCTGGCTGCGCAACGGGCTATGCCACGCTGGCCAGCGGCAACGGCACCAGCTTGGGTGACTATCGCTGCTTCACCAACACTCCAACAGACCGGTTCAATTACGCGGCCTACAACTACATCCAGGTTGCGCAGCAACGCACCGACGGCTTCGTGCTGGGCAGCTTCAACCTGACCGACAACATCACGGCCTTCGTCGATGCCTTCTACAACCATACCGAGTCGGCGGGCCAGGACGCGTCGATTCCGGTGGGCACCGGTGACGGTCTGATCATTCCCGCCACCGCATCGTTCAATCCATTTGGCGTGACGTTCAACCTGCCGGGCGTGTTGCCCAGCGACCCGAACAACGGCTTCAGTTTTCAGACCCGCCTCACCGGCGTGGGTACGCGCATCCATCCCTATACCACCAGCACCGGACAGTTGATCGCCGGATTGCGCGGCGCCGTTGGCCAGAGCAGTTGGAACTGGAACGTGAGCGTGGATTACGGCCACACCTCGCGTACGCAGGTCGACGAGAACGAACTGTATATCCCCGCGTTGCAGGCAGCCATCGATGGCGGCGCCAACATCTTCGACCAGGCCGACAACGGTGCGGCACTGGCTGCGGGCGCGCTGGATGCCGTCTACCGGAAGCGCGAGATCATGCGGCAGATTTCTGCAGGCGCCAACGGCAATCTGTTCTCGTTGCCGGCCGGGGACGTGCAGCTTGCGGTCGGTGCGTTGTATCGCAAGCAAAGCCTGAACTACACGATCAATCCGCTTGCGACGCTCGATGTGCCTACTGGTACATGCCAAATCTCGGGAGAGGCCTGCGGTTCGCCCGGCGCCGGCGACGACAACGTCAAGGAAGCCTTCGCCGAAACGTTGATTCCGCTGTTGAAGGACGTGCCGGGTGCGTACTCGCTGAACCTCGATGTGGGCGTGCGTTACTCCGACTACGACAGTGCGGGTTCCACCACCAACGGAAAGATCGCCATCGAGTGGCGTCCGATCCAGGACCTGCTGGTGCGCGGAACCATCTCGCAAGTATTCCGGGCGCCCAACCTCGACCAGCTTTACGACGGACGCTCGATATCCCAGCCCAACTTCAATGATCCCTGCAACGGTCTGGACGCAGCGGAATTGGCGCAACACGCCAATGCGTGCCAGTACGCGCTCCCCGGTTACATGGCGAGCGGTCAGCAGGTCAACTCGTACTACTCGGGCAGCAGGGTGGTGAACAGCAATCTCAAGCCCGAGCATGGCAAGTCGGTCGACTTCGGGCTGGTCTACAACCCGAGTTGGGCGCCGGGATTGAATACGAGCCTCGACTTCTGGCACATCTATCTGTACGACACCTTGGTGCCGATCTCGCCGACCACGGTGGTGTACTCGTGCTTCAACAACAACGCGAGTCCGCTCTGCTCGTTCATCCATCGCTACGACGACACCACCCAGGTTCCGGGGCAGGTCAACTACATCGACGGGCCGGTGTACAACCTGGGCACCCTGAGCACCAGCGGCATCGACTTCACGGCCAATTACAAGATCCCGCACTTCGACATGGGCGGTTTCAATCCGGGCGACTTCAAGCTCGGACTGGCCACCAGTTACATTGCCACCTTCAACAACAACGCGACACCGGGCGTGCCCGGATCCACCGTGGACAAGCTGGCCGGCACATGGAGTGCGCAGTTCGGCAACGTGTCGCGGTGGCGCGGCACGGTCACGCTCGGCTGGAACCGCGGCGACTGGGATGCGCAGTGGCGGACACGCTACATCAGCCCGGTGACTGCACTCAGCGCGGACGCTGCCACTCACGCCAACCTGGCTGTGGCTTCGGTGGTGTACAGCGACGTGCAGCTGGGCCTGGTGGTGCCGACCCTGCACACACGCTTCGACGTGGGCGTGGACAACGTCTTCGACAAACTGCCGCCGCTGATCTACCAGAACGGACAAGGCAACACGGACTCCAACACCTACGACATGATGGGCCGCTACTACTGGGCGAGGGCGACGCTGAAGTTCTGAGCGTTTGTGTTGGCGGCATTCGGACCGGACAAGGGCACCGCGCAAGCGGTGCCCTTTTGCATCCGCTAGAGTCGGGCCCCTCTTTGCGTGATTGGCCCCGCATGACCGCTTCGTCCATCTCGATCGTCGACTCCATGGCCAACGCATGGAAAGCGGGCGATATGAAACGTGTGCTCACATTGGCGAGGCAGGCTTCCGGCGCTGAGACGGACAGTGTGGGATTCCTCGGATTGCTTGGCTTGGCGCAACAACAGACTGGCGAATACCCCCGGGCTGCGCAGACGTTCGAACGGCTGACGCGGATGCAGCCGGATGTCTCGGCTTGGTGGAACAATCTCGGCGAGGTGTCCCGGCAAGCCGGTAATTTGTCGGCATCCGAACAGGCGCTGCAGAAAGCCAAATCGCTGGCGCCGCGCGACGCCGAGGTGCACTACAACCTCGGCCTGCTTTACATCCAGCAGCAGCGCTGGTCGCTGGCGCGCGAAGTGTTGCTGGACGCGGTCCAACTTGCGCCGGGCTTCGTCGAAGCACGTTTGGAGGCCGCCCACGCCTGCCACGTCTGCGGTGACATCGAGAGCGAGGAGGCCATGCTGGAAGGCGCGGGGGACTGGCCGCCGCAGCCCGCGGAGCAGGCTTTGGTCCTGGCTTCGATCCTGTCGGTACTGGGACGATTGGAAATCGCGCTGAAAGTGCTGTCTCAGGCGCGCTTGCCCGAAGGGCCCGCGGCCCAGGCCATGCGGCTGCGCATCACGGCGCAGCGCATGGCGTTGCACGAGCGCAACAACCAACTCGATGAAGCGTGCCGGGAGCTGCAACGGCTGCCGCTGGATGCGCTCGATGCACTGGATGCCAATGCCATTGACGCGCGCCTCGATGTTTGGCGCGCGCATGCGGCGATGGCGATGCGCGAGCGGCGATATGAAGCCGCCGCCGCACTCTACAAGCGCGTGTTGGACGTGGCCAAGAATCCGGAGGTCGTGTCGACTGCCGCATTCGGCCTGGCCTCGGCGTGCGACCGGCAGGCGCATTGCCGCGATGCATGGAAGGCGCTTGAAGTTGCCCACACAATGCAAATGCAGATCGCGCGACAGACGGCCCCTGAATTGTCGGCAGAGGATCGCCAGCCCTTGCCGATGGTGGCGCGAACGGTGGACGCGAATGCGTACGCGAGATGGAAGTCGTTGGCCGGACCTGCCGTGTCGAAAAGTCCGGTGTTCGTGATCGGCTTTCCGCGTTCGGGGACCACGCTGCTGGAACAGATGCTCGATGCGCACCCGGATTTCCGTTCGATGGACGAGCGCGGCTTCGTTTACCAGTTGATCGAACGCATGGAGCATGCGGGGCAAAGCTATCCTGCCGACCTCGCTACGCTCACTCAGGACGAGGCCGATCAATTGCGAGCGGTCTATTGGCGACTGGTCGAACACACGCTGCCTGATATCGGACAGCGTCGCCTGATCGACAAGAATCCGCTGAACATGCTGTGCCTGCCGATGATCCTGCGGCTGTTCCCCAATGCGCGGATCGTCCTGTGCATTCGGCATCCTTGCGACGTGCTCTTGAGTTGCAGCATGCAGGCGTTCCGCTCGCCCGCGTTCCGGGTGATGTGCTCGTCGCTGCCGCGGCTCGCGCGCGGCTACACGGACGCTTTCGAACAGTGCTGCCGGCATATCGAGGTCTTCAGGCCGCGCGTGTTGGAGTGGCGCTACGAATCCGTCGTCGATGACTTCGATGCTGCGGTCATGCGGCTCGGGCAGTTCCTGGAGGTCGCGGACGCTTCACCGTTCGCGGGCTTCGCAGCGCGCGCGCGCGACAAGCAGTTCATCGCGACGCCGAGCTACGCGCAGGTGACGCAACCGGTCAACGCGGCGGCGGTGGGGCGTTGGAAGAATTACCGCGAGCAGTTCGAGCCGGTGCTGCCGATGCTGCGTCCGTGGATCGAACGATTCGGCTACACCTCATAGACGGCGTGCTTATTTGCGCTTCGCGCGCGGGTGCGCCGCGTCGTACACCTTGGCGAGGTGCTGGAAATCGAGGTGCGTGTAGATTTGCGTCGTGCCGATGTCGGCGTGGCCCAGGAGTTCCTGCACCGCGCGCAGGTTGCCCGAGGATTCCAGCAGGTGCGAGGCGCAGGAATGCCGCATCAAGTGCGGATAGACGCGTCGCCAGATGCCTTGCGAACGCGCGCGGCGCTTGATCGCGGCGCGCACGGCGCCGGAGGTAAGCGGCTGGTCGCCGCGCCCTTGCAGGATCGGTGCGTCCGCGCCCGCGGATTGCGATGTCCGCAATGCGGCCAATGCTTCCAGCGCCATTCGGCCCACCGGCACGATGCGGGTCTTGTTGCCCTTGCCGGTGACGCGCAGCAGTCCCTCGTCGGTGTCGAGATCGCGCCAGCGCGTTCCGCACAATTCCGACACGCGCAGGCCGCTGGAATACAACAGCTCGAGCATCGCACGGTCGCGCAGGGCCAACGGGTCTTCCGCCGTGATTTCGACCAGCGCCGTAGCTTCGTCCACATCCAGCACCTCGGGCAGCTTGCGCCGCACTTTCGGCGAACGCACGCCCGCGGCCGGGTTGTTCTGGATTTTTCCTTCGCGTGCGAGAAACCGGAAGAAGCTGCGAAATGCGGACAGCATCGCCCGCAGCGATGGCGGTTCCAGGCCTCGGCGGTGCTCGTTGGCGATCAGCGTCTGCACCTGCTCGCCGCGCAACTCATTCCACGACTCGAGCGAAAGCCCGTCGGCAAAACGCGTCAAGGCTTCCAGTGCGTGCGTGTAGTTGCGCAGCGTGCCCGGCGAATAGTGCCGCTCGACTTTCAGGTAATCCAGGAACCGTGCGGCGTCGGCGGCGAGAACGCTCATCTCATGCCGCCCGGTTCATTCGGTTGCGAAGCGCGCGATCGCGGCGTCCAGTGCCTGCGCGATCAGCTTCAGGAACAGCGTACCGATGCCCGGATGGAAGCGATTGGGATCGTTGCTCCCGATCGCGAGCATGCCTTCGCTGCCGATCTTCAGCAACGCTGCGGAATGCACCTTGTCCGCATCGCTGCCGAACAAACGGTCGAGTTTGGCCTGTGCGAGCCTGCCGCATGCGGGTTCGCCGCGCGCGAGGAAATCCGTGAACGCCGGAAGCGCCGGCTTGCCTTCGGGCACGCAGATCAGCCAGTCCGCACGTGGCAGGTCGGCGCCGTTGCGGAACAGCACCACGCGCACCAGGTCGGAATGAAAGTCCTCGTTCAACGCGCCGACGAAACTCTTCAGCACGTCCGACAAGTTGTCGTCACGCAGCAGGCCGACGGTGAGCGTGTGCACGCGCACCATCAGCTGCTCGTTGTCGCCCGCGATCGCCACCAGCTCCGCCAGCCTTTCGTTCAACTCGCGGTTGCGCGCGCGCAAGGCTTCGAGCTGGTAAGCCGCAAGCGACGCGGCGGGTCCGTTTTCGCGCGGCATCACCAGTTCGATGGCGACGTCGGGAAAATGTTCGAGGAAGCGCGGGTGCTGGCGCAGGTATTCGGCAACGTCCATCGCTTCAAGGCTTTGCTTAAGGGTCAAGTCGGCCATGCTGGGCTCCGGTGGCATGCGGGCAGTTTGGTGAGTTGCGCAAGATCGTGCAATGCCACTCACACTCCCAGCCACTCGCCTTCAAATACGAAGGTTGCCGGCCCGGTCATCCACAGCGTGTGGCCCGGCCCTTTCCACGCGATCCGCAGGTTGCCGCCCGGCAGCTCCACGCACACGTCGTCCCCGACACGATCACGGTTGCGCAGTGTGGCGACCGCCGCGCAGGCGCCGCTGCCGCAGGCCAGCGTCCAGCCGGCACCGCGCTCGTGTACGCGCAACTTGACGTGGTGTGCATCGATGACTTGCACGAAACCCGCGTTGACGCCGCGCGGGAAGCGCGGGTGCATGGTGATCCGCGGGCCCAGATCGTCCAAGTGCGGATCGCGCATGTCGACCACTTCCAGCACCGCGTGCGGATTGCCCATCGACACCGCGGCGATCTCGATCCGCTCATCGTCGAGATCCAGCGGATAGGTGTCAGCAACCGCCCGGGCATCGAAAGGTATCTGAGCGGGTTCGAACATCGGCTCGCTCATTTCCACCGTCACAGTCGAGGCGTCGTCCAGCCGCATCCCGATCACGCCGGCGGGACTCTGCAGTTTCACCGTCGTGCCGATCGCGATCGCACCCGCGCGATGCAGCCAGGCACCGATGCAGCGTGCGCCATTGCCGCACTGTTCGGCGATCGAGCCGTCGGCGTTGCGGATCGAATACGCGGCGACGCAATCCGGATCACGCGCGGCTTCGATGATCAGCAACTGGTCGAAGCCGATGCCGGTATGGCGATCGGCCATCGCGCGAATCCGGGCGTCGCCGGGCGGTGACGAGGACGCGCGAGCATCCAGCACCACGAAATCGTTGCCGAGGCCGTGCATCTTGGTGAAGCGAAGACCCACGTGCGACCCCGCGGCCTCAGCCGCCATCGGAGGAAGATGATGCCGGCGCCGCAATGGTTGCTGGACCAGCGGGTTTGGCGGCCGATGTCGTCGCTGCCGGTGTCGAAGCAGCGGATGCCGGCGCCGCAGCCTTGGTCGGCAGGTACAAGGGTCCCTTTTGCCCGCAACCGGCGAGCAATCCGAAACCGAGCAACAGCAGGGGTGCGGCAAAGTAGCGGTGGCGCATGCGTGCGGCCCAACAAGGCGATGGGTGAGTATAAGACCCGCGAAAGGCGCGTACTTCATCGCTGAAGTGCTGCGAGGATTGGGCGCCGCATTTTGCCCACGGGCACCCAGGTCAGGGCGCCGGGGTCACCAATGCTTTCAGGTAGCGCCAGCCATCCGCGCCGTCTTCGTAGAACCCCGGCAGCCGCGCGATCCGGGTGTAGCCGCGCCGTTCGTACAGCGCGATCGCGGACGGATTGTCGGTACGCACCTCGAGGCGCATCGACGTGCAGCCGCGTGCGCGGGCGTCGGCTTCCGACGCGGCCAGGAGCGCGCCGCCAAGGCCCGTTCCACGTGCGTGCGTGCCGACCGCGAGTGAGTATAGGCGCGCGGCAGACGCGTTGCGACGATAGAACACCACCGCCGCGGCGTCGACGCGGCCGGACGTGCCGCTCACGAAAACCACTGCGCTGTCGCTGCCGATGTGGCGGCGCCACTGCGCGCGGCTCATGCGGTCACTGTCGAAAGAGGCTTCCTCCAACGCAAGCAATCCGTCAACGTCGGCGCGGGTGGCGCGACGGATCGAGGGAGCGGTTCGGGTGCGCGGCATGGTGACGCAAGCGTGGCGTACCGGTTTGCGACGCGCAAGCCTGAATCGCCGCTTGCCCGGCAGCCGCAACCCCTTGCGTTCGACTCGCGCGGTGCCGACACTGCGCCCTCCAGACGCCGTGCAAAACCTGCCGCGGCGCAAGGGTTCGAATCAGGAAGATCGCAATGAGCCGGCTGGTCATCGTCGTCGAAAAACCTTCGGACTGGGGTTCGTATTACCCCTCGGACAACGTCGTTACCGCGATGCAGTACCTTCGCGAGCCACTGGGCGGCGACGAGCGAACCCACGTCATCAACCTGTGCCGCAGCTACAAGTATCTCGGCATTGGCCATTACGTTTCGCTGCTGGGCGAGGCGCGTGGACATCGCGTGATTCCGTCGGTGCGCACGATCAGCGACCTGCGCAAGCGGGCGCTGTACAACCTCGACGTCGAGGATCTCAACCAGAAGCTCACGCATTTCCTCCCGGCGGGTGGCCAGGACACGACGGACCTCGGCATCCTGGTTTATTTCGGCGTCACCTCGTATCCCGCGCTCCAGGATCTGGCGCGGCAGGTGTTCGAAACGTTTCCGTGCCCGCTGTTGCGCATCGAATTCGAACGCGATCGCGTGTGGCAGATCAGCGCGATCAAGCCGGTCGGGCTGCACACGCTGGATGATGCGCAGGAAGATGCGTTCGCGCAGGCGCTTGACGCGTTCTCAAGGCGCCTGTGGCGCAAGCCACGTGCGCGCAAGCAGTTCCGCTACGACCTCGCGATGCTGGTCAATCCCAAGGAAGCGATGCCGCCGTCCAACGCGCGCGCATTGAAGCAATTCATCACCGCGGGCAGGGATCTCGGCATCGAGGTCGATCCCATCCAGAAACACGATTATCCGCGGCTCGCCGAATACGATGGCCTGTTCATCCGCGAAACGACCGCGCCCGACGACCACACCTACCGGTTCGCGCACAAGGCCGAACGCGAAGGCATGGTGGTGGTCGACGACCCCACCTCGATCCTGCGCTGCACCAACAAGATCTACCTGAACGATCTGCTGCGCGCACACAAGATCGCGGTGCCGCGCTCGGAAGTGTTGTACCGCGAAGATTCGAAACAACAGCGCGAATTGCCGGAAAAGCTCGGGTTTCCATTGGTGCTGAAGATTCCAGACGGCTCTTTCTCGCGCGGCGTGATCAAGGTGGACGACCAAGAACAATTGGTCAAGGCGGCGGCGCACCTTTTCCAGAGTACGGCGCTGCTGATCGCGCAGGAATTCCTCTACACCGAATTCGACTGGCGCATCGGCGTGCTCAACCGCAAGGCGCTGTACGCCTGCAAATACTTCATGTCACGCGGCCATTGGCAGATTTACAACCATAGTGCGCGCGGCAGTGCGCGTTCCGGCGGCTTCGAGTGCCTCAAGATCGATGACGCACCGACGGATGTGATCAGGCTGGCCCTGCGCGGCGCAGCGGCGATCGGAAACGGCCTGTACGGCGTCGACATCAAGCAGACCCGCGACCGCACGGTGCTGATCGAGGTGAACGACAACCCTTCCGTTGATGCCGGCGTGGAAGATGCCGAGCTGGGCGACGAGCTTTACCGTCGCGTGATGCATGAGTTGCTGCGACGGATGGAAGCAAAACGGAACGGCGTCGCAGCTTGACGAAGCGTCATGCCGCCTTCCGCCTTGCGGGTCTGCCGGGGCTGGTATTTGCGGCCCTCCGGCGCCGGAGGGCCTGCACGTTCGGGCGCTGAATCGAGCCAGCCGGGCGCCGTGGTGTTTCCGCTCGCGGCAGGAATGCGCGCCTCGCAGCCAGCAGCACGCATGGCGCCATGAGCAGCCAGAACGCCGGCGACCATCCGAGCGTTGCATCGCGCCAGGGCAACGGCGTCAAACCGAACAGCACGATGCCGCAGGCGAGCCAGGTCGCGGCCGCGAGCATGACGGCGTCATGCGAAGGGGTCGATTCGGATCGGGCGTGGCGGTGCATGGCGGGCTCCGGCTGAGATGGTGAAGCGATCCTGTGCCACCGGCGTCTCACGGATCGGGACAAAGGTTTTTGCCCGTAAACTGCACCAATGCCCGCCATTGCTCGTTATGCGGTTTTCGGCCATCCCATCGCACATTCCTTGTCGCCGCGCCTGCACGCTCTGTTCGCGGAGCAAACCGGCATCGCGTTGGAATACACCGCGCTCGACGCCGCGCCGGATGAATTCGCAAGCGTGGTCCGCGAATTTTTCGCGCACGGCGGTCGCGGCGCCAATGTCACCCTGCCGCACAAGGCGGCGGCGTTCGCGCTGGCGGACGCACACACGCCTGGCGCGAAGCGGCTCGGTGTGGCGAATGTGTTGACGCTGCTGCCGGACGGCCGTATCGAAGCCGACGGCAACGATGGCGCCGGCATGCTGGCGGACATGCGTGGACGCTTCGGCTTCGATCCGCGCGAACGCGACGTGCTGTTGCTGGGCGCGGGTGGCGCAGCGCGCGCGGCGGCATTCGCATTGCTGGACGCAGGCGCCCGAAATTTGACCGTCGCCAACCGCACGCCCGAACGTGCGCAGGCGTTGGCCGCTGCGCTATCCGCACCGGAACGGTCTCGCACCGCCGCATGGAATGCGCTCGATCGCGGCGCGGCCTTCGACCTGATCGTCAACGCGACCTCGGCGGGCGTGCAACACACCGCGCTGGTGCTGCCGCGATCCCTGGTGCAAACGCGCACGGTCGCTTACGACCTCAGCTACGGCGCGGCTGCGCGGCGGTTCGTCGGGTGGGCGCAGGCGGCCGGTTGTGCTGCCGTAACCGATGGCCTGGGCATGCTCGTCGAAACCGCGGCCGCATCATTCGAGCGCTGGCACGGCGTGCGGCCTGACGTGGATGCCGCGCTCAAAGCGATTCGCGCAGGTACTCGTCCTTGACCCGGACGTAGTGGCTTGCCGAGTACTGCAGCGCCTCGATTTCGCCGTCGCTCAGCTTGCGCACGCAGCGCGCGGGATTGCCGATCCACAATTCGCCTTCGCCCACGGTCTTGCCCGGTGCGACCAGCGCGCCCGCGCCCACGAACGCGTGACGCTGCACCAGCGCGCCATCCAGGATGGTGGCATGCATACCGATCAGGCAGCAGTCGCCGAGGGTGCAGGCGTGCACCACCGCGCCGTGACCGATGGTGACGTCCGCGCCAATGATGCAGGAATGACCGCCGGGCGTGTACGGACCGTCGTGGGTCACGTGCAGCACCGCGCCGTCCTGCACGTTGCTGCGCGCGCCGATGCGGATCCTTTCGACGTCGCCGCGCACCACTGCCGCGGGCCAGATCGAAGCGTCGTCGCCGAGTTCGACGTCGCCGATCACCGTCGCCGCGGGATCGATGTACACGCGCGCGCCGAGCTTCGGCAACACGCCACGATAGGCCCGCACGTTGGTCATGATGTCCCGTTTCGCCCGAATCGCATGGCGGTCATCGTAACGGCCGGGCAGTGCCCCCGCGAGATCTTCCGACGTGCCCGCCCAACGGCTCGGGCCCATGCGGCCGCCGCTGTCGGGTACCCCCGTTCGATCGGGGAGTGCCCACGATCCGATGCCAGCCGATCTCCGATGCGATCCTTGATTTCGGCGCACGGGAACGCCACGCTGTCGAATCTGCCGGAGCCATGCATGCCCACCGAAAATCCGCTGCTCAGCGATGCGCCATTGCCCGCGTTTTCAAGGATTGGCGCGGTCGACGTGGTGCCTGCGATCGACACGATCCTGGCCGATTACCAGTCCGGCATCGACCGGTTGACCGCCGCCGGATCGCCACACGATTTCGACCATGTAATGCTGGAGCAGGAACGCCTGGACCAGCGCCTTGCCCATGCATGGGCGCCGGTGTCGCACTTGCACGCGGTCGCGGACAGCAAGGAATTGCGCGCGGCCTACGAGCAGGCCGAGGAAAAAATCACCGACTTCGCGAGTGCGCTGGGACAGGATCGCGGGCTGTACGCCAAGGTGCAGGCGGTCGCGGATGCGCCGGGCTTCGCGCAGCGTTCGCGTCCCGAGCGCGCGCTGGTCGAACATGCGCTGCGCGATTTCAGGCTTTCCGGCGTGGCGCTGGAAGAACCCGCGCGCACGCGCTTTCGTGAAATCGCCAACGAGCTTTCCAAGCTCACCACCGCGTTTTCCAACGCAGTACTGGACGCCACCGACGGCTGGCAGGAACACATCGAGGACGAGCGCGACCTCGCCGGCATTCCCGAATCCGGCCGCTCGGTGCTGCGCGAATACGCGCGCGCGCGCGATCTCGGTGGCTGGCTGGTGACCCTGAAACAGCCCGCGGTGCAGGCGGTGTTGACCTACGCGGACAAGCGTTCCCTGCGCGAGCGCGTGTACTGGGCGTACCAGACGCGTGCTTCGGACCAGGGGCCGGATGCCGGCAAGTTCGACAACTCCGAACGCATGGAGAAGATCCTCGCGCTGCGCCACGAGGCCGCGCAGTTGCTGGGCTTCGCCAATGCGGCGGAAGAATCGCTCGCAACCAAGATGGCGGAAACGCCCGCCGAGGTATTGGCGTTCCTGCGCGACCTGATCGCACGCGCCAAGCCGGTCGCGCAACACGAACTGGAAGAACTGCGCGGATTCGCGCGCAGCGAACTCAAACTGGAAACACTGGAATCCTGGGATGTCGCGTATGCGTCGGAAAAATTGCGGCTCGCGCGTTATGCGCTGGACGAGGAACAACTGAAGGCGTATTTCCCACTGCCGTCGGTGATGGATGGCATGTTCGCGCTCGCCGGCAGGTTGTACGGCATCAGCGTGGAACCGGCGCGCAAATCCGTGGACGTGTGGCACCCGGACGTGCGTTATTGCGAGGTGCGCGACGCCGACGGCAAACCGGTCGCAGGCGTGTACCTGGATTTGTATGCGCGCAGCGGCAAGCGCGGCGGCGCATGGATGGACGTGTGCCGCGCGCGCTTCCGCGACGGCGACAGCGTGCAGCTGCCGATCGCGTTCCTTACCTGCAATTTCGCCCCGGCGGACGGCGAGCGCCCGGCGCTGCTGACCCACGATGACGTGCAGACGTTGTTCCACGAATTCGGCCATGGCCTGCACCACATGCTGACGCGCATCGACCTGCCTTCGATCGGCGGGATCGATGGCGTGGAATGGGACGCGGTGGAACTGCCCAGTCAGTTCATGGAGAACTTCTGCTGGAACCGCCAGGCGCTGGACCTGTTCGCGAAGCACTGGTCAAGCGGCGACAAGCTGCCCGGCGAATTGTTCGACAAGATGCTCGCGGCGCGTCACTTCCAGGCCGGCATGTTCCTCTGCCGGCAACTGGAATTTGGCCTGTTCGATTTTCTGCTGCACGCGAACTACGATCCGGCGCGTGGCGCGCGCGTGATGGAAACGCTGGAAGCCGCGCGCCGCGAAGCCGCGGTATTGCATCCGCCCGCATGGCAGCGGTTCCCGCACGCGTTCACGCACATCTTCGCAGGCGGTTACGCGGCCGGTTACTACAGCTATCTGTGGGCCGAGGTGTTGTCGGCCGACGTGTTCGGAGCGTTCGAGGAGCGCGGCGTGATCGATGCGGCGACGGGTGCGCGCTTCCGCGACGAATTCCTGAGTGTAGGCGCCAGCCGCCCGGCGCTGGAAAGCTTCATCGGGTTCCGCGGGCGCGCGCCGCAACCTGACGCGTTGCTGCATTCCTACGGCCTGCAGTGAAGGCTTGGTGGCGCTGCCATAATCCCATGCGATTGAAGTGAACAGACCCTAGGCTGATCCGTGCAGACGCATTCCTGGCTGGCATCGGTACTGGTATTCCTGGTCGCGGTGGTGATCGCGGTGCCGTTGTCGCGCAAGCTGAAGCTCGGTTCGGTGCTCGGCTACCTCGCGGCGGGCGTGGTGATCGGTCCGTACGGCCTGAAGTGGATACAGAATCCCGACGCGATCGCGGGCGTGTCGGAACTGGGCGTCGCGCTGCTGCTGTTCGTGATCGGCCTTGAACTTTCGCCGCAACGCCTGTGGGTGATGCGGCGCGCGGTATTCGGTGCGGGCGCGCTGCAGGTGATCGGTTCGGCGCTGGTGATGGCGCTGATCGCGGTGTTCGGTTTCCACCTGAAGCCGGTGACCGCCATCGTGGTCGGCCTGGGCCTCGCGTTTTCATCCACCGCGTTCGGCCTTCAGATCCTCGCGGAGCGGCGTGAGCTGCAGAGCCCGCACGGGCGCCAGGCCTTCGCCATCCTGCTGTTCCAGGATCTGGTGGCGATTCCGCTGATCGCGGCCATCCCTTTGTTGGCCGACCATGGGGGTGCCCACGCGGCGAACATGCCCTCGTGGTTGTCGGCGCTGCGCGTCGCGGGCGTGATTGCGGTGGTGGTGGTGGGCGGGCGCTACGCGTTGCGGCCGATCTTCCGCGCGGTCGCCAAGACCCAGCTCATCGAAGTTTCCACCGCGGTCGCGCTGCTGGTGGTGATGGGTGTTGCGTGGTTGATGCAACTGGCGGGCATTTCCATGGCGCTGGGCACGTTCCTCGCGGGCGTGCTGCTGGCCGATTCGGAATACCGCCACGAACTGGAATCCAACATCGCACCGTTCGAAGGACTGCTGCTCGGCCTGTTTTTCATCACGGTGGGGATGGGCGTGAACCTGCAGCTGCTGGAACAGCACCCGTGGGTGGTGGCGGGTCTGGTGGTCCTGCTGCTCGCGTGCAAGGCCCCGGCGCTGGCGCTGGTGGGCCGCTTGAACAAGCGCATGGGCAACGCCGATGCGCTCAAGTTGGTCGCGCTGCTGGCGGGCGGCGGCGAATTCGCGTTCGTGGTGTTCAAGCTGGCGCGCGAGCAGGGCTTGCTGACGCCGACCCAGCACGGCGTGCTGGTACTGGTCATCACGCTCGGCATGGCCGCGGTCCCGCTGCTGGTGCTGGCCGCGGCCAAACTGCCCGAGCCGAAAGCGCCGGTGCGCGAATACGACACCATCGATACCGGCGTGCCGCGGGTGGTGATCGCAGGATTCGGACGCGTCGGCCAGATCGTGGGCCGTCTGTTGCGCGCGCGCGGCATTCCGTTCGTCGCACTGGAAAATTCCATCGAACAAGTCGATCTGTCGCGTCGCTTCGCCGGCACCGAGATTTATTTCGGCGATCCGTCGCGCGCCGAGATCCTGCGCGCGGCGCAGGCCGGCAAGGCCGAGGTGTTCGTGCTGGCGACCGACGATCCGGCTGCCAACGTGCGCACCGCGCGGATCGTGCGGCGGATGTTTCCGCACCTGCGCATCATCGCGCGCGCGCGCAATCGCCAGCACGCGTTTCGCCTGATGGATTTGACCGCCGATCCCGACGACGTCGTGCGCGAGACGTTTTATTCCAGCCTGAAGATGGCGGCGCTGACGCTGAAGGCGCTGGGCATGAGCGGGGAACAGGCGCGTGCCAGCGTGGAACTGTTCCGCGAGCACGACGAGAAGCTCTTGCGCGACCAGCACTTGGTGTACGACGACGACGTGGCGCTGCGCCAGACCACGCGCGAAGCCTACGAAGAACTGCAGGGCCTGTTCGAAGCCGATACCGCGCGGCGGGAGGAACAGGCTATTCCGGATGCGTCATCACCGGCGTCACCACCGGTGCATTGAGTGCCGCACCGCGCCGTGGCGCCAGTTCCATCGCAAGATCGATGTAACCCAGCACGTTCGCGATATCTGAGGGCGTGCGCTGCATGCAGTCACGTGCTTCGCGATTGGCACCGCGTTGCAGCAGCACGCGTGCGGGTTCGAAGGTGGCATGCATCGCGCACGCGTGCAGCGCGGTCACACCGTGTTCGTCGGCATGATCGAGGTTCGCACCTGCATCAAGCATCGCCGGTGCCAGCGCGCCGAGGTGGGTGCCGTCGCAGTCGGCGCCGGGCTTGGTGTGTACGCCGAGCAGGACCAGCAAAGGCGTGGCGCCGCCGCGATCGGCGGTGTCCACCGGTGCCACATCGTGCAGCAACGCGTCCAGGAGTCGCCGGCAACGCAGGCTGTCGCGGCTGTCGAAGCAGAAGCGCGCCGCCGCGTGCAGCGCGGTCTGGCCGCGCGCGTCGACGAGGCTGGCCTGTGCGCCGAGCTCGCGCAATACCGCGACCATGTCGGGATGGCCCAGCGCCGCGGCGATCATCAGCGCCGTCACGTCGTCTGCGTGGCGCAGGTCCACCGGCACGCCTGCGGCGACCAGGGCGCGCGCGATATCGGGTTGACGTGCGCTGACGGCGGCCGACAGCGGCGACGCGCCGGTATCCACGGTGAGCTTCGGATCGGCGTGCGCGGCCAGCAGTCGCTGCACGCTTTGCAGTGCGCCCGCACCGCTTGCGCGCAGCAACGCGGTGGCGCCGCGGCCATCGCGGGCGTCCACGGGCAGGCCCAGTTCCAGCAGGCGTGCGACGGCATCCGGATCGGCGGCGG
>Ga0207707_10000901_pt1 | contig 28998 bp, 25 predicted proteins | sample KBSC83BmetaG_FD_184336 | JGI IMG/M metagenome (GOLD analysis project Ga0207707, IMG submission 184336) | Corn rhizosphere microbial communities from Kellogg Biological Station, Michigan, USA - KBS C8-3B metaG (SPAdes) (version 2) | ecosystem: Host-associated > Plants > Roots > Rhizosphere ... | reverse complement strand
CGACCTGGTGCGTGCGAGTGAGCAGGGTGATGAGCTACGCGGCAGGACGCGGGACATGGAGCGCGAGGTCCTGCAACGAAGTCAGGAGCTCGAAGTAGCTCTGCGGCAGCTGCGGGAGACTCATGCGAAGCTCTCGGAGCTTGACGTCGCCAAGACGGAGTTCTTCAGCAATATCAGTCACGAGTTTCGTACGCCACTCACTTTGATGCTGGGGCCTCTGGAGGATGAGCTGGCGGCACTGGATCCCTCCACCGCTTCATCGCCGCATCGCGAGCGCCTGGACATGGCTCACCGGAACTGTCTCCGGTTGCTCAAGCTGGTCAACTCCTTGCTGGATTTCTCGCGGATCGAGGCGGGGCGCGTGCAGGCGCTGTACGAGCCTACGGACCTTGGGAGACTGACCGCCGAGCTGGCCAGTCACTTCCACTCGGCGGCGCAGCGCGCCGGATTGCAATTGAAGATCGAGTGCCCTGCTCTTCCCGAGCCCATCTACGTGGATCGGGAGATGTGGGAAAAGATCGTGCTCAATCTGATGTCGAACGCGTTCAAGCACACCTTTCAGGGTGTCATCACCGTGCGCCTCGAGCCGGCAGATGGCGGTGTGCGGCTGAGTGTGAAAGACACCGGAGTAGGCATTCCGGCTGAGGAGATCCCGAAGCTGTTTGAGCGCTTCCATCGCCTGAAGGGGGCTGCGTCGCGGACGCACGAGGGGACGGGGATCGGACTATCGCTGGTGCGGGAGCTGGTGCAGCTGCATTCAGGATCCGTACACGTCGACAGCGAGGTTGGAAAGGGAAGCCGGTTCGTCGTGGATCTCAAGAACGGGTCGACGCATCTGCCGGCGGACAAGGTCGCGCAGAGTGCGGCCGCGACAGGTCACCGGAGCAGCGAGGCGAATCGGAGCACAGAGGCGTTCGTCAAGGAAGCTGCACATTGGTCGCCCGCCGCAGCTCCCGTGAAGGAGTGGCATCTCGCGGATGCGGCGGGGGTGGGCGAGGCGGCAGCGGATGCGCAGGCGCCAGCGGGGGCGGTTTCGGCACCGCGGCCACGTGTTCTGCTGGCTGACGACAATGCTGACATGCGCCACTACATCGCTCGAATTCTCGGCGATCACTATGACGTTCTGGCGGTATCCGACGGGCAGGCTGCGCTGGAAGCGGCTCGCGCCTCGGCGCCCGACCTGTTGCTGTCGGATGTGATGATGCCGCGGCTGGATGGATTTGCCCTGATCAAGGCTCTTCGGGCTGAGGAGAAGACTCAGACGCTGCCGATCATCCTGTTGTCGGCCCGCGCCGGGGAGGAGTCGGCTGTCGAGAGCCTCGATGCCGGCGCCAGCGACTATCTGGTGAAGCCGTTCTCGGCTCGGGAACTGCTGGCGCGCGTGCGGACACACGTGGAGCTGTCACGGCTGCAAAGGGCTTGGGAGAGCGAGCTGGAGCAAAGGATTGAGGAGCGGACGGCTGAGCTGCGGCAGGCTCAGCAGCTGGCGCTGCAGCAGGAGCGGCTCAGCGCGCTGGGGCAGATGGCGAGCGGAATCGCTCATGACATCAATAACGCGATTTCGCCCATATCGTTGTACGTAGAGAGCCTGCTGGAGACGGATCCGACGTTGAGCGAGCGGGCACGTCAGTGTCTGCCTATCGTTCTGCGGGCCATCGATGACGTCGCCTCTACTGTGGCTCGGATGCGGGAGTTCTATCGCGGCCGGGAGCCTCAGCTGGTTCTGCTGCCTGCCGACTTGAACTCCCTCGTCAATCAAGTGCTCGAGCTGACTCGCGCGCGGTGGAGCGATATGCCGCTGCAGCGCGGGGTCGTCATTTCCGTCGCGACGGAGCTGACTCGGGAGCTGCCATTTGTGATGGCGATCGAGAGCGAGGTTCGCGAGGCGCTCACGAACCTGGTGTTCAATGCGGTGGATGCGATGCCCTCTGGCGGCACGCTGACGTTGAAGACCGCGGCTGCCGACGGCGGCGTATACATTGAAGTTGGGGATACTGGCGTCGGGATGGATGAGGCGACCCGTCAGCGGTGTCTCGAGCCGTTCTTCACCACCAAGGGCGAGAGAGGGACGGGGCTCGGGCTCGCCATGGTATATGGGTTTGTACAACGGCACGCCGCCGAGATTCAGATCGAGAGCGCGCCGGGTCAGGGGACACGGATTCGGATTGTGTTTCCAGTGTCGGAGGCTATCGCGCCTTTAGATGTAGGGCTCGGAAACGGGGCGGTTGCGCGGCGTGCCCATCTGCGGATTCTGGTGATTGATGACGATCCGTTGGTGCTCGATGCGCTGAAGGAAACGCTGGAAGCCGAAGGACACGTGGTTGTTTCGACCAGTGACTCCCGGCACGGTGTGGACACATTCCATGCGGCCCGGGGGAAGAAAGAGCCGTTCGAGGTGGTGGTCACGGATTTGGGGATGCCGCACCTGGATGGGCGCGGGGTCGCCAAGTCAGTGAAGGAAGCCTCGCCGAACACGCCTGTGATTTTGCTCACGGGGTGGGGACAGCGGCCAGGAGCCGACGTCGAATCGCTGCCGCACGTGGATCGGGTGCTGGGGAAGCCACCTAAGGCGAGGGAATTGCGAGCGGCGTTGGCGGAGTGCTGTGCGGAGGGGGCGGAGAGGGAGCGGAAGGCGCGCGACTGGTAGGGCTCGCTGGATCAGTCCGGCGGCGTACGTCCTTTCACACCCGCCGGCCCCTCAGCTGCGCACTACTTCTCCACGCAGGTGAAACTCGCCGCGGAGTTCTCGGTGCCGGCCACTCCGATGAACTTCGGATACTTCGGGTATTCACACAGCGGCCGGGTCCGGTTTGCATGCGGATTGCCGTCCATTACGGTGAGACCCGCCGGTGCCTTGCCGTTCTCTACCCACTGCTCGAGCGCCGGCAGAGAATCGAACTTCCCGTTGAACACGCCGAAGCCGTGCCCCATACCGGGGATCTCGTAGAAGCGCATGAAGCTGTCGAGCCGGCTCTGCCCGAACTGCGCAACCTGCCTCTTGTAGTAGGCGATCGAGTTGTGCGGCGTGATGAAGTCGTCCGCCGTACCGTGCGTCATGATGATCTTTCCGCCCTTCGCGCGGAACCGCTCGAGGCTCTGGTCGGTAACGTCCATGATGGACGCGGCGGTCGCAATCCGATCCTTGTACTTTTTCGGATCGAAGTGCAGCGTGTCGAACTTCGGATCGCGCGTGATGATGAACTTGATCGTTCCGTCGCCCGCGCTGTAGAGCAGCGGTTCCTTGCCGGAGAGCGGATTGGACGGCTGCCTGACCTTGCCGAAGTTCGAGGGGCCCGAGAAGGTCGCACCTTCGAGCAGAGCCCACTTCGGGAATGTGGTCATTCCGGCGACAGGCACGCCCGGTTTGTAATCCGAACTGATCGTTGCCACCGCCTTCAGTTGTGCGTCGGAGAGGCAGCTGTCGCCGGTGCTCCCGTTCGGGCAGCGCAGCGTCTTGACGTCAAACGCGGCGTCGCAGCCCCGCACGTTGCTGATGATCCCGTCCTTGACGCCATCGAGCGTGTCGCACTTGGCGAACACGGCATCGGTGAGCAGCTTCACGTGCGCCGCATCCATCCAGCCGGCGCCGTTGTCCGCATACAGCGCGCGACCGACATTCCAGGAGCCCAGGTGCAGCATGGTCACGTTGTACGCCGGGAAGTGGGCGACGACGCCATCGTAGTCATCGGGATAGCGCGCAGCTGCGTCGAGCGCCTCATGTCCGCCTTGTGAGCCACCAATGAAATAGGATCGCTGCGGCGCACGGCCATAGGCCTTTTTGACGATGGCCATGGCCACGTCGTGCGCTTTCTTGATCGATTCCTTGCCGTAGTTGAGCAGCGCTTCATCGTCCAGGCCGAAGGTGCCGTCGAATCCCGGGCCACCGCGATGACCGCCGTTGCTGCCGAGGGTGACGTAACCATCCTTCAGCGGCGTGGCCTCGCCGGCGGGCTGGAGTGTGTACGGTCCCAAGGCATTCACGAGCGAGCCGTCATACCCGCCCCCGCCCATCTGCAGCGCGCGGCCGTTCCACTCATCTGGCAGGTTGACTTCAAATTCGAATACAGCAGTCGAGGCCGTGGCGTTCTTGATGATCCCCGTGACCTTGCAGAAGTCGCCGTCCACGTTTTTTGGCTCGGATGACTTGACGGCTACTGCAGTTTCGACCGTGGCGCCGCCGGTGGGCAGGCCGATGGCAGAGGCCGGAATTGCGAAACCCTTGAGGGATGCGCAGTTGGCGGAAAGTGGGATTGTCGCGTCGGCTGCGTGCGCCGCCGCTACGGGAAGCGCCGCGACTACCGCGCAGACTGCCGTGCCGAGAGCCAGTTTCAGGATTGTATTTCTCATGGTAGGGACTCGCGTAACTGCCTAGGCGTACTGTACAGCCTCTTAGGCATATCCGTGCCGTTTGCGCCACACCTTGACCACTATAGCCAGATCGGAACCTCTTGCGGAATTGAGGCGCTGTTGGAGCCCTCGCCCCGTCGCCATTGCGTCTGACTCCAAGGCGTTACTTGGTTATTTGGGCACGAGTGACTGAGTGATCAGCGCTCGGGGCGAATGCCCGGAAGCAGGCCGGACGCCAAGCGTCGTACACAGGCGAGTCAACCAAGAGTAAAGAGCGGGCAAACCAACCCTTGTCGGCTCGTTACTGCTCTCAGCCTATGTGATCCCAGTTGAGATTTCTGCCGGCTGAGAGATTTGAACTCCCGACCAACGGTTTACAAAAGGCGGAAGACGCCGGAGACCACATCGTAAGTTACTGAATCAATCAATATCGCTCGCGTGGCGCCCGTTGCAGAATGCACTACGAAGCAGGACTGAGCAGGGTCGGTAGGCACAAAAGCCCGCAACCAACCCTAAAGAACTTCGCATTCCGTGTCCGTCGAACTCATCCACCGCGTTCACCCTTCGAAACCCCGCGCGCCATGCGCAGCACGTTCTCGCGATGAAACTCCAGGTATCCCCGCTGGCCTCGTGAGAATACACCGACGTTCACTTGGACGTCCGGGTCGACCCCCATGCGCTTGAGCGATACGGGATCAGCTACTGGCGACACGATGAGCTGTCCAGTGTTCTCGAACGAGATGAATCCCTTGTCGAAGAGGTGATCCACCGTCGGGGTCAAGAGCAGACCGTTTTCACCGTCGAGCCGCTGGTCGTTACTGCTATCGCGCCACGGTTGGATGTGGCTGGCGATCAGGTGCTCCATTCGCTCCACACGGGTGATCCGGCAGGCATGCTCAATCGAGCGCACGTTGTCCCGGAAGAGACCCTGTCCACGACGCGCCAGGACGAGTGCAGTTCTCTCAGTCTGCGGAATCGCCGCATCGGAATTGATATCAGTCTCGACGCGTCGCTCCCACTCCTCGATATCGCGCTCGGGTGCTGGGGACTCGCGCTCTACCCGGCTGACTTCCTGACCGACATCGGCGACCCGCTGAGCCTCCGCACCTATCAACTCGAACAACTCCCAAGCGAGCCCACGGCTGATCTCGGTCAGATAGACGCTCTGCAGACCATTGCCTTCGGGGGTCAATGGTGCATATTTACTAGCCAGATGACGGCGCAGCCGCCCGATGTGGTCTTTGGGACGGAGGGAATTGGAAAGACGCTGCCAGCGAACTCCCACTCGCCAGCCGATCTGGCTCCAGTTGGTACCGGCGAGGCCAAACTCCTCCGGCTTCGGGCTCTCCCGGCAATAGCCACTGACGATGCCGAGGGCCGCGATGCGCGTATCGCAGAATGACAATACGATGTCGCCAGGCGCGACCTCGCGCATGAACTCATAGAAGGGATTCCGGTGCCCGTTCTTGTTGCGCTTCGGTGACCAGAGATAACCTCCCTCGATCTCCTGGCGAAAGGTCTGGTTCTGGTTGACCCACCAATAGCGCACTGGTTCGTTCCTGCCTACTCAGCCTCGCGATCCGTCCATCCACTCATGGCGCTGCAGACTTCCTTGCCGAATGCCAGCGCCGCCGCGGGTCGCTGGGGCCGGAGCCAACCACGGCAATGAGTCCGCGCTGTTCGAGCTCCGCAAGCCGATGCTGCGTGGCACGTGTTGACAGTCCGACGTGCCTCGCGATTGCTGCGGTGGAGCGGCCTTCCCCCTCGGCGATGTAATCCAAGATACGCTTTTCGGTGGCATCAAAGGTGGCGGGACCGATCGGCTCGGTCCTCAAGATGACGCGGAAGCGAAGTGCCACTTCCGCGAACTCGGGTTCGGGAAGTCCTGCACGCGTACACGCGTCCACCATCCGCCGTACGCCCGTCCCCCATTGTTCAATCAGTCCCAGCTCATTGAATACCCGCGCAAGGACTCGATTGCGCACGCGGGAAAGCCCCTCGTGCAATTCTTCAATTGTAAGACCCGGCAGCAGGATGCCCGGGTTCTCAATCTCTACCCGGTCGTCAAATATTGCCACTCGAATGGGGGCACCGCGCTGGGCATAGTCGGCATGCACAACGGCATTCACCAGTGCTTCACGCAGGGCTGCGGGAGGGACAGCGGGTACCTCGTGGCGCTGTAATCGTCCGATGCTCATCCCGAGTCGCGTGTTTCGCTCGACGAAAGACACTGCCTGCTCGAGTGCTGTCACCGGGTAGTCGGTCAGGTTCGCTCGGTCTACGAGTTCAGTCCGATCCGTACCCGCAAACCGGCCGGCCTGGATCCAGGCGTCCGGATACCTGGACAACCGGTCCCGCCCAAAGAGCAGCAGTCCCCCGACAGTGGGTACCGTCTTTCCCTGACGGCGCGATACCAGGCCGAGTGCCTCGAGATCCTGCCGTCGCAGTGAGCGTCTCTCGACGAAGGACTGCGAAGCAACTGCGAAGTCGATCGCTTCGGAGTCCAGATCGAGGATGGGTTGCTCGTCGAAGGTCTCCGTGCTCGTCCGGCGCCCAAGCTCTGCAATCAGAGCGGCATCGGCTTCCCTGTTGGTCGAGCCGAGCCGAACATAAGTACCCCGCGCCGCGCCGACGGCCTTGATATGGTGGGGTCTCGAGCCGCTCGGATGCACAGTCGCCACCACGACCTGCGTCTTGCGCCAAGGCACGATCTCGATCTCCGGAACCAGGCGCGGCTCGATAGAATCGGCAATAAGGTTCGCCAACCGCTCCTCGAGATCCAGCGGAGCCTGGATTCCAACGACGGCGCGAGTACGATCCTCGACGCCGATCACGAGCCGACCGCCCGCGGAATTGGCGAAGGCGACCAGGGTCCGCAGCGCTGGGGCCGGCGAGGAGAGGTCGCGCTTGAACTCGAGCGTCTTACCCTCGTTTTGGCGCAGCAGGTCCTCGAGACGCATGCTGCGCAATATACTACGAAGTGATGAGTACGGTCTAGCTTCGTAGTACGATGCGTGGTCTGCCGGCACCCCCTTGCCGGAGCCCTGTTGGTCGTCTCAACGCGACACTCGTGTAAGGCATCTCAAATCAATATTTTTCGCTTACACATGCCGCTAGAAGATCGCGGGTAAAATGGCCGTATGCAGCGAGATAACGCCCTTCGCCTCCTACGCGAGCGCCGTGAGCAACTTCATGCTCTCGGTGTCGGCCAGCTTTTTCTATATGGCTCTGTGGCACGCAACGAGGCTCGCAACGACAGCGACGTCGATCTCCTCGTAAAGCCTTCAACTCAAGGGTTCTCAATATTCGACCTGGTGCGCGTGCGAGACGTCTGCCGAGCGGTCCTAGCCACGGCCGCCGATATTCACGACTACGATGGGATGCGCCGGTTGCCAGAGTTCCGGCGGCGTGTCGGCGACGATCTCGTCCGTGTCTTCTGACTTTCCCGCGGTGGACGTGCACCCACGCCCCGCAGCGCCGGGATGGCAGACCGGCTCCGTGCCGTGCCGCGTACAGCCATTCAATGTATGTAGCGTAGGTGGTCCGAGCCCCAGTCTACGAATGGCGTCTTCCGCAAGATATTGATCTTGTAAAGATGAGTACTCCCGACCAACGGTTGATACGACTTCTGGTCGGGGAAGCCTGTGCCAGGTTCAGGAGCGCGCCCGCAAGCGCCTGAAAGGAGACCAGAAGTTGGCGTCGCCTGGCCTGGTGCCATCGCCTGACTCAGTGTCGAGCCGACACGCGCCGCCCCCACGGTCGCCTGCCTAACTGTCCGGCAGAATGGATTTGCCGGCTGAGAGATTTGAACTCCCGACCAACGGTTTACAAAACCGCTGCTCTACCACTGAGCTAAGCCGGCATCGCCATGGGCGCCGCGGCACGCAGGCCCAAACCTGAGTGCCGATTTTACCTCACGCCGAGGGCGTAAGGGCGAGTTCGACTCCCGACCGCCCCCTATTCAACCTTCCGGAGCGCCATCTGCGCCTCGAGCCTCCCCCGCAACTTCCCACACCCTGGATGCCCCCCAGCGGCACGGTATAAAACCGGATCTCGCGTAATCGTCGCAGGCGCAACCCCAGGAACCGCCTCAGCCAGTTCCTCGAGCCGCGTAACGTCCTCGTCCTTCACACCAGACCAGGCGAGCACAGCTGAAGCGACCGTGAGGGCATACGCGTGAAACAGCGCGTTGCGTGAGCGCGGTATCAGCGCAAGGCCTTGCCGGGCATTCTCGGCGGCCTTCGTGTTCTCTCCACTGAACACCTGTCCCTCTGCCATGCGCAGGCGCATCAGCCAATCGACGTTATGGATGAGCTCAGGAGGCAGGCGGGCTTCCGCAAGCGCGCGGGTTTCCTTCACGTCGTTCCTGGCTGCCGCCCGGTCGCCCAGAAGCAGATTGATCCAGCCGCGCTCTTCCGCCACGAAGCCAAGCGGCAAAGACAACACGTACGATCGAAACCCGTCGGCAGGCGCATCAGGGGACCCGGTTCGTGCTTCAGGATCTCCCCCCAGGCTCATGAACAGGCGACCGGCGATCTCGGGCCAGTGCTACGTATGAGCCATCAGCTCCTGCTCGTGCGCGAGCGCGAGCGCCGCTCCCAGGTAGGCGAGCGTCCACTGGAGAACTTTGTGCTCTCGGATACGCGCCCCCACATGCTCATGCGGATTCAGGTCCCTCGAGACAATGAGGCTTCGCGGACGGCGTGAGGTGCACTACCTGCACTCAAAATCCTTCTCCCCCACCGGCTTGCAGAAGTCACCCCACTTCCCCGTCGTTCGCCAGTAGTCCGCCAGCCCCAGCTCGCGCACATAATCCTTGAAGCCAGGCAGCCGGCGGGTCTCCTTCTCGATCGGACGCCAGAGTGAGAACAGAACGCTGCCGCTTGGTCCGAGCCGCGGCATGGTGCGAAGCGCCTGCAGGGATAGGGCCGGGTCGCCAAGGTACGCGGCCCATTGCGCAATCACGGCAGATCGGACGATCGAGGGTGAGAAGCTCGAGTCGTTGATCTTGCGTCGCAGCTCGGCAACGCCTGCCGCGGGATTATCCAGGTAAGGCAGCATTTCCTGGTTGACCTCCGGGACCGGACCTGCCGCTTCTGCCGCTTTCCGCACGGCTTGGCGATCCTTGCGTGTCATGGCTCGTACCACGACGGTCCCGCGGACCAGCTCGGAGTCGACGCCAATACTCAGCGAGCGCTGGTACTCGGCCTCGGCGAGATCGTCCTCGCCGCTCATCTCGTAGCAGATCTGCAGCAACAGCGACGGCAGAGTCGACAGGGGCTCGGACTGCCGCAGACGCTCCAGAACCTCGATCGCATCTCTCGGCCTCCCGACAGCCAACGCAAACGTAGCATAGGAGAGGTAACCGTCCTGGGTGAGCCCGGGAGGAAGATCCTTGATCGCCGCCAGCAGTTGCTCGGCCCGGGCGAGATTACCTTTGGCCGCCTCCCTGCCTGCCAGGGCAACCTTGACGGGAGCGGACTCCGGAGCGAGCTGCAGGGCTCGATTCAACGACCGATTCTGTTTGGTCACGAACTCCGAGGTCCGTTCGGGCAGAGCGATGATGGCCCCGTTGTACGCCGCGACCAGCTTCAGCCAGGCACCGGTGAACTGCGGGTCGATCTCGACAGCGCGCTCGAGGTGCCCGATGGTCTCGAGACCGCCATCGCCGCGCATCGCACGCAAGTACTCATCGTAGGCCTCCAGATTGCGAGTGTTGACTTCCCCCAGATCGTTGTCGATCGTGACGCGCAGATTGGCGGCGACGGTCCGCGCGATCTCCTCCTGGATCGCAAAGATATCCCCGAGTTGTTTGTCGTAGGCCTCCGACCACAGGTGTGACCCGGTCGCCGGATCGATGAGCTGCGCGGTGATGCGCACGCGACTGCCGGCCTTGCGCACGCTGCCTTCGAGGATGTGATCGACACCGAGCGCTTGCCCGATCGCGCGCAGATCCTGGTTCTTCCCCTTGAAGGCAAAGGAGGACGTGCGTCCGATCACCCGGAGGTTCGACAGGTGAGCCAGCTGGTTGAGCAGTTCCTCCGCCAGGCCGTCAGAAAAGTATTCCTGCTCGGGATCCGAGGACATGTTGACGAAAGGCAGCACTGCGATGGACGGACCCTTCGGAGAGGCGCCAGCTTTTGACTCCGCCGACAGCACGGCAGATGAGGCCGCAGGAGCCGGGCGCGCAAGCGTCGCGTGCGAGGCACCTTCATGCGATCCCTCCACCGGAGCGCGCGCAAACACCATCAGCAGCCCCGCTCCGATGACGACCAGGAGCGAGATGATCGTCGCCTCTCCTGCGCTGATGCTCTCGAGGCTTCGATGGCCGTGATACCAGGCGAGTGCCAGCGCCACGGGCAAGCCAACGATGAGCGAGCCCATCAGAATGCGATTGGTCAGCTCGGGCCAATTGAATGTATGTCCGAGCAACTCGCCGCCGTGCGCGATGGCAAGGGCAGCGCCGAGGTACGCCAGTCCCCACTGCAGAACTTTGTGATCCCGGATACGGGCCCAGAGCGCGGCCGAGCTCATTGGGCCCGCGGGCGCACCGGGCGTCTGGGATTCAGACCCCGCAACCCCTGAGGACGAACTGCTCTCCCCTTCTGTGGAGGACTGACTCACACGCCGGCTCCCCCGTGGCTTAGGGTAAGTTGGCCGAGATTATTCGATCTGCGGGCGCGCCGATTCTACAGCACGGTGTCAGGGGAGTTTCGGAGTTCCGGCGACCGTGCTGGGCGGCACTCGAGGCCCAGGCGAGGGTTCGGCAGGAGCCGGCAGCGCCGGCGCAGCCCCAGGGCTCGCTGCGGGCTGAGCACCCTGGCTCGTCGGACACGCCTCAACGGACAGGTGGCTGTTCCCGCTATCCGCAGACAGCAAATCCTGAACCGGCACCGCCTGATCGCTAGGCTTCAGCGCCAGATCCACCCAGTACGCCGTCCCAGCCTGCCGGTGGTCGTCAACCTCGGCCTTGAACCCCAGCTTCTGAATCGCCTTGGCCCGGCGCTCAGCCCGATCGCGATCGCTGAACAGCCCGACCGACATCCGATGGGTATCGCTGGTGTCCGGCATCAGGTGCGCATCCTTGATGCCGCTGCCATCCAGGGTCTTGAAGATCTTGTCGGCCGTCGCTACGTCGGCGACCCCGCCGATGTACACCCAATACCCGTCCCAAACCTCGCCCGCCGCCGCGCGCTGCTGAGACACAAACCCCCGCGCCTGTAGTGACCCAGCCGCTTTGGCCGCCGTAGCGATGTCATTGAACGGCCCAACCGAAACGCAACGAGTAACGACCGCCGGCGCGGCTGGTGGCGCGCCGCCGCCCGCCGTCGTCATCCCCATCTTCCGAACAGCACCCCCCGCTTGACCGCCTTGTTGCGATCCCGAGGGCACCTCGCTGACCAACTTCAATCTTGGCAGCCGGGCGTTCGCGTCGGTCGTCCTTGCCTGCCCTGGCGTGTCGACCCATCCGGCCCAGGCCATGAAGACCAGGTTGACGAGCAAGAGCACGAAGAATGCAACGCGCACCACGGGATTCTAGATCAAGACTCTCTCGAGGGGGGCCTGCCCTCGTTCGCCAACACGGCCAACCCCTGGAGAACCAGGTCCGGCACGGACCAGTAGGGCCTCTGGATGAGCGGAGCGACAGACCCCGCGCCCCCGCCAGTCAGCAGCACGACCGGCGAGTGTCCCACCGCACGGCGAGCTTCCTCGATCCCACGATCGACCGCAGCCGCAGCAGCGAGCAGAGCGCCTTCCTCGATCGCCTCCCGGGTAGTACGCGCAAAAATGCTCCGCGAACTCCCGCGCGCGCCGCCACCCTGGCCAACGCCACCCACGCCTTCGCCCGATGAGCCGCTCGACGCCGAGCCATCCACGCCGCCCGCCCGCCGCCGAATCCCAACCGTCCTCGTGAGCAGGCTATCAACCATCAAGGGCGGAGCCGGCACGATCGCCCCCCCCCGATGCCGCCCCCGAGCATCGACCAGATCAATAGTCAGCGCTGTCCCGATGCTGATGACGCACGCGGCCCGACCCTTCGCGAGCCGATGGGCGCCGATCGCCATCACGAATCGATCGACGCCGAGCCGCCACGGCTCGACATACGCCGTCGATACGCCTCCCGCCTGACGCTGGGAAGTCACGAACTCGGGTTTGGGTCCATGCGCATGTCGAGCGGCGTCAGTGAACACTTCGTTCACTCGGGACCCAGCCACGCTGGAAACGATGACCCGATCGATATCCCCGCCGGCCCTGGCGCGGCCCGCCCGCGACGAGCGCCCCGCCCGTCGCCCCGAAGCCGAACCCCCGCCGCTGGCCGGAAGGCCAAACACCCGCTGCGCGAAGTCCCGCGCCTTCCACCCCGCAAACGGCTCGGCGAACTGACGCCCAAGCCGCCCATCCTGCAGCCGCGCCCACTTGATGCGCGTATTCCCAATATCGACCAACAGCGCGCTGCCGATCGGCTTCGCTCGCCCACCCCCACGGCGCACTGCCTTCTTCCGCGGCGTGCCGCCCCGCCGCCGCACCGCACCACGGCCCCGCGCGCGCCCGCGACCGCCCCCCGACGTTCTCAACTGGTAGCCCTCACCGATACATCTCCCGAAATAAACTTTTTCAACCCATGGGGCGTCTCAACGAGCAGCGCTCCATGAAGATCGATCCCACGAGCCAGTCCCTTGGTCGTCCCCTCCACGCCCTGCACCGACACAGGTCTGCCGCGCAAGGCGTCGACCTGCTTCCACTCCTCGCTGAAGGGCTTGAGCCCCTCTTTCTCGAACTCGAGCAATCCGAGCACGTAGTTCGTAACGAGGCCCGCGGCCATCTCATTCCGCGACACCGGCCGCGATACACACGCAGACGCAAGATCCGTAGCCGCCACGCCGGCCTCCGCGAGCGACTTCAGCAATGGAGCACCAAGCGACACATTGACCCCAACCCCAATCACCACACACGCCGGCCCCGCCGACTCCGCCCGCAGCTCAATCAAAATCCCCCCAAGCTTGCGATCATCGATCAGCAAGTCGTTCGGCCACTTGAGCCGAGCGCTCTCGATGCCCAGCGAAGCCAGCGCGCGCAAGCTGCACACGCCGATCACCAGACTGAGCGCACCCAAGTCCGCCGGCACCTCCCGAAACGTCCAGCTCAACGAAAGACAGATCGCCCCACCAGGCGGAGCCACCCAGGTCCGCCCGCGGCGCCCGCGCCCAGCCGTCTGGTACTCCGCGAGAAACACCTCGCACGTCCCATTGGGCGGATTCGACCGCTCGAACAGGATCGTATTGCTCGAGCTTACAGACCACGCCACATCCAGGCTGCGAACGCGATCCCGAACGGACCGCGTCGCCAGATGCTCCCGAATCTTCCCGGCATCCAGCGGCTCGCTCACGGCAACGAGCTTGTACCCGCGATTTCGAACCGCGTGCAGAGTAGCACCGAGGTCTCGAAGAGCCTTCCCAGCCTTCCAGACAGCGCTCCGACTGACCCCCAGCGTCTCCGCCAGCTCCTCACCAGAATGAAACTCTCCATCTGCCAGCGAAGCAAAGACGCGCGCAACCAACGGCGCCTCCGGACCACGGCGCGCGTGTTGCTCGACCGCTGCGCCGTCGCCACCGCCCCCTCCGCCCGCGATTTTCGAAACGCTTGTCACAACCGCTGCTTTCCAAACAACCACAGCCGTCGAGCACGGGACTCCGTCCCCGCCCGCATCCGTGCAATATTCGACCGATGGGTATAAATGATCAGCGCCGTCGCACACACCCCTAACACCAACATCGGCATCTCAGGCTCAACATGCCCCACCACCACAGCCACTGGCAGCGCCAGCGTAGCCACCATCGACGCCAACCCCACATACCCAAACAACATCGCAGTCACGAGCCAGGTAGCCAGCACCGGCACCAGCAGCGCAGGGCCAAGCCCGAGCACCACACCCACCAGCGTCGCGACCCCCTTCCCACCCCGGAACCCATAAAACACCGGGTACACATGTCCAAGCATGCAAGCAATCCCGCAAAGGGCAGCCGCCCAAGCAAGCGCTCCCCCTGCCCCGGCAGCGTCACCACCACCCCCAAATAACGTCAGCGGTGCGATCACCCGCGTAGCCACCCACCCTTTGAAGATGTCGATGAACAGCACCCCGAACGCAAACGCCTTCCCCTGAGTGCGCAGCGCATTGGTCGCACCGGCATTGCCGCTCGCCATCTTGCGAATGTCCACGCCGCCGCGCAGCTTCCCGAGCAGCAGGCTCCCAACGATGGACCCCTCCAGATAGCTCAGAGCCACTTTGAGAATCAGCTCGATCATGAAGGCAAAAAGACCTCGGCAAGCAGGCACCGAACACTCCCGCCCCCGAGCCGTTCGATCGTGGGAACAGGCACCGCCAGCACCGCATCCGTACAGCCCGAGAGCCGCTCATAGGCCACCGGCGACAGGGCCTTTCTAGCAGTCGCCGACATGACGAGCACCCGACAGTCCCCCAGTGCCTCATCCCAGCTGGCAACCTCGAGCACGTTTCCGCAGAAACGTTCCATCTCCTCGTGCCCGATCTCCACCACGTCCCGCCCGCCCGCCCGCAAGCGCTCGAGCACTCGTCCACGATCGCGCTCGACGATGGCAGCAGACCCGACGACAGCGACTCGCTCACCGATACTCATCAGCACATTCGTGTGATAGGGCGGCGCGCCGTTCCGATCGCGAGCCTCAAACACCACCGCCTCATACGCCATCTCGCGCGCCCACTCTTCCACCACATCAGGATGTGTACGCGGCGAGACACTCGCATAGGCAACGCGATTCACGTGATCGAGTATCAGACTGCCGGTGCCCTCCATCGCACGCCCCTCGTTCTCGTGATGAGTGAGGTCGAGGACACGAGTCACCTTGAACCCCAGTCGCGCGACGACGGTATCGATGACTTCCTGCCGCCGCTCCCGCCGCCGGTTCAGCGCCTGCATCGGATACAGGACCACGGTCCCGTCCTCATGGAAGCTCACCCAGTTGTTGGGGAACACGGCGTCCGGCTTCGGCGGATCCGGTGTATCCGCAGCAACGCACACCGACACCCCTTCGCTCGACAAGGCCTGTACGTACCGGTCGAACTCACGACAAGCCTCGAGCGCCGCCTCGGCACCACCGCTCCCGTGCTGTTGCATCGAGTTCGTGGCGGCGGTTTCCGGGTTGTAATCGAACGAGGCCGGCCTGATCATCAGTACAGCACCGGCGCACTGCTGCCGGGACGCGCGCTGTCGCGCCGTCAGCCCTTCGCCCGGATCGTCGTTACTCATGAGCTCGGATTCCGAATCTCTCGTTACCGTCACGGAGAATGGACTCTACTGCCGCCCGGGCAACTTCTACATCGACCCCTGGCAGCCCGTAGAATCCGCGGTCATTACGCATGCCCATGGCGACCATCTGCGCATGGGCAGCGGGGCCTACATTCTCGCACGTCCGGGACTTGGCATCGCGCGCCAGCGCCTGGGCGACGACGCACCCCTGACCGCCGTGGACTACGGCATCCCAACGACATTCGGCCCCACGACTGTCTCCCTGCACCCCGCAGGCCACATCCTGGGCTCCGCTCAGGTCCGGATCGAGTACGAGGGGCGTGTCTGGGTGGTCTCCGGGGACTACAAGCGCCAGTCCGATCCGACCTGCGCGCCGTTCGAGGTCGTTGCCTGCGAGACCTTTATCAGCGAGGCGACTTTCGCTCTGCCCGTATACAGGTGGCCGTCACCGGCACAGGTGATCGAGGAAATCTTCCGCTGGTGGCGCGCCAACCGGGAAAGGGGGCTGGCCTCGGTTCTCTTCTGCTATGCCCTGGGAAAGGCGCAGCGCGTCCTCGCCGAGCTTCAGGCGTTCACCGACGAGCCCGTCTATCTGCACGGCGCAGTGGCCTCTCTCGTGGACGTCTATCGCAGCGCAGGGACCAGGATGCTCCCGACGATCCAGGTCGGCGGCGAGCGCAAAACCGACTACCGAGGCGCGCTGATAATCGCGCCCCCGAGCGCCGTGGCGAGCCCCTGGATGCGCAGATTCGGTGAGCACTCGACCGGGTTCTGTTCCGGCTGGATGCGGGTCCGCGGCGACCGCCGGCGTCGTGGCTACGACCGCGGATTCGTCCTCTCCGATCACGCGGACTGGCCGGCACTCATTGAGACCTGCAGAGCCTCGGGAGCGGAGCGAATTCTGCTCACCCACGGCTACTCCGACGCAATCTGCCGTTACCTGAGCGAACAGGGCATCACCGCACGCGCCCTGCAAACCCACTTCGGCGCGGAAGAGTGATGCGGGCCTTCAGCGAGCTGTTCGAAGAGCTGGATACCACGACGTCGACCGGGCTGAAGGTCGCGGCGATGAAGCGCTACTTCGCAACAGCGGCCCCGGCGGATGCCGCCTGGGCGACCTACATTCTCTCGGGCCGGCGTCTGAAGCGCTTTCTCGGACCGGCGATCCTGCGACGCTGGCTCATCGAAGCCTGCGGCCTTCCCGAGTGGCTCGTGGACGAGTGCCAGGCGTCCGTCGGAGATTTCGCGGAAACGGTCGCACTGCTGATGGATACCAACGCCGCCAGCACCGGTGCAGACGACGTGCCGTTGTCGAGGTGGATCGAGGAGCGCCTCCTGCCGCTCAGGGCTTCCGCCGAGAGCCGGCAGAAGGAGGCTATCGTCAGCTGGTGGCGAACGCTTCCCTATCGCGAATGCTTTCTGCTCAACAAGCTCCTGACAGGCGAGCTGCGAGTCGGCGTCTCAGATCTCCTCGTCACGCGCTCGCTGGCCGAGGTCCTGAACGTCGGCCGGACAGACATCGCCCGCCGCCTGATGGGCGACTGGCGCCCGAGCGCAGAGCTTTGGGAATCCCTGCGCTCAGGCGGCGCCGAATCCGAGCAGGACCCCGCCGCCCCCTACCCGTTCTATCTCGCCTCGCCACTTGAAGGCGAGCCGCAGGCGCTCGGTGAGCGAGCGGCCTGGCTCGCCGAGTGGAAGTGGGACGGCATCCGCAGTCAGCTCATCCGTCGCAAGGGCAGGTGTTTCATCTGGTCGCGCGGCGAGGACCTGATCACGGAGCGATTTCCTGAGCTCGTGGACGCCGCCATGAGCCTCCCTGAAGGTGTCGTCCTCGATGGCGAGCTGGTCGCCTGGAAGAACGGCAGCATTCAGCCCTTCGCAGACCTGCAGCAACGCATCGGACGCAAGAAACTCACGGCTGACATTCTGCAAAGCGTGCCGGTGCGGTTCCTCGCCTACGACCTTCTCGAGCAGGACTACATCGACATCCGCGGCCTGCCCCTTCGAGAGCGGCGCCAGCGCCTGGAGCCTCTGATCGCTCACGCCCGCCCCGACGTGTTCGGCCTATCCTCCGCCGTCGAAACGCGTGACTGGGCAGAGCTAGCAAAACTCCGCGAGGAGTCGCGCATGCGCGGCGTGGAGGGCTTCATGTTGAAAGCGCTGGACTCCCCCTACGAAACCGGCAGAAAGCGCGGCGCGTGGTGGAAGTGGAAGATCGACCCCCACTCCTTCGACGCCGTCATGCTCTACGCCCAACCCGGCCACGGCCGCCGCTCCAACCTCTACACGGACTACACGTTCGGCGTCTGGGATAAAGACACGTTGGTTCCCGTTGCGAAGGCCTACTCGGGCCTGAGCGACGCGGAGATCGCCGAGCTCGACCGCTGGATCCGCTCCCACACCACTGAAAAGTTCGGCCCGGTGCGTTCCGTCGAACAGACCCAGGTCTTTGAGCTCGCCTACGAAGGCATCGCCGCCTCTACGCGGCACAAGTCAGGTATCGCCCTGCGCTTCCCACGCATCCTCCGCCGGCGACTCGACAAACCCGCGGCCGAAGCTGACACCCTGCAAGCACTGCAGGAAGTGCTCGCTCAACATCGCGGATATTCACGTGCACAGTCGCGTGGCATCGAGCGTGGTTAGGCGCCACGCTTCAAACACACGTCTTCGATCACGTTAGTTCCGTACGGATCGGCGGAGAATTCTTCGCTCCCAACGTTCTCTCTGCCGCTTATAATGTGCCCATGCCCCACCTCTTCGTCAGGCCCGATTCGTACACGTACGCCGACTACTACTCCTGGCCCGACGGGATTCAGGGTGAGTTGCTGGACGGTCAGTTTTACGTCAGAGAGCCCGGGCCCTCTTTCCGGCATCAGCGCGTCGCTGGAAGCCTGTTCTCGCAAATGGACGCCTTTTTCGTCGGCAAGCCGTGTATTGCGATCTCGGCACCGCTCGACGTGCGCCTGCCGAGGCCGGGTGATGACGACGGAGCGGAGCGGGATGTCGTGCAGCCGGATGTCGCGGTGATCTGTGATCGCTCGAAGATCGACGACCGTGGCTGCCGCGGCGCACCGGACTGGGTCATCGAGGTGTTGTCTCCGAGCACTCGCGATAGGGACTGCACGGTGAAGCGCGATTTGTATGAACGCAGCGGGGTGCGCTTGTACTGGACCGTCTCGCCCCAGAAGCGCCACTTCACCGTCCTGCGACTCGGCCTGGAGGGTCGCTACGGACCGGGGCGGACGATCGAGGCCGTGGGCGGTCACGCCGTCGCCAACTATCCCGGGCTGGTCATCAACTGGGACCGGGTGTTCACAGATTAACGTCCGCTTCCGGACACTCCGCCGGCGACCCCGACCTCACGCTCGCCCTAACTTCATGATCTCAGGACGTTTTTCGAGAGCGAGCACGGCCCTTACAATGTCAGCCAGTCAAGTCGCCGGCATCGGATCGTCATGTTCCGTGGCAGTTCAGCAAGCCGGTGTTGTGGGCGAACCTGATCGCCTGGCCCGTGGCCGCCATCGCCATGAACCGCTGGCTGCATGGCTTCGCCTATCAAATCGACCTCGAGGCCTGGCTGTTCTTCGCCGCCGCAGCCGTCGCGCTGATGATTGCTCTTGCGACGGTGGGCATACATTCGATGTCCGTCGCCCGCTCCAAACCGGCGACCGCGCTGCGATATGAATAGCGGCACAGCCGCGCCGTCACCCCAACGCGACGCGTTGATTTCCCGTCGACTCCAGCGCCTCCACGAGCGGATCGCTCTCCGTGAGATCCAGCGGAATGCCGGACAGGAACCGTCGACACTGATCCTGGGGCGCCGCCTTGGCGAACAGATAGCCCTGCGCGAGATTGCACCCGAGCTGCCGCAGCTTCTCCAGCTGCTGCCACCCTTCGATGCCCTCCGCCACGACCTGGATGTTCAGGTGCCGTGCCATCGCGATGATGGCGCCGACGATCGCCAGATCGCTCATGTCGGTCACCAGGTCGCGAACGAAGCTACGGTCGATCTTGAGGTAATCGACGCGCCATCGCTTGAGGTATGACAGGCTCGAGTAGCCGGTTCCGAAGTCATCGATGGCCAGCCGCACGCCGAGCTCACGGAGCCGCGCGACCGCGTCCTCGTTCGACTCGCCGGTACGGCCTTCACGCCGCTCGAACACCGCGCTCTCGGTCAATTCGAGCTGCAGCATCGACGGCTTCACGCCATGCTCTTGCGTGAGCCTCGTGATCGTGCCGGGCAGATTCGAGCGCTGCAGCTGCACGGCTGAGATGTTCACTGCGATCGGCACCAGCGAGCCGCCGCCCTTGCGCCAATGAACGATGTCCTGCACCACGCGCTCGAGCACGAACTCGCCGATGGGCACGATGAGGCCGGTGTCCTCGGCGATGGCGATGAACCGCTCCGGCGGCACGAATCCATGGGCCGGATGCTTCCAGCGCAGCAACGCCTCCATGGCAACGACGCGATTGGACTCGATGTCGATGATCGGCTGATAGAACACATTCAGCTGACGGTTCTGCAGCGCCACGCGCAGGCTCGTCTCGATGGCGATACGCTCCTTGAGCTTGCGGTCCATCGAGGGATTGAAGAGCTGGTAGTTGTTGCGGCCGCGATCCTTGGCCTGGTACATCGCCGCATCCGAATGCCGCAACAGCTCGCCCATGTTGGTGCCATCGCGGGGAAAAACGCTGACACCGACGCTCACCGTCGTGACCAGCGGCCGGCCATCGACGATCACCGGATTCGACAAAGCGTCATTGATACGGCTAGCGGCCTCGAGCACCTGATCTGCGGACTGCACGTTCTTGAGCACGACGATGAATTCGTCACCGCCCATGCGAACGACCACGTCCTCGACGCGCATCGTCTCGCGAATGCGTTGCGCGACGGTCTTCAGAAGCTTGTCGCCAGTCTCGTGCCCGCGCGAATCGTTGATGTGCTTGAACCGGTCCAGATCGAGGAACAGCACCGCGAGCATCTGACGCGCAGCGCGCGCCTCCTCGATGGCTCCGGGCAGATGGGCGGCAAGAAACAGTCGGTTCGGCAGACCGGTCAACTGATCGTGGTGCGCGAGATGGTCCAGGTGCTGCTGCTTCTCCAACAGTTGCGCCTCCACCTTGCTCCTGAGGCTGATGTCGTTGACGGTGAAACACAACGCCTGCCGGCCGTCGATCGTGAGCGCGTGTCCGCTGACTTCGACCTTCTGCAACGATCCGTCCTTGCAGCGCTGATGCAGCCGGGCCGGCAAGCGGGGGTTGGGATCGCGCAGCCGTTGCGTCACCTGCTCGGCGTCTGCGGAGTCATCGGTGAACAGCTGCGCCAGAGTGAGCTCGCCGAACTCGATAGGGGTGTAGCCGAGGCTCCCTTGCGAGGCAGGGTTGGCAGCAATGATCTTCAGGGTGCCGGCATCGACCAACAGCATGCCGTTGGGGGACTGGTCGAAGGCGGCCTGGAGGGGGTCGTCACCCTTTCCGGTGCCCTTGGGTCGCAGGGCTCGAAGCACGAACAGGGCCAGCGCGGCTACGAATGCGCCTACCAGCCCTGCGAGCCCGAATGCGACCTGATTCACACTTCCCTCCCTCTTCGTCCACTGGCCCCGCCGGGCCTGCCGAGATCGACACCGCGCCGCCGAGGCTGAGGCTGAAGTCGCATTCGCGTGGAAGGCCCTGTCGGGCCCAAGAAGTCTGGCGGATCAAGCGATTGTAAAGATGTGCGCCGTGCACAATTTCGGCACAGGCTCAGCTGTCGAAGGTTACTTTTGCCATACAACCGGCATGCAGGCGGGACCCTAGCCCTGAGACGATGATCGCGTTCTCACCGAACTTGATGCCATGCAGCGTGTGGTCCATCCGGTAGGTGCGCAGCACCGGGAGGGGGTCGGTGGAGCGCTCGCCTGTGCGCTGATCGGTCGAAGTGATGATGCAGCGTGTACAGGGCTTGACCAGCCGGAGGGTGATCTCCCCGAGCGTCAGGGAATCGATCCGGTCCTCCGCAAACGCCGGTAGGCCGCCCAGCACGATGTTGGGTCTGAAGCGCTCCATTGGAACTGGCTCCGGCATGCGGGTGTTGAGCTCCTCCAGCGAGGCCCGGTTGCACACCAGCATCTGAAACCCGTCGACGAAAGTGATGGGCTTGGGATCGGGCCCCGCGTACTGCGGGTTGGCGATGCGCTCGGGTCTGGCGATGACGCGCACCATCCGCAGTTCCTCTCCCAGGAAGCGGCTCAGCCACTGAGCCGGGCCGTCGCCCTGATCGAGCCCCGCGCACTCGTCCGCCCAGACACGCACGGCGACCGCCGCCCCCGAATCCGCACTCAACGGCACCCTCAAATCAGGCAACTGCGGTGCTCTGAGCACGAGCGCTTCATCCTCGATCTCAGGAACGAGCTGAGCGAGCCTGGGGTGCGTTCGCTGACTGATGAACTTCCCTTGCGTGTCGACCGCCATCCAATGGCGATCCCACTCGAACCCGGTCGGCCCGAGACGCACGGATTCCAGTGGCTGCCCGCGCGCGGACTTGAACGGATAGACGAACAGCCCTTCGACCTGACAGTCAACGGTCGCCAACTCTCCCCCTTCGCCGCCGCGACTCGGATGCGCGCCCTGCGCCGTCCAGCTCGAATTTCACGATTGCCTCCACCTGAACGCGGCCCAGTGTCGCGCACACGGCCGCCGGCGGGAAGTTTTCCGTTCTGCGGTCGCCGCGCCGCGAGCGTTAGGTTCGCACGAGAATAGCGTGACCCCCGACGCGGTCCCGCTCCCCAGCGCGCTCGCGCGACTCGCGGCCGTAGCCCGCCCCGATCGCGTGCGCAACCCTGCGCCCTCCCTCACTCCCAGCGAGTCGCGTTCTTCGGAAAGCCTGGCCTCTGTGCACGCACGATGCAGAAGCGCTGTCCCGTCGGTGCCTGCATCACCACCCAACGTTCCAGCCGCTCCGTCACTTTCGCTCCCAGCTTCTCCAGCCGCGCGACCTCGGCAGGAATGTTGTCGGTCTCGATGTCGATGTGCACGCGACTCTCGTGCTCGACCCGCTGGATCTCGACGATCGGCTCATCGGGCGGGGTCTCCAGCATCCGGTAGTTGCCCCTGCTACCGGGGTGTTTGAGATCCACTGGGCGACCGAGGGCGGCCGCCCAGAAGCGGGCAGCTTCATCGACGTCGGAAGTCTGGCAGTCGATCAGCAGGGCGCAGAGGCGGGAGAGGTGCATCGTGGTGTCTCCTTCGAACACGCATGAAGCGGCGGTCAAACAAAGGCCTGGCCGGAACGAGCGTGGCCAGCGCGCACGCAGGCATCCGGCGCCGCCCGAGGGGCAAGCATCCAACGCGCCCGGCCACAGCGTGGCCGAATCTCCAGCGAGCTCGTTGCGGCGCCGTCATTTCCTCCTTATTATCGATTAAATGAAGCGCACACGCGAATTTCTAGGCCAACACGAGCTGCTGGTGATGCTGGCGGTGCTGCGCCTCGGCCGGGACGCTTACGGTGTCCCGATCGCGACGGAGATTGCCGACAGGACCGGGCGGGAAATACTGCAAGGGAGTGTCTATGCGACGCTCGACCGCCTCGAGGCCAAAGGCCTGGTGATCTCGGAACTGGGTGAAGCGACTCCCCAGCGTGGCGGGCGCGCGAAACGGTATTTCAAGCTCACAGCCGAGGGCGTGAGGCAGGTTCGTCAGGCGCAGCGCGCACTCGAGGCCCTGTGGGTCGATCTACCGCAGGGTGCAGGTACCAAGGCGTGACTACTCGCTCACCACCGCGGCTGGCGACGTGGCTCCTCGCGGAGCTGAGCAGCAGCGGACGGCTGGAGGAGCTGATCGGGGATCTGAGTGAGCAATTCGCCGCAGGTCGCTCGCACCTGTGGTATTGGCACCAGGCGAGCGGCGCGCTACTCCTGGACCTGGGGCAATCGCTGCGCACACACGGCCGGTCGTTCCTCTGTGCTGTCCTGGCAGGTTATGCCCTCACCTCGATCTGGGTGTTCGCCAACGGAGTTGTATTCGGCCCGCTTTATCAGAGCCTCGACGCCAGCGCTCACCCTGATTCGCTCATGCGCTTCCTGGGCCTGCGGGCGGCACAGGCCTCGACCACCCTCCTCGTATTCGTCTCGGCCTGGCTGGTTATGCGCATCCATCGCGCCCACCAACGTGCAGTGCTGGTGACTTTCGTGGCTGCCCTGATTGCGCCACGTCTCCCGGGAATCGCACACCTGGCCATTGGCGTCCTCGCAGGCACGCAGTCCAGGTCGATTCTGGTCCCCGAGATCGTACGCACGTCGTTGCAGGCCACCTACACCCCACTCATCGGACTCTGGTTGATTCGACGTGATCGCTTCGCAGAGATGCCTCGGTGGATCCGTTTCGTATCGGTCATGACGGTCGTTATAACGCTGCTCAGCGCCCTGCTGTACGACCTGTGGCAGGTCGGTGCCGTCAGCTATCCGATACCCGCGCGTTATGGGGTCGATGCCGCCGACATTGGCTGCGGCGCGTACCTGGCGTTTCTACTTTGGCGCCGCGAATCGCACTCGCTGCGAGCGAACAGTGTTACCGGGGCTGCCGCGGCGGGCTCACAAGCCTGATTAACGGGAGAGAACACATGATCAGACCTCGCGCCATGCTTCCTTTGCTGGGCCTAGCCATGATTGCGGTGGCACTTGGGGCAGATACGCACGAACACGAGCACTCGGCGGCGGCGCCGACCTACTCCTACGCGACGAACGGAGTGAAGGATCACATCGTCGATCGCGGCGGCAACCAGTGGAAACTGCTGCTGGACAAGTCCAACCTCGGCGGCGACGAAATCGAGGCCGTCGAGCTGACGATGCCGGCGGGACTCCAGGTCGGGAGCCACACGCACAAGGCCGTAGAGGTCATCTACGTGCTCTCAGGCACCTACGGTCATGAAGTGAACGGCAAGCTCTACCTCCTGAAGCCCGGCATGATCGGAATCGTGCGGCCCGGGGACCATGTGCGCCACCTCGTCCCCAAGTCAGGACCGGCGAAGGTGCTCATCATATGGGCGCCCGCGGGGGAGGCCGAGAGGCTGCAGCTGCCGGCGAAGGGCGAGGCGACCGAGCCCGTCCCCGAAGCCAAGGCACTCGATCCGTAAGAGACTCGTTTCGATCGCGGAAACTCCAGGAGACGGTCCCATGAGAAGGCTGACTCTGCTCCCCACACTTGCCCTTTTCAGTCTGGCCGTCTCTGCGCTCTCCCACGCACAGACGCCGGCAGTGCCACAAACGATGCGGGCGGCCGCCTTCGACCGGGGCGGCGGCCCGGAAGTCCTGTCGATTCACACCCTGCCGGTTCCCACCCCGGGCGCCGGCGAGGTATTGATCGCAGTGCATGCCTCGGGAGTCGCAGTGTGGGAGCTGGGCTCCCGCGCGCATCCCAATCCCCGCATGCCCTTTCCAGCCGTTCTCGGCGGCGACGGCTCGGGCACCATCGTCGCCCTGGGGCCCGACGTGCACGGCTTCAAGGTCGGCGATCAGGTCTACGGCACCGCCAATGGCTTCTATGCCGAGTATGTGAAGGCAAGTGCGGATCGCATCGCTCACGTTCCCAAGGGAATCAGCCTCACCGAGGCGAGCGTCCTCGCCATCAGCGGACTCTCCGCGCTCCAGGGCATCGACGATGTCCTGCACTTGAAGCGCGGCGAAACCCTCATCATCCACGGTGCCAGCGGAGCGGTCGGCACACTCGCCATCCAGCTCGCGAAGATGCGCGGCGCCAAGGTGCTCGCGACGGCAACCAGCGACGAGGGTCTGGCCTTGGCGACCAAGCTGGGAGCGGATGCCGTTGTCAACGGCAAGACTGGAGACATCGCCGCCGCCGCCCACCAATTTGCACCTGAGGGTGTAGATGCCGTGTTGGGGCTCGCCGGCGGCGATGCGCTCGAGCACTGCATCGATGCCCTGCGACGCGACGGTCACGGTCAGGCGGCGTATCTCTATGGTGTCGAGCCGCTTCCGCGGCCTCGTGGCAACATAAGCATGACACTGTACAACTTCATTGCGGGCAGCCATGAGCTCGAGCGCCTCAACAAGGCCGTCGAGAAGGCGAAACTGCGGGTTCCGGTAGGCGCGGAGTACCCGCTCGCCGATGCTGCTGAGGCACACAAGCGGCTCGCGGCGGGCGGCGTACTGGGGAAGATTGCGTTGCTCGCCCGCTAGGCACCACAGTAGGGCGCCTGGCGCCCGAAATCGGCCCCGTTACCGCTCAGGCGCTCGCCAGTAACGCATCCTTATACGCGCCGACGGCGCGCTCAAACCCCATCTCCAGCGCGTCGGCGGTCAGCTCGTGTCCGATCGACGCCTCAGCGATTGACGGGAAGGCACTGAGCAGCGGAGGGATGTTCTCCAGATTGAGATCGTGACCGATGTTCACGAGGAGGCGCCCAGCTGCGCGTGCCGCCGATGCACAGGCTCGAAGCTGATCGCCTGGAGATCCTCTCCGCGCAGCCGCTGCGTAGCTCCCCGTGTAGATCTCTATCCCATCGGCACCCGTGTACGGCACGCGCTCGACGATGCCGGCGTCCGGGTTGACGAACACGATGACTCTGCTGTCCATCGACTTCAGTGCCGCCACCGCATCATTGACGATCTGTCGATCAGGGTCATCGAGTCTCCAACCCTCCTCGGACGTAAAGGCGGTCGGCAGATCCGGCACGATCGTGCACTGCTCCGGCTGCACGATGCGGCAGAGATCCAGGAATCGCTCGTCCGGGTATCCCTCGAGATTCAACTCGAAGGAGGGGCGCCAGGGCTTCATGAGGTTCGCGAGCGCGAACACGTCATCACGGCGAATATGCCGTTCGTCCGGACGTGGATGTACAGTGATTCCGTCAGCACCGGCCTTGCGAGCAAGTTCAACGAAACGAAGCACATCGGGAACGCCCGTGCGGCGCGAGTTGCGCAGCAACGCGATCTTGTTCAGGTTGACGCTCAGGCGCGGCATTTGCGCGGCACCCTCCGGGCGATCACTCGGCGTAGTATCGCAGGCTCCTCATCAATCGGCTTGGGCTGCGGCATGACGGAATATCTGGCCCGATGTCACTGCGGCGCGCTGACCGCCCGCTACCAGACGGTGAAGTCACCGGCCGAGTGGCCGATTCGCGCGTGTCAGTGCTCCTTCTGTCGTGCTCATGGCGCTGTGTCGACTTCGGATCCGGCAGGAACCCTGCAGTTCTCCTGCTCGCCCCCGGGCTCGTTGCAACGTTATCGCTTCGGGACAGGCAGCGCCGATTTCCTGATCTGTCGAGGATGCGGCGTCTACCTCGGCGCTCAAACCACGCGCGACGGTACCCGGCTGGGAGTCCTCAACGTGCGGACGGTCGTTCCGGCGCTCTCGGACCTTCCGGCCGCCGTCCCGATGAGCTACGACAGTGAAACCGTCGACGCGCGCTACGAGCGCCGGAAAGGCCGCTGGACACCCCTTGTCGCCGACAGCCTTTGAGCGGGTCGTCAGTGCCCGACGAACTGAGGCTCCCAGATCCCTGCATTGATGAGCATGTCGGCGAGATCCTCCGGCCAGACCTGCTCGGTAGCCGCCCTGAGCTCCACCTGTGACCACCACCGGTGATCCGTCATCACCTCGCGCTCGAGCTCCGTCCAATGCTTGCCCGCGAGCGGGCCCCGCTTGTTGTCAAAGCGAAACAGAAGAACTCTGTTCCGGGCATCCAGCACCAGCAATCGGGAAGATGGGCGTTCCTGCATGGGGTAGCCGTGTTGGGTTAGTCCGGAAGCGGCGTCCCTTGAGGGAAGATCGCCGGCCGCGTGGCAAAGACTGCCCCATCGTCATTGGAGCTGAGCGCCTCCCTTCTCGCCAAAAAGCATGCTGCAGTGCGCGTCGGTGGTTGTCCAGCGGCACGGGCGAGCGCCGGCTGGAAGTATTTCCCGCTTTGCGCCGAGCCGCCCGATATGCTCGACGGATGCTATCCGACGCGAACACGCATTCCTCCGCACCCCGTGCCGGCACCTTTCTGGGCGAGCCCAAAGCGCTGGGCTACCTGGCCTTCACTGAGGCCTGGGAGCGGTTTTCCTTCTACGGCATGTCCGCGCTGCTGGTGCTGTATCTGACACAAGAGCTGCTGCTCCCCGGCCACGTCGAGCACGTCCAGGGTTTTGCGGCGTTTCGAGCCGGGCTGGAGCGCTTGTTCGGCCCCCTCAGCACCCTTGCACTCGCCTCCCAGATTTACGGGTTGTACAGCGGCTTCATCTACTTCACGCCTGTGCTGGGTGGGTGGCTGGCGGACCGCTGGCTCGGAACGCGCAACGCCGTCGTGATCGGCGCACTACTGATGAGCGCGGGGCACGTAGCGATGGTGTTCGATCAGTCGCTGCTGCTGGCGCTGCTGCTTCTGATCGTCGGCTGCGGCCTTCTGAAGGGCAATATTTCCAACCAGGTGGGCACCCTCTACCGTGAGGACGATGCAACGGGCCGCACGCGCGGGTTCACCATCTTCTCCTTCGGCATCAATGCCGGCGCGGTCCTCGGGCCGCTGATTTGCGGCTGGCTCGCGGAGGTTTACGGCTGGCATGCCGGTTTCGGGGCTGCGGGCGTTCTCATGCTGGTCGGTCTGGCGACTTATCTGGCCGGCTATTCGAGCTTCACGCGCTCCGTGCGAACTGTCCGGTCGGAGACCGCTGCGCCACCGCCGCTCGACAGCTCACAGTGGAAGGTCACATTCGCCCTGCTGGTCGCGATTGCGCTGACCGTGTTCCAGACCGTCGCCTATTACCAGAATTCCGATGCGGCCCTGGTGTGGATCGATCGCGACGTCAACCTGAGCGTGTTTGGCTTCCACGTACCGGTGGCCTGGTTCAACTCCATCGATCCGCTCGTGAGCATGGCAGCCGTGCCGTTTCTGCTGGCTTACTGGCAATCGCAGGCGAGCAGAGGGCGCGAGCCGAGCGAGGTGGGCAAGATCGGCATCGGCGCGTGGATGGCGAGCGCCGCGAACCTGCTGCTGGTGCTGGGTTGTGTGCTGTGGCATCGCGTGCCCCTGTGGGTTCCTTTCCTGTACGACACTGCGCTCGGCCTGGCTTTCCTGTACTACTGGCCACCGCTGCTGGCGCTGGTCTCACGTGAGGCACCTCCGAGGTTACGCGCGACACTGATGGGCGGCGTATTCCTCTCGTTATTCTTCGCCAATCTCGCAATCGGTTGGCTAGGAAGTCTGTATGAGCGCATGACACCGGCTCAGTTTTGGGCGTTGCATGCAGGCATATCCGCCGCCGGCGGACTGCTCGTCGTGGTGTTGCAGCGGCCACTGGCGCGTGTTTTCGGGGACCGGGAGCGTCCGCAGACGCCGCCTTCCACAGTGTTATGAAACAAGTTGCCACCGGTGCGCTGGAGTTCGTGCGAC
>Ga0207707_10000898_pt1 | contig 29078 bp, 21 predicted proteins | sample KBSC83BmetaG_FD_184336 | JGI IMG/M metagenome (GOLD analysis project Ga0207707, IMG submission 184336) | Corn rhizosphere microbial communities from Kellogg Biological Station, Michigan, USA - KBS C8-3B metaG (SPAdes) (version 2) | ecosystem: Host-associated > Plants > Roots > Rhizosphere ... | reverse complement strand
CCGCCAGAGCCATCACCGCCGTGGAGCTGAGCGCGGGCCAGAGTGTGCGAAAATAGCCGCCGGGACGCATCTCGAGCACGCGGAAGGCCAGACGATACTGCGGCGCTGCCACGGCCGGATACGCGACGATCCACACCGCCGCCACGCCCGCCGCGCCCCACCGGGTGGCCACCACGAACAACACCGGCATGACGCACGCCGCAATCAGCGAATACCACATGCTCTGCCGCGAATGCCCCGTGTAGATGAGCACCTGCGGCGTGACAGTGTCGATCGACCGGATGCCGCCGTACACCGCGAGCAGCCGAAGCGGAAGCACCGCCGCCTGCCACTGCGGCCCCAGAACCACCGGCACGAACTCCCCGGCGACGAGCGCCAGCCCGGCGGCCGCCGGCAGCGTGATGAACGCCAGCCCCTCCACGACGCCGAGAAAGTAGCGGCGCAGCGCGACGATGTCGTGCTGCACCGCGGAGAACACTCCGGGCGTCACGCTCGACACCAGGGAGCTGATTCGCTCCACCGGCATCGTCGCGATCTCCCAGCCCAGCGTGTACGCGCCCAGCGACTGCTTGCCGAGCACCCGTCCCACGACCGCGAAGTCCGCGGTGTTGTACGTGTACCAGGCGAGCCGCCCCACCACGATGTGCCACCCCACCTGCAACGTCTCGCGGATCGACCGGAGCGAGGCAGGCACCGCCAATCTGTGTGGCCGCCACCAAAGCGCCAGCAGCGCGCCACAGGCGCTTCCCACGAGGCTTCCGAACACTAGCGCCATGTAGCGAAAGCCCGCGATCGCGAGCGCGAGCATCGTGAGCATCTGCGCGAGGTTCGTGATCCCGTCGATCATCGCGAGACGCGGATATGACAGGTCACGCGCGAGGAGCGAGCGGGGGAGCACGCCGAGCGAGCCGAACACGAAGTTCAGGCTCAGAATCGCGATGATCGTCGCCACCGCCGGCTCGGCGTAGAATCGCGCGATGAGCGGCGACAGCGCCACGGAGATGGCCGCGAGGGCGATGCCGACGAGCAGGCTGAATCCTCCCACGCTGGCGATCTGTCCCTCGCTGAGCTCGCGGTGCCTCAGAATCGCCGCGGTGAGCCCGAACTCGTTGATCAGCGTGACGAGGCCGAGGTACACAGCGGCCATCCCCATCAGGCCGTAGTCGGATGGGGCGAGGATTCGGGCGACGATGAGCGTGGCCGCCCAGCTCAGGATCTGGGTCGCCCACTTCATCCCTCCGGTCCAGGCGATGCCGGACACCAGCGAGCGGTCGAGCGACCGGTTGTCGCTGCCCGGCGGGGGGACGGTTACGATGTCGTCGGCGATCGTGGGCTCGGCGTTACAGTTCGACAGGGCGCACGAGGGCGCGCGGTGCTTGACGTCATGCGCCAGGCACGGACGGGAGCAGCGCGCTCAGCGAGCATTAGCTGTGCCGGGGAACAGTGAGCGCCGCACGCGGGTTGCGCGACTGCACGCGGCACCCACATTGCTCATTCCGCCACGATACCTCTGCATCCGATCGCACTGACCAACTCACTCACTATCCTGCACCTCCTGGCCCCCGCTCCGGTAGGGGGACTCCAGACGGTCGTGGCCATGCTCGCACAGGCGCAGCGTCGCGCGGGGCATCGCGTCGTGGTTGCGCCCACCCTGTCGGCGCCCGAGGAGGGAGAGCACTTCCTGGCCTCGCTCGCCGGTTCCGACATCGAGGTCGAGCCACTGTCGGTGCCGCGACGGAGCTACCTGCGCGAGGCGGCGCTGATCCGTGGGCTGTGCCGAACGCGCAATGTAAGCATCGTGCACACACACGGTTACAGATCCGACATCGTGGGCGGGCACGTCGGGCGATCGGAGGGAATCCCCATAGTAACCACCGTTCACGGTTTTACCGGTGGCGGCTGGAAGAATCGCGCGTACGAGGCCTTCGACCGCCTCGCGTTTCGCCGCTTCGATGCAGTCGTCGCCGTGTCCCCCGTGATGGCGAAAAGCCTCCGCGCCGCCGGGGTACCCCAACGAATCCTCCACGTCGTTCCGAACGCGCTCTCCCCCCACGCCGCACCGATGACCCGCGCCGACGCGCGCCGCGCGCTCAAGATACCCGACGGCGCGCGCGTGGCTGGCTGGGTGGGACGCGTGAGCCGCGAGAAGGGGGTCGATGTGTTCATCGACGCCATCGCATCGCTCACCGACCCCAGCGTGCGCGCGGTGATCCTGGGTGACGGACCCGAGCGCCTGGCCGAGGAAGCTCGCGCTCGCGCTCTCGCGCCATCGCGCGTCTTCTGGCCAGGCGTCGTTCCCGAGGCGGCACGATATCTGGCGGCGTTCGACCTCTTCGTGCTGAGCTCGCGCACCGAGGGAATGCCGATGGTGCTCCTCGAGGCGATGGATGCGTGCGTGCCGATCGTCGCTACCCGGGTGGGCGGCATCCCGGACATGCTCTCGCCGGAGCAGGCCGTGCTCGTGCCGCCGAACGATCCTCCCGCGCTCGCCGCCGCGATCGATGCGGCGCTCGCCGACCCGGCGGCGTCCGCCGAGCGCGCGCGAGCGGCGCAGCGTCGCCAGCGCGACGAGTTTTCCGTGGGCCCATGGAGCGAGCGATACGAGCGGATCTATCGCGACCTCCTCGCCGCTCGCCCGCCACGACGCTCTCGCGCATGACCGCCGTCCCCTACGTGCTCATCGCGATCCCAGTCGCGATCTTCGGCTGGGCGTACGCCGGATATCCGGCCGTGCTCTGGCTGGCGTCGCGATTTCGTCCCGCGCCCGAGTCGTTTCCGGATCCGCGGGACTGGCCCGCCATCTCGATCACCGTGCCCGCGTACAATGAGGCGGCGCGCATCCGCTCCACCGTCGAGAGCCTGCTCGAGATCGACTATCCGGCCGATCGCCGGCAGATTCTCATCGTGTCCGACGCGTCGAGCGACGACACCGATGGCATCATCGCCGGGTACGCGGACCGCGGCGTCGAGCTGTATCGCGTGCACACGCGGGGAGGGAAGACGGCCGCCGAGAATGCGGCAGCGCCAGCGCTGCGCGGCGAGATCGTGGTGAACACCGATGCGTCGATTCGGGTTCTGCCGCATTCGGTGAAGGCTCTCGTGCGCGCCTTTCAGGATCCCACGGTGGGTGTCGCCTCGGGGCGCGACGTGAGTGTGGACGACGCGGCCGCGGCCAACCGCGGCGAGTCCGGCTACGTGGGCTACGAGATGTGGGTGCGCGACCTCGAGACCAGACTCGGCGGGATCATCGGCGCGAGCGGCGGCTTTTACGCCGTGCGCGCGAACATTCAGCGCACGGTGCTGCGCGAGGATCTCGCGCGCGACTTCGCGAGCGCGCTCATCGCGAAGCGGCTGGGGCTGCGCGCGGTGTCGGTGCCCGACGCGCAGTGCGTGGTCCCGGTGACGCCGTCGCTGCGCGCGGAGGCCAGGCGCAAGGCGCGAACGATGGCGCAGGGGCTCGAGACGCTCCGCTACGGCGCGTCGCTCATGAACCCGTTCGCGCACGGCGGCTTCGCGTTCAAGCTGGCGAGCCACAAGCTGGCGCGATGGCTGGTCTATCTCAGCGCGCCGCTCGCGGTGGTGGGCGTGGCGTGGCTCGCGCCACGATCGATGGTCGCGCTGGTGGTGCTCGTCGCGATCGCCGCCGGAGTGGCGCTGGGAGTCGTGGCGATGCGCTGGCCGGCGCGCCGGCGCGTGCCGCTCCCGGTGGCCGTCGCGGGATTCGCGCTGGCGTCCGCCGCGGGGGGCCTCAAGGCGTGGATGCTGGCGGCGCAGCGCAAGCGGCTACCCATGTGGGAGCCGACGCGCCGCGCCGCGCTCCCCGATCAGTGAGAGGCTACCAGCCGCTCCGGCGGAAGAGCATCACCGGCAGCGTCTTCGCCATGATCTTGAGATCCTCGGTGAGGCACTGGCGCTCGAGGTACTCCAGGTCGTAGCGGATCTTCGCGCGCACGTCGTCGATGGACGTGTCGTACGTGTGGTTGATCTGCGCCCAGCCGGTGATGCCCGGGCGCGTGAGCTGGCGAAAGCGGTAGTCGGGCAGATCCTCGCGCAGCCGTACGAAGATGCTCGGCCGCTCGGGGCGCGGGCCGACGATGTTCATGTCGCCCTTGATCACGTTCACGAGCTGCGGCAGCTCATCGAGCCGCGTACGACGCAGGATGCGCCCCAGCTTGGTGACCCGCGGATCGTTCCGCGTGGCCCAGACCGCGCCCGAGTTGCTCTCGGCGTCCGCGCGCATCGTGCGGAACTTGTAGATCGTGAAGATCATCCCGCCGCAGTCCTGCTTGCGCCGGTCGTAGATCGCGTCTGTCACCGCGACACGGCGGTCGAGCCCCACCCGCGTTTGCGAGTAGACAGCGTCGCCGCGGGACGAGAGCTTGACCGCGATCGCCACGAGCACGATCACCGGCGAGAGCACGACGAGCGCGATCGAGGCCAGCACGATGTTCACGACGCGGTTCGCGATTTCCGAGCGCGTGCGCGGCACCCGCGCGAGCGCTGTGGATGGTGCCGGCGCCACGCGACGATCCGCACGGCGGACGATGTCGATGCTCGCCGCCGCGTCACCCGTGCCCGCGGGCACCGTGATGCGCGTTCCGCCGCTCCTTCTCCTGCTCGGCGGCCGCTCGACGGTCGGCTGATCGCTAACCTGCGGAATGCTCCACACGTCCATGGCTCCTTCGCCTCGTCCGTTGCTCATCAGCGGCGCGTCAGCACGACGGCCGTGCTGATCAATCCGGCGGTGATGCCGACGATAGAGGCAATGATCGGCCAGTTCGTCTTGTGCTTTTCCCCGATCTGAATCTGGTCACCCGGTCGAATGTTCAACTGATCCAGCGTTGCTCCTTTCGCAACTTCCTGGCCCAACAGCGCGGACGAGTACAGGACTTCCGTTCCGCGCTTCAACTGCGTCCGGCTCACGTCCGCGTTCGATGCCGGGCCCCCCGCGATCATGATGGCGTCGGCCATCGCGATGTCCGCCGGCAGCTGGTAGTAGCCCGGCTTGTTCACCGCGCCCAGCACCGCGACCCGAACGAGCGACGTGGTCTGCACCTCCGGCCGCTTGATGTACTTGGTGAGCTGAGTGGTCAAATAATCCTGGAGCTCCGACCTGAGCACCCCCTGAAGGGAAATGTCGGGCATGTTCTCCAGCCGTATCATACGACCAGCGCGTACCGTGACTGTGTCGCTGCTCACCGAGTCGCCCCGGATCGAGAGCAGGATGCGGTCGCCGACGTCGAAATCACCGTCGCGCAGCCGCGCCCGGATCGTCGCCGCCTGCATCTGCCGCTGCTGGCGCGTGTCCGCATCGCTCGACGTCGCCGCATCGTGCTCGGTGGCGATCGCGAGCGCCTGGAGCTGCGACCGGGTGGCCTCCGAGTGCGCGGAGTCCCCCGCCGCCGGCGGCATCAGCATCGTGGGGGGCTTGGAGTGGTGACAGGCCGCGGCCGCCCCTACGAGCAACGCCACGGCAAGCGCGCTGCGCGTCCTGCTCGCTACGATTGGTTGGGTGAGGCGAAATGGATTGCGCATGTACGCGATGGTCATTGCACCAGCCGTGCTAGAGGTAGAAGGTTGGTCGTTTCGCCCCAAAACCTTGCGACAACAATACTTCGGAGGCGGCCCGAGCCATTCAACTAGCGCACGGACGGTGCCATCTGTGGCAGGTCCCCAACAATACCGCGCCGGATAGTCACAGATGCAACAACGAACGGTTACTGATGTGGAACGAAATGAATCGCATGGGCTTGTACGCACCGTGACATTCGTGACAGCGGATTTGTGATTCCAATCCGGTCACTGCGCGTCTCACTTTTACATCGCAGTGTAGCACCCGCGCCCCACGATTTCGCCTCACGGAAATTCCGCTTCCGCCGTAACTCCAGTACAGCTCACGTGTTACGCTGCCGTGCCGGGCAGCGCATGGGACGTGCATCTGCTCGCGGCACGCCGGCACCCCATCATCTCGCCGGTTCGCTCGCTTCCCACGGAAGTGCATGACCGACGTCGGACTCACTCCCCGTCCACCGCTCATCCTGCTCGCCAACGAGCACGAATGGGCCGCACGCTCCCTCGAAACAGTGCTCGGTCCGCACGGCTACGCGGTGCTGCGCGCGTACACGGGACGGCAGCTGCTGGGCCTCGTGCACAGCGCGCAACCCGACCTGATCATGGTCGACGTCCGGCTTCCCGACATGCGGGGCGTGGATGTCTGCCGGGCGCTGCGCGACGATCCGCACTTCGCCGAGGAGACGCCGATCATCTTCACGAGCTCGGGCACGCCAGGCCGCAACGAGCGCCTGGAGGCGTTCCGCGCCGGCGCGTGGGAGGTCGTGAGCCAACCCCTCGACACCGAGCTTCTGCTCCTCAAGCTCGACGCGTACATGCGCGGCAAGCGCGCGGTCGACCGGCTGCGCGACGAGAGCCTGCTCGACCAGGCCACGGGATTGTACAACATGCAGGGGATGGTGCGGCGCGCGCGCGAGCTCTCCGCGGATGCGCAGCGGCTGCACGCTCCGATCTCCTGCGTCGCATTCACGCCGGTCGCGTCCACGGGCAGCGAGCCTGCGCCGGCTGCCCTCACCGACATCCTCGTCGAGCATCTCGGCGCGATCGTTCGCCGCACCGGCCGCGCATCGGACGCGATCGGCCGGCTCGGGCCAACCGAGTTCGCGATCATCGCACCCGCCACCGAGGAGCCGGGCGCCGTGCGGATGATGGAGCGCATCGAGGCGTCGCTTGCCGACGCGATCGTGAAGCCCAACGGCATCGCGCAGCACGTGAAGCTGCGCACCGGCTACTGCTCGATCCCGGATGGCGCGCGGTCGGCGGTGGATGCGGTCGAGATGCTGCTGCGAGCGAACGCGGCGCTCCGCCACGCGCGCGACGAGCACCGCGGCGAGGAGCTCCAGGCCTTCGACGAATCCTCCCTCAGATACGCCCTGTAAGCTCGCCCACCTGCGGCGACGTGCGCGGCAGGTCGTCATCCTCGCTGGTGGTGTAGCCGTACAGGTACGAGTAGTACTTGTACTCGCCCTGCGCGCGGATGTCGTTGAGCACGGCGCCCAGCATGCGCACCGGCAGCCGGTCGAGCAGCTTCAGCTTGCTCTCGGCCATCTTGCGGTCGGTGGCGCCGGTGCGCAGCACCACGAGCATGTTCTGCGTGGCGGCGGCGAGCACGAACGGATCCACGCCCGCGCCGAGCGGCGGGCTATCCACCACCACCACATCGTAGCGGCGGCGAAGCTCGGCGATGAACTGCGACATCGCCTGTGAGTGCAGCAGCTCGGGCCCGCGATGACGTCGGGTGCCGCACGGGATGAGCGCCAACCGCTCGTGCGTGGTGGGGCGCAGTACCGCGTCGAACGGGGCGTCGCCTCCCAGCAGGTCGAGCAGGCCGGGGCGCCGGTTGGCGCCGAACATCGCGTGGAGCTGTCCGCGGCGCGTGTCGCCATCCACCAGCACGGTGCGATAACCCGCCTCGGCGAACGACAGCGCGAGATTCGAGCAGACGAGCGACTTGCCGTCGCCGGCGCCGGGGCTCGACACGGTGAGCATCGCCGTGCCGCTCGCGTCGTACTGGTTCGTGATCGCCATGCGAATCGTGCGGAACGACTCGATCACCTGCGCGGCCTCTTCGGGATCGGGATCCCCGGCGCGCGAGCGCTTGATCGTGGGCACGGCACCCAGGATCGACAGCCCGAGCTCGCGCGTGACCTGCTCGGGATAGCGCAGTCGCGGATCGGTGTGGTCGAGCAGGAGCGCGAGCCCCACCGATGCGCCGAAGCTGACCACGAGCGCGAGCAGCAGGATCGTCGGCGCGGTGTTCTTGCTCGGCGCGTTCGGCGCGACCGCGGTGTCGAGGATGCTGACATCGGGTGTCGCGCCCGCCTCGGCGAGCCGCGTCTCCGCGTACCGCTGCTGGAGCATCGAGTACAGCGAGGAGCGCGACATCACGTCGCGCTGGAGCCGCATCAGCTCGATGGTGCGCGGCGGGATGTCGCGCAGCTCCGTCGAGGCGCTCTGCATCTGCCGGTTGAGATCCGTGCTGCGCGATTGCAGGTCGGCGATCAGCGCCTGGATGACCTGCGGCAGCGTTTGCGTGCGCAGCGTCTGCACCGAGACCCGCAGATCCTGGACGATGCGGTTCTCATCGGTGTAGGTCTCGCGCGCCGCGCGCAGCGCGGCCTCGCGCTTGTTCAGATCCTGGAGCGCGGACTGCAGCGCCAGCGAGCTCTGTGCGGATGGGATGCCGATGAACGCGTCCGCCGTGATGTTGTTCGGATTGCGCGCGATGTTCTGCAGCATCCCGATGTCGTGTTGCACCGTGAGGTACTGCGCCTTCTGTCCGAAGTAGTTGCCGATCATCGGATCGTTGGCGCCGGTACCCGCGGCGGCCGCGGCCGCGCCGGTGGCCGGAGAGCCCATCATCGCTTCGGACGGAAGCGTGATCGTGTTCTTCCTGAATCCCTCGAGTGATGCTTCCGCCGCGCGAAGTGAGCGCGACGCGGTGTCGAGCTGGTCGGAGAGCAGGCGCGATTCCTCGGTGAGATTGCGCCGCTTGAGGTCCCCCGCGGTGGCCACGAACTCGCGCATGATCCCGTTCAGAATGCGCGCGGTGCGCTGCGCATCGGAGCTGGCGAGCGAGACCTTGAGGAACTGGCTCTGCGGCGGCAGCGACACCTCGATGCGCGACATGAGTCCCATCGACAGGGCGCGCGGATTCACGACGGTGAACGGCACCACGCGCGAGGGTCCGAGCGCGACCGCCGACGGCTTCCAGCCGAAGCCGACCTTCCGACCCACCGAGTCGCCCGAGACACCGGATTCGATGACGCTGTCCTTGAGGCTCAGCGTGTACTTCGAGTTCGTCGCGTCCGTCTTGAGCACGTACGTTCCGCCGCGCAGCGTCGAGCGCGGCTGGAACCCGGCGAAGAGCGAGGAGTCGCGCGCGTAGCCGGGCCAGAGATACAGCGAGAGCTTGCGCACGACGTTGTCCATGATCGACGAGCTCTTGATCAGATCGGCCCAGGCGCCCGGGCTCACGATCGGGTCAGCCGCGATGGGACCCGGCAGCGTGGGACCGCGGCTCGAGTTGTCGACCGAGATCCAGATGGTCCCCGTGGCCTGGTACGCCGGGGTCATGAACTGGGTGACGCCGAATCCGATGCCGGTGCCCGCCAGCACCACGAGCAGGATGAGCCACTTGTAGCGCTTGAGGGCGGCGATGTAACGCCCCCACGAGATCCCCGGCTCTTCGACCGGCGCGGACTGCGCCCACGTTGGGGCGTAGCTCTGCGCGTACGCCAATGCGGCTGCATCGCGATTCGGGTCTGCCGGAAGATTCGACGGAAAGTGCGGAGCGGTCATCGACGAGGGTGCTGAGTGAGGTGACGAGCGGCCAATATGCGTTCGAGGCCGACGGTCACGCCAACGAATCGAGCTCTCTTGGTAGTGCTGACTGGGCGCGGGGATGCAATATCAGGCCCATCGAAAGGCCGGTCGGCTGCCACGAATCGCGACATATCGCGCTCCACTGCGCCACGCACGGGGAATAGTAGTGTTGAAGTCGGATCTTCGCCTTTTTTTTAGTGGCGCGCACGCCGCATACAGTGTAGTATGTGTGCCAGCCGAGGTGTAGATCACTAGCGACAGCTTGTCGCGGATGTGGAACATTATGATACACTACCGGCTTCGATCGAGGTGCAACACCGCCGCACCGTCGAAATGTGGTGTATCGCACATACAGCATGTGACGCGCAGCCGCACAGAGTTTGCTTACCGCTGTCGGCTATCGATTACCACTGTGCCCGCGCTCGAGGAGATCTCATGACCGTCCCACTGCTACCCGCTCAGCCCGTGGATGTGGCGGCGCCATCCACTCGGGTCGGGAGGGATCCCCTCGCCATTCCGGCCGCGGTGAAGGCCGACATCCGCATCCTCGTGGTGGACGACGATCGCACGCTGCGCGAGGGGTGCGCGAGCGTGCTCGAGCTCGATGGCTACAACGTGACCTTCTGTGGTCGCGGCGACGAGGCGATGGAGATCGTGCGGCGGCGGAAGTTCGACATCGTGCTCGTGGATCTGTACCTCCAGCCGATCTCCGGCATCGACATCCTCAAGACCACGCTCGAAACGCACAAGGAAACGATCGTCGTGGTGATGACCGGCAACCCGAGCGTGTCATCGAGCATCGAGGCGCTTCGCGCCGGAGCGTGGGACTATCTTCCCAAGCCCTTCTCCGCGACGCACCTCCAGGTGCTCGTGGGCAGAGCGTCGCACGCCGTGATGGTGACGCGCGAGACGCGGGCGCTCCGGCAGCAGCTCGTGCAGCAGAACGGCAACAGCGACAAGATCACCCTGCTCGGCGTCGCGCCCGCGTTTCGCAAGGCGGTGGAGCTCGCGCGCAAGGTGGCGCCCACCGATGCCTCCGTGATGATCACGGGCGAGAGCGGCACGGGAAAGGAAGTGATCGCGCAGTTCATCCACCATCACAGCCGGCGCGCGAGCCGCAAGCTCGTGCCGATCAACTGCGCCGCGCTCCCCGAGCCGCTGCTCGAGAGCGAGATGTTCGGCCATCGCAAGGGCGCGTTCACCGGCGCGGACCGGGACAAGCCGGGGCTGCTCGAGACCGCGAACGGCGGCACGCTCTTTCTCGACGAGCTCACGGAGATGTCGCACCCCATCCAGGCCAAGCTGCTGCGCGTGCTGCAGGACGGGGTGGTGCGGCGCGTGGGCAGCGAGCAGCAGGATGCCACGGTGGACGTGCGATTCGTTTCGGCGACCAATCGCGACCCGCAGGACGCGGTGAATCAGGGCGTGCTGCGCGAAGATCTGTTCTATCGACTGCGCGTCGTGCCGATCAAGCTGCCACCGCTTCGCCAGCGTCCCGAGGACATCGCGCTGCTCGCCAATCACTTCCTGGCGTACTACTGGGAGCGCCACCGCGAGTCTGGTGATGCCTCGCCCAAGCTCACCGACAGCAGCATGGAGTTTCTTCGCACGCGGCCGTGGCGCGGCAACGTGCGCGAGCTGCAGAACGTGATCGAGCACGTGGCGGTGCTGGCCGAGCCTGGACAGCCGATCCAGCCCGGTGACATTCCGGCGTACGATGACGGCAATGCGGCGCCGGCGCGGAGCACGCTCTCAGCCGCCATCATGGACGAGCCGTATCACGCGGCGAAGGACCGGCTGATCGCCGAGTTCGAGCGCGAGTATCTGTCGCGCCTGTCCGCGCGCGCCGGAGGCAACATGTCGCGCGCCGCGCGGCTCGCGAACATCGATCGCACGACGCTCTACCGTCTGATGGAAAAGCACAACGTGCGCCGCGATGAGCTGACGGGTATGCACGAGTGATCGATCGCGCGCGATGAGGGACGGCGAGGCCGCCGTCCCCCATTCCACGACTTCGGGCGATACCCAGCTCCCGGAACGGGTACGGCCCGAGGTTGTCGACGCGGGACTTCCCGCGCCACTCGCCGATGCGCTCGCGCGGGCGACTGCCGTCGCGATGCGCGAGCTCGCCGCCGCGGCGCAGTCGGCGCACCACGACGCCGACCTGCGCGACAGCATGGCGTGGGTGTCGGACGCCGTGCGGGCGGCGGCGCTCTCCGAGAGCGCGGAGCCTCGCACGCACCCGCCGGCGCCCGCCCCACTCGCCCTCTCGAGGCTGCGCGCCGCGCTCCTCGCCGAGTTGCGGGCGCCGGCGTTGCGCGCGGATGGCGACGGCGTGCTCCGCCTGCTCAGCGCCGTGGAGCGCGTGTGCGACATCATCGAGGGCGACGACGCGCATCGCTTCAGCGCGCGGCTGGCAGGTCCGGGCGGGCTCGAGCTCCTCGTCGAGGTCGGACACGATCTTCGCTCTCCGCTCGCATCCATTCTCTTTCTGGCCGAGGCGCTGAGAAAGGGACAGAGCGGGCCGGTGAACAGCGTGCAGGAGCGTCAGCTCGGGCTCATCTACAGCGCGGCATTCGGCCTGAGCACGGTGGCGAGCGACGTGATCGCGTTCGCGCGCGGCGGCGACCGGCTGATCGATCCCAAGCCGGAGCCGTTTTCCGTGCTCGCGATCATGCGCTCGGTGCACGACATCGTGCAGCCGCTCGCGGAAGAGAAGGGACTCACGGTGCTGCTCGTGCCGCCAGAAGCGGACTTTCGCGTTGGCCATGCGGGCGCGCTCAATCGCGTGCTGCTCAATCTCACGACGAACGCGCTCAAGTTCACATCCACCGGCTACGTCGAGATCGCGGCGAACGCGCTCACGCGTACGCGCATGGAGCTGTCCGTGCGCGACACGGGACGCGGCATTCCGCAGGATGTCATGAGCTCACTGTTCGATCCGTTCCGCCGCCGAAACCCGGGCGACTACGCGTTCTCGAGCGCGGGGCTGGGGCTGTCGATCTGCCGCAAGCTCGTGGCGGCGATGGGCGGAACGCTGGGCGTGGAGACGAGCGAGCGAACCGGGACGCGCTTCTTTTTCGAGATCGACCTGCCGGTGGTCACGCGGCTCTGAGCCGCGCCGCTCAGCTCCGCGCCGCCGCGCCCCCGGCCGCGACTGTCTCGCGACCCGTGTCCACACCGAACGATTCGGCCATCGCGTACGCCTCCTCGGCCGAGATCACCTCGCGCTCGACGAGCGCCGACGCGAGCGCCTCGATGGCATCGCGATGCTGTCGCACGATCGCCTCGGCACGCGCGGCCTGCGCGGTGATCAACGCGCGAATCGCGTTGTCGATCTCGCCCTGGAGCTGCCCACTCGGCGCGCCGCCCTGCGCCGATGGATCCGCGCTCACGAGCCCGATCTGATCGCTCATCCCGAACTCGGCGACCATGCGGCGCGCGATCCCGGTGGCCTGCACCAGATCGCTCCCGGCCCCGGTGGTTACCGCATCCGGCCCGAGAAACACGAGCTCCGCGGCGCGCCCGCCGAGTGCCTTCGCGATGATCCCCTCGAGGTAGCGGCGCGGGTGCAGGTGGCGATCGGATTCGGGCGAGAAGTGCGCGGCGCCGAGCGAGCGGCCGCGCGGCTCGATGGTGATCTTGTGCAACCTGTCGTCCGGGCAGGCGACCATGCCCACCACGGCGTGACCCGATTCGTGCAGCGCGATGAGGCGGCGCTCCTGATCCGTGAGCACCATCCCCGATCGCACGCGGCCGAGCAGGATGCGGTCGCGCGCCTGCTCGACGTGGGAGTTGGTGATGAGATTCCCGGTGTCCTGCACAGCGATGATCGCGGCCTCGTTGAGCAGATTCGCGAGATCGGCCCCGGAATGACCCACGGTGAGCTGCGCCAGGCGCTCGAGGTCGACATCGGGTGCGAGGCGGCTGCGCGCGGCGTGGATTTTCAGGATCTCGAGGCGGTCGGTGACGGTGGGAAGCGGAACCTCGACGACGCGATCGAAGCGCCCGGGGCGACGGACGGCGGGATCGAGCATGTCCTCGCGGTTGGTCGCCGCCATCCAGACGACGCCGTTGCTGCTCGCCATGCCGTCCATCTCGACGAGGAGCTGGTTGAGCGTCACCTCTTCTTCGCCCGAGCGGTTGGGGCGGCCGCGGCGCCCGCCGAGCGAGTCGAACTCGTCGATGAACACGATGCAGGGCGCGGCGTCGCGCGCCTGCTTGGCGAGCTGGCGGACGCGCCTCGAGCCGATGCCGACGTACATCTCGTTGAAGTCCGAGCCGGCCGCGACGATGACGGGAACTCCCGCCTCTCCGGCCACGGCGCGCGCGAGAAGTGTCTTGCCGGTTCCGGGCGGCCCCACGAGAAGGACACCGTTGGGGCAGTGCGCACCCATCGCGACGAAGCGCTCGGGGCTCTTGAGGTAGGCGATGACGTCGCGCAGATCGGCCTGCGCCTCGCGCGCGCCGCCGACGTCCGCGAGCGTGAGGTGGCGTGATGCCGGGGAGGGTGCGAAGCGGTTGGTTCCGAGCCCGCCGCGATGATGCAGCGCGTACGCGGTGATGAGCGAGACGACGAGGAGGACGCTCACGAGCTGGATGAGGCGCTCCATTCCGCTGGTGTGCGGCTCGACGACGCGCACGACCGTGCCTTGGGCGGCCCAGCGCTCGAGATCGGAGAGGCTGACGGCCTTGGCGGGCACCACCGTCTCGACGGTGCGAATGGCGTGGCCGTTGACGAGGCGCGGCGCGCGCAGCGTGAGGACCAGCCTCTCGCCGTCATCCGTGACGGAGAGCGCGGAGACCTGGTGGGTGGCCAGGGCCTGGGCGGCGTCGGAGTAGGCGACGGTGGCATCGCCGCGCACCGTGGAAGGCGCGAATCGCCAGAGGGCCACCGCCGCGATGGCGACGAGGAGCAGCGCGCCGCCGGACCAGTAGCGCACCGGGCCGCGCCGGAGCGCGACCGAGAAGTACGAGCGGAGCTTCCAGTTCCGTCGCTCTTTGGGCGGGGCGGACTGGTCGTTCGAACGAAGTGGCTGAGGCATTCAAATACCGGCGCAGTGCAGAGGGATGCACCACCCGTGGAGCGTCACGCGCGGTACAAGCTCAAGACGTGGGACGAACGGTTGCCGTAACAGTGTCGCGCTGCCAATGTAACTCCCCTACACCGCAGGGCGAGCATCGGTTTCCGGCTTCCCGGAACGATTCACTTTGCGGTCCTTTTTCAGGGAGCCAAATGGCTTTCCATCGCACGCTGCTGCTCGCTGCGCTGTGCTGCGCGCTCTCGCTGCTCACGCGGCCGCTTCCGGCGCAGGCCACCGGCTCTCTGCCTGTGCTCGCCACTCCGCCGGCGGCGGCGCAGGGGGTGAACGGCCATCTCGATCCCGAGGCGGCGACGAAGGCCTATCTCGCCACGCTGCCGAGCGACAAGAAGGCCCAGTCGGACGCGTACTTCGAGGGTGGCTACTGGCTCATCCTCTGGGACTTCGTCGTGGCGGCCGTGGTCTACCTCGTTCTCCTCGGCACGGGGCTGTCGGCGCGCATGCGGGACTGGGCGGAGCGCATGAGCCGCTCGCCAACGATGCAGAGCGTGTTGTACTGGGTGCAGTACCTCGTCGTGGTCAGTATCCTCGAGCTGCCGTGGAGCATCTACGAGTCGTTCCACCGTGAGCACCAGTACGGGCTGTCGAACCTCACCTTCGCGGCATGGCTCGGGGAGCAGGTGAAGGGGTTCGCTCTCGCGCTCATTCTGGGAGCAATCGCGGTCGCCGTGCTCTACGCGCTCGTGCGACGGCTGCCGCGCACGTGGTGGGTGTGGGGCGCGATCGCGGGCGTCGCCTTCCTGTTCGTCGGAATCGTGATCGGCCCGGTGCTGATTCAACCCATTTTCAATTCCCCGAAAAAGCTCACGGACCAGCGCGTGGTGGACCCGATTCTGCGGCTCGCGCGGCAGAACGGCATCAACGCCACCTCCGTGTGGGAGATCGACGCGTCGAAGCAGAGCAAGCGGATCAGCGCGAACGTGAGCGGCGCCCTGGGGACGGAGCGCATCACGCTCAACGACAACCTGCTCAACCGCGCGTCGCTGGAGGAGATCGAGGCAGTGATGGGGCACGAGATGGGGCACTACGTGCTCAATCACGTCTACAAGCTGATCATGGAGTTCGGCATTCTCATCGTGATCGGCTTCGCGGTGGTCGCGTGGCTGTTCGAGCGGCTGCGTGTGCGATACGAGGCGTCGTGGAAGGTACGCGGCATCGCGGATCCGGCGGGGCTGCCGCTCGTGGCGCTGCTCTTCGCGGCCTTTTTCCTCGTCGCGACGCCGATCACGAACACGATCACGCGCACGCAGGAGTACGAGGCGGACGTGTTCGGGCTGAACACGGCGCGGCAGCCGGACGGCTTCGCGCAGATCGCGATCAAGCTGAGCGAGTACCGGAAGCTCGATCCGGGGCCGTGGGAGGAGCGAATCTTTTTCGATCACCCCAGCGGGCGCACGCGCATCTATACCGCGATGCGGTGGAAGGCGGAGAACCTTCCGGCTACGACACCTTCCGCGTCTTCCGCTTCAGGAAGTCCATGAGAATGAACTGGCCGAGCGTCATCGTGTTCGTGAAGTAGGCCTTGCCGCGGCTGATCGCGGACATGCGCTTCACGAACTCGATGAGGGCGCGGTCGCGCGCGAGCATGAAGGTGTTGATGACGATGCCCGACCGGCGGCAGTCGGCCACCTCGCGCAGGGTCGCGGCGGTGACCATCGCGTCGAGCCCCATCGAGTTCTTGTAGATCATCCCGTTCGGCATCGTGAGCGCGCTCGGCTTGCCGTCCGTGATCATCACGATCTGCCGCATGTCCTTCTTCTGCGACATGAGGATGCGCCGCGCCAGCTTGAGTCCCTCCGCGGTGTTCGTGTGGTACGGGCCCACCTGCGCGTGCGCGAGCCGGTTGAGCGGAATCTCCTCGGCCGAATCGTGGAACAGGACGACGCGGAGCGTGTCCCCGGGAAATTGCGTGCGAATGAGGTGCGTGAGCGCGAGCGCGACCTTCTTGGCCGGGGTGAACCGGTCCTCGCCGTAGAGGATCATCGAGTGCGACGTGTCGAGCATGAGCACCGTGGCGCACGACGAGCGGTACTCCGCCTGGCGCACCATGAGGTCGCCGTAGTCGAGATCGATCGGGACGTCGAGGTTGCCGTTGCGAATGAGCGCGTTCTGCAGCGTGGCGTTCACATCGAGATTCAGCGTGTCGCCGAACTCGTACGCCTTGCTGGATGCGTCGGCCTCGATGCCTGTGGCGAGATAGGGCGTGTCGTGGCTTCCGAAGTTGGAGCGGCCGAGCGATCCGAGGAGACCCCGCAGCGTCTTGAAGCCGAGGAAGTCGATCCCCTTCTCGGTGAGCTGGAACTGGACGTCCTTGGATGCGGCGCGCGCGAGTCCGCCCGGGCCGGTGACGGCCTGGTGGCCGGCGGGCATCTGCGGCGGCGCGTCGACGTTGAGGTAGCCCTCCTCGACGAGCTTGGAGATGATGTCGTCGAGAAGCTTGGCGAGCTTCTGCGCGCTCTCGCCATCGTCGTTCCCCTCGCCGCGCAGCGCCTCGAGCATCTCGGCGGTGAACTGGCCGCTCTCCATGAGCGCGTTGAGAATGGCCTCGCGCAGCGCGTCCATGGAGCGATCCTGCTCCTCGCCCATGTCGTCCCAGTAGGGATTCTGCATCTTGCCGGCACCGAAACCGGACTGCAGCAGAAAGTCCGCCAGCTTGTCGAGCAGCGACTGGAGGTCGATGGCATCCGCCATCTCGGGGCTGAACTTGCCGTACGTGTGAAAGCGCAGCGGAGGGGAGGGATGTAGGTTGTGAGCGTCGGTGATCGCAACCTGACACTGGCGCCGGAACCCTGCAACCCCTCGGGATGCTCGACACCACACCGCCCGCCACACTGACCCCGCCGCGCGGCACGCCGTCCGGCGCGATCGCGGCGCCGCGCTACCGGAATCCGTTCTCGGTGCTGATCAAGCACCGGAACTTTCGAATCTTCTGGTTCGGGCAGACCGGCTCGTTGATCGGAACGTGGATGCAGCAGGTGGCGCTCGGCTGGGTGGTGCTGCAGATCACGAACAGCCCGTTTCTGGTCGGGCTCGAGGCCGCGGCGGGATCGCTGCCGGTGCTGCTCTTCACGCTCTTCGCGGGCGTGCTCGCGGACCGTCGCGACAAGCTCACCCTCGTGCGGATCACGCAGTCGCTGCTGCTGCTCGAGGCGACTTTTCTCTGGTGGGTGAACTGGACGGGGCGGGTGTCGATCGGCGTGCTGATCGCGATCGCGCTGTTCGGCGGCACCGCGAGCGCCTTCGACATCCCGACGCGGCAGGCGCTCATCATCGAGCTCGTCGGGCGCGACGACATCGTCGACGCGATTGCCTTGAATTCAAGCGGTTTCAATCTGGCGCGCATCATCGGGCCGAGCTTCGCGGCGATCATCATCGACCGGCTCGGGCTGGCGTGGTGCTTCGCGGCGAACGCGATGAGCTACCTGCTCGTGCTCATCAGCCTATTCGTGATCCATCTCCCGAAGAAGGTGATCGAGGTCTCGGTGCTGTCGCCCACGGAGGGGCTGCTCGAGGGGATCCGCTTCATGCGCAAGTCGCGCGAGGTGTCGCTGCTGGTGAGCCTCGTGGCCGTGTACTCGATCTTCGGCATTCCGTATCTCGTGCTGATGCCGGTGATCGCGCGCAACACGCTGCACGGCACCGCGCGCACCTACGGCCTGTTGCTCGCGTCGGTGGGGCTGGGCGCGGTGACGGGCGCGTTCGCGCTCGCGATGATCGGGAAGCGCGTGCGGCGCGGGCGCGTGCACGCGGCGGCCGCGTTCAGCTTCAGCAGCCTGCTCATTGCCTTCGCGTTCTCGCGCAACGAGTGGCTGTCGGTGGCGCTCCTCTTCGCCACCGGGTGCACGATGATCCTGAACAACGCGCTCGCGAACGGCCTGCTACAGACGATCACGCCGGACCACTTGCGCGGCCGCGTCATGAGTGCGTACGCGTTCGTGTTCGTGGGCATGGCGCCGGTGGGCTCCCTGCTGTCGGGGAGCATCGCCTCCGCGCTGGGCGCGCCCGCGGCGATCGGCATCGGCGGCGGCGTGCTCTTCCTCTTCGCGCTCTGGGTATTCGGCAAACGAACGGAGCTGCGGAGATTGTAGTCGCGAATCAACCCTTCTCGACGCAGAGACGCGAAGGATTCGCAGAGTCGCAGAGAACAGCACAGGCTTTTCCTGCTTTCATCCTCCGCGTCCTCTGCGTGAGCTCTGCGTCTCTGCGTCAAAAGAACTTTGGGGGCACCGTCAGAGAAAATGTTCGCGTGCCACCTGCACCACGATCGACGCAGCGCGGTCGATGCCCAGCCACCCCGTGTTGAGGCAGAGATGGTAGTTCTCCTGCGCGAGCCACGCCCGGTTCCAGTGTGAGCGCACGTACTGCTCCCGCTGCTTGTTGCTCTCGATCACGTAGCGCTCGGCGTCCTTCATCGACAGCGACAGCCGCGCGGCGATCCGCGCGGTGAGCTCGGGGCGCGACGCGTAGCAGAAGACGTGCAGCGAGTCCTCGCGCTCGCCGAGCACCCACTGCGCGCCGCGGCCCACGAGCACGGTGGGGCCGGAGGCAACCGCCTCCTCGATGACGTTCGCGGTGACTTCGAGTATCCGCTCTTCGCTGGGCGGAAGTGGTGTGGCGGTGCTGCCGCTCAGCACCTCGGGGGCGCCGAGCGCGAGCGCGTCGGCGAGGCGCTGCACGAGCGTGGGCACGCGCTCCTCGCGCTCGACCACCTCCGCCACCGGCACGCCGAGCCGCTGCGCCACCGAGTCGACGAGCTCGTTGTCCACGAGCTGCCAGCCGAGCAGCGCGGCGACGCGGGCCGCGAGCTCGGCCCCGCCGGCGCCGACCATGCGCGAGACGGTGATCAGCGGCATGCGATGCGGTAGAGGTCAGCGAAGATGGCAGACCCGGAGATGCTCGACCACGCGGAAGCCGAGGGCGTCCCACACGGCGTTCGCGGTCTCGTTCTCGACGGCGTTGTGGAGCCGCGCCTCGCGGAGCCCGTGCTCGCGGCACCACTCGATCGCGGCGGTGAAGAGCGCGCGCAGCACGCCGTGCCGGCGCGCCGAGGGCACGACGTACACCGACGAGATGTAGCCGTGCCGCGCCGGGAAGAGCAGCGGCAGCCCCGCGCTCGCGACACAGCGCAGGATTCCGACGGTGGTGTGCTCGTGCTCCGCGAGAAAGATCACCTCGTTCGGGGCGCGCAGCTGCGCGGCGAACAGACGGCTCGCCCGCGACGGCGCGTCGGGGCGCAACCGGCGGTAGATCGGATTCTGCGAGTGCTCGCGCAAGAGCGCGAGCCGCAGCTCGACCACGACCGGCAGATCCGCCATCGTGGCCTGGCGCACCGTGAGCCCGGCGTCGAGGCCCGCGTCCGCCTCGAGCGAAGCGCTGCCGCTCGCCGGGAGATCCATCACGTCATCATGCCGCCGCCGAAGAGATCCTGATTCGGCCGGCGCCGCTCCGGCGGTTGCGCGCGGCCGTACATGCCCGTGTCGGAGCGCGAGATCTTCTTGCGCGCGACCAGCGCCTCGAGCACGAGCTCGGACGCCGCGGCCACGACCGACGCATCGCCGCTCTCTCCCAGCCCGCTCCGGTGCACGACGTCGAGCAGGCCGGGAATGCGCTGGAATCCCTCGACCATCGCGCCCGACGACACGTCCCCGTCCACCTGCAGCGCATTTCCCTGATCGAACCACATCACCATGTCGTCGGTGTTGAGCGAGCCCGCGCGCTCGTGCACCGTCGCGTCCGCGGCGCGCCGAATGAGCTCGTGCGCGATCGCGTGCCCGCCCACGAGCTCGCCCTCGTACTCGAGCTCGATCTTGCCGGTGATCGCCGGCAGCGCCGCGTAGATGTCGCTGATGCGCGGCACGACGTCGCACTCGCCGGTGAGCAGCGAGCGGCGCTCGGCGTTCGAGATCGCGTTCTCGAGCACGGAGATCGGCATGCGCTGCGACACGCCCGAGCGCTTGTCGATGCGCTTGTCCATGCGCGCCTCGAACGCGATGCGCTCGATCACCTCGGAGATGAAATCGGGCACGCGCACGGGAAGCCCGCCGCGCGACGCCCAGGCCTCCTGCTGCGTGATCGACATTCCGAGCTCCACCGACTCGGGATAGTGCGTCATGACCTCGCTCCCGATACGGTCCTTGAGCGGGGTGATGATCTTGCCGCGCGCGGTGTAGTCCTCCGGGTTCGCGGTGAAGCAGATCAGCACATCGAGTGGGAGACGAATCGGATACCCTTTGATCTGGACATCCCCCTCCTGCATGATGTTGAAGAGGCCGACCTGGATCTTCCCCGCCAGATCCGGGAGCTCGTTGAGCGCGAAGATGCCACGGTTCGCGCGCGGGAGCATTCCATAGTGGATCGTGAGCTCGTCGGCGAGCACGTGGCCGCCGCGCGCGGCGCGGATCGGGTCCACGTCGCCGATAATGTCGGCGATCGTGACGTCCGGGGTGGCGAGCTTCTCCACGTAGCGCGACTCGCGGTCGAGCCACGCGATCGGGGTATCGTCGCCCGCCTCGGCGATGCGCATGCGCGCGAACTTCGAGATCGGCGCGAACGGGTTGTCGTTGATCTCGCTGCCGGCGATGACGGGGATCCGCTCATCGAGCAGCGTGGCGAGCGAGCGCAGAATGCGCGACTTCGCCTGCCCGCGCAGTCCGAGCAGAATGAAGTTGTGGCGCGAGAGGAGCGCGTTCACGATCTGCGGCACCACCGTCTCGTCGTAGCCGACGACGCCGGCGAAGATCGGCCCGCCCGCGGAGAGGCGGGCGAGCAGGTTCGCGCGCACTTCGTCCTTGACCGAGCGGCGGGCGAGCGCGGGGGCTGCAAACGGCGACCGCTTCAGGGCGCCGAGGGTTTCGGGGTACGACGACACGGACAGCTCCGGTGTGCCAGGGAAAGACGGACGAACCTCAGCCTACTCTGGGGGAACCGTGCTCCGCTAGCCCTGCGCGGGCGCCACGGAGACCTCCACGAGATTGTCGTAGAACACGGGACCGTGGCCGAGGTCGGTCTCGCGCTGCGACGTCGTGTCGTTGGCGTTGTGTCCGTCCGATGCGTACTTGGTCCACCACACCGAGGGCGCCCACACGGTACCGCCGCGAATGGCGGTGGACACGTGCGCCACCGCGCGGAAGTGTCCGCGATCGTTGCGCACGTCCACGATCGCGCCGTCCACGATCGCGCGCGGTGCGGCGTCGTCCGGATGGATGCGGAGCTCCGGCTCGCGCGCGGCGCGCCGCAGCGGATCGACGTTCACGAAGCTCGAGTTGAGAAAGTGATGCGCCGGCGACGAGATGAGCGACAGCGGGTAGCGCGCGGCGAGCTCCGGTGCGCTTGCCGGCGATTCGTAGGGCGGCGTGAACGTGGGCAGCGGATCCATGCCCATGTCCGCGAGCCGCTGCGAGTAGAACTCGCACTTGCCGCTCGGCGTCGGGAAGTTCCCCCCGGCGAACGGGAGATACGGACGCGGCACGTTGAGCCGCGTCCAGCCGTTCTCGAGCAGCGAGTCGAACGTCACACCCTCGAACTTCTCGCTCTTCGTGTCGAGCGCCTGACGGATGAGCGAGAGATCGTCGTCGCGCATCGCGGGGTGATCGATCCCCATCCGGGCGGCGAGCAGCCGGAAGATCTCGCTGTTCGGCTTGCACTCGCCGATCGCGTCGATGGACGGGCGATTGAGCGTGACGTAGTGATGGCCGTACGAGTAGTGGACGTCCCAGTGCTCGAGCTGCGTCGTGGCGGGGAGCAGAATGTCGGCCCAGTCCGCGGTGTCGGTTTGAAAGTGCTCGAGCACGACGGTGAACAGATCCTCGCGCGCGAGCCCGCGCACGACGACGTTGCGCTCCGGCGCGACGGCGGCGGGGTTGGAGTTGTAGACCACGAGCGCGCGCACTGGCGGCCCGCCCACCCCCGCGTCGGCGGTCGTGAGCGCCTCGCCCAGGCGGATCATGTTGATCGTGCGCACGGGCGGCGAGAGATCGGGGCGCTCGAGCTGGGCCCGATTGAACTGAAAATTGCCGCTCGTCGACAGCTGCACGCCGCCGCCCGCACGGCGCCAGTGGCCGGTGATGGCGGGCAGACACGCGATCGTGCGCACCGCCATGCCGCCGCCGCCGTGACGCTGCAGCCCGTAGTTGATGCGCAGGAAGGCCGCCTTCGCGCGTCCGTATTCGCGCGCGAGCGACACGATGCGCTCGGCGGGAATTCCGGTGATGGCGGCGACGCGCGCGGGCGGATATTCGCTCGCGCGCGCGCGCAGCTCGGGCGCACCGAGCGTGTGGCGCTCGAGGAAGTCGGCATCCTCCAGCTGCTCGGCGAAGAGCACGTGCATGAGGCCGAGCGCGAGCGCGGCGTCGGTGCCCGGGTTGATCGGGATCCACTCGTCGCACTGATCCGCGGTGCGCGTGCGCAGCGGATCGATCGCGATGATGCGTGCGCCGCGCGCGCGCGCCTGGAGCACGAACGGCCACAGGTGCGGATTGGAGGTGAGCGTGTTCGTGCCCCAGAGCACGACGAGATCGCTCTCCGGCAACCCCTCCGCGTCGGCACCGATGCTCGCGCCCACGGTCATGCGCATCCCGACCGTGCCCGCCATGGAGCAAATGGTCCGGTCGAGCATGGATGCACCGAGGAGATGGAAGAAGCGGTGATCCATCGCGTTTCCCTGCACGAGTCCGAGTGTGCCGGAGTACGAGTAGGGGAGAATCGCCTGCGGCCCGTCGGCGGATCGTGCGATCTCGCCGAGCCGCGAGGAGACTTCGCCGATGGCGTCGTCCCAGCTGATGCGCTCGAAGCGGCCCTCGCCCTTTTTCCCGACGCGCCGCATGGGATGCGTGAGGCGACCGTGATGATACGTGCGGTCGAGATACCGATTCACCTTGGCGCAGAGGAAGCCGCTGGTGAAAGGGTGATTCGGATCACCGGCGATCTTTATCGCGCGTCCGTCGCGAATGGTGATGAGCGTGGCGCACGCGTCGGGGCAATCGTGCGGACACGCGCCTCGCACGACGGTATCGCCCGCGTGAGCGACTTCGGAATCAGGGGCAGCGAGGGAAGATGCCATGTCGTGAGGATACGTCGGGGAAGCGCGAGTAGCCAACGTTCGCGAATGGAACGCAGATCACAAACCTTCGCGCGGGTCATCTAACCGATGAAACTATAACGAGTTACGATAGGTGTGGCGGCGCGGGTGAGCGGAGGGGCGCGCGCGATCGGGTGATGATGCGAAGAGAATGCGGTCGCGATCGAACAAAAGCGGTGTATGTGCGTGGCGCATCGACTCTTGACAGCGTATCTTCCGGAGGTAAAATAACCGCCGCTCGCTCCCGGCATAGCAACGCTCGTGCTCGGACGAAAGATCTGATTCAATACCGCCCTGCAACAGGAGATTTTCGATGAAGCGCCTTGCCGTCGTTGCTGCCATTCTCGCCATTGCCGCGTGCAAAGCGAAAGAGTCCGCTCCGGCCGACACCGCCGTTGCGGCTCCCGCCATGAGCCCGGCGCCTGCGATGATGGACACCACGAAGCACGATTCCGCGATGTCCTCGATGACGAAGACAGACTCGGCGAAGAAAGATTCGGCGATGAAGAAGCCGTAACTGCCTGTTTCGTAACGAATAAGGCGCAACCCCGCGGGGTTGCGCCTTTTTTGCATCGGGTGCATGGGGGTCCGGTTATTGCCGACGAAATGGGTGGAGTACTCGAGCGTCTCGCCGTGCAGGCTGGCGTTCTCGGTTCTTATCTCTCGGGAGGATTCATGAAGCGCATCGCTATGGTGGCAGCTCTGGCCTTGCTCGCCGCGTGTGCCAAAGGCGACAAAACCAACGCCACCGATACGTCCGCCGCGGGCGGCTCCGTTGCGCCGGCGGCGACGGACAGCAGCGGCTCGAGCATGAGCGGCAGCACCTACAGTGACAGTTTGCGCAAGAGCGACAGTGCGCACATGGCGACGGGCTCGAACCCGTCGAGCATGAGCGACTCGTCGCGCATGAACGGATCGTCGGCGACCTCGCCGACGTCGACGCAGCCGGTGACGGCGAAGGGCGACACGCTGAAGAAGCCGCCGACGCCGTAGTCGATTTCGACACGCCGGGCACGATTCGCCCGGCGCTGCACGTGCAGCACGATGCGATGAGAGGGCGGGTTGCGAGCGAGAGAGCAGGGCGTCTCTTGATTGCACCCGTCCTCTCTCTCATCCGCCAGCTGCATGACCGTCTCCAGCCCATTCGCGCTGTTCGAGCGCCGCGTCGCCGTGCGCTCGTCCGGCGACGGGATGGAGAGCACCACGCCGCCGAGGCTCGCGATGCTGTGCGTCGCGCTGGCCGCGGTGACCCCGTATCTCGCGACGCTCGGCTACGGCTTCGTCTACGACGACGGGCCGATCATCGCGGACAACGCCGTGCTGCACACGCCCGCGGGAATGCTCGCGGCGTGGCACGTTGCGTACTGGCCGCCCGAATGGGGGAGCGCCGGACTCTTTCGGCCGGTGGTGCAGTTTCTCTACTCGCTGCTCTGGAACGTGAGCGGTGGCACACCGTGGGTATTCCACCTCTACGCGGTGCTGCTCCATGCGGCGTGCGCGATCGCGGTGCTCGTGGTGCTCGCGCGCGCGCTTCCCTCGTGGGCGGCGCTCGCCGGCGCGCTTCTCTTCGCAGCCGATCCGCTGCACGTCGAGTCGGTGGCGAACGTGGCCGGCTCCGCGGAGGCGGTGGCGGCGCTGGCGAGCATCGGATGCCTGCTCGTGCTCGCGCGCGCGTATTCGCGCGCGCCGGCGGGTGAGGCGATCGGCTGGCGCCCCGCGCTCGCGAGCGCGCTGGCGTTCGCGATCGCGCTGGGCGCCAAGGAATCGGCAGCCACGGTTCCCGCGCTCGCCGCGCTCTTCGTGTGGGGATGGCGTACGCCCGACGACGAGCGGCCGAGCGGGCGCTCGGTGCTCGCGCGCGGCTGGCGCGCGTGGGTTGCCTGTACCCTGGTTCTCGTGGCGATGCTCGCGGCTCGACGAGCGGTGCTCGGCGAATTTTCGCCGCCGCGGTCGGCGCTCGCCGTCGGTCTCGAGGGCGAGACGCTGGCGCAGCGATGGTGGACGATGACCGCCGCATGGCCGCGCGTCGCCGAGCTGCTCGCGTGGCCCACGCGGCTCTCGATGCATTACGGACCGACCACAGTGCGGCCATACCACGCGATCTCTCTCGCGGCGGCCGCCGCGATTCTCGCCGCCGTGGCAATCGCGGGAGGGGCGCTCGTGCTCGCCCGGCGCGGCGACCGCCGCCCGCTGGTCGCCATCGGGTGGATCGCGCTCGCGTATCTGGCGGCGTCCAACATCCTCGTACCCACGGGACAGCTGCTTGCGGAGCGGACGCTATTCTTTTCGTCCGCGGGTGCGGTGATGCTCGCGGGCTGGCTCTTCGCGGGCGCGGACGCGATGCAGGCGAGCGTCCGACGCGCGATGTCGGTGGTCGCGATGGCCGTGGTGGTCGCGGGTGCGATCGCGAGCGCGCGCCGCGCGCGCGTGTGGTCCACCGAAGAGCGATTGTTCCAAAGCGGAATCGACTTCGACGGCGCCGCGTTCTTCCCGTACTGGCAGCTCGCGCGCGCGGTGGGGCGCCACGGCGACAACGGCCGCGGCCTCGCCCTGCTGGGAGAGGCGTACCGCCGGTATCCCGACGGCGAGAGCCTGGCGCTCGAGTACGCGCAGCATCTTCGCACGAGCGAGCGCGCCGAAGACGCGCTGCACGTGCTGCACTCGGTGAGCGAGGCGCACCCGCGCTCGCAGGCGGTGCGGCTCGCCTACCTCGATGTGCTTCTCGAGCGTCGCGGGGCGGACTCCGTGATCGCGTCCATTGAGCAGTATCGCGGCGCGGATCCTGGCGGCGCGCTGCGGCTCGTGGTGCTGGCGCACGCGTATCAGACGCTCGGCCGGCAGGACTCGGTGACGTCGGCGTACGCGCGCGCGGTAGCCGAGGATGCGGGCGATCCCGGTTTGCGCTACGCCTACGCGAGCGCGCTGCACGCGTCGCATCGCGACGATGAGGCGCAGCGGCAGCTGGACAGCGCGGCGGCGTCGGGGGCGATGCCGCCGGTGGTGCGCTACGCGCTGCAGGCGCGCATCTCGCTCGCGCGCGGGGACACGCTGAGCGCGCGGCGCGCACTCGGCCTCGCGCGCGCGGTGTCGCCCGCCGACACCGCGCTCTCCGCCCTCGACTCGATGCTCGCCTCGGCGGCTCGCCGCTAGCCCGGCTCGCCGAGCACCGACGCGAGCGCGGCGAGCCGGGCGCTGAAGACGTCGTCGCCGAGCACCGGCTCCGCGGAGTGCACAAGTACGTCGTCGTCGAGCTTCACCCACGACACGCACCCCGCGTAGCGCCGGATCTCCGGGAGCGTGAGGGCCTCGGGCAGTCGCGCCACTCGCACGGCCACGACGTGTACGACCGGATCGTCGCGATAGCGGAATCGCGATTCCACGGCGCCCCAGGTGAGTCCATGCTCGTGCGCGATGCCGCGCAGGCGCTCGAGCTCAGTGACGCGCCACACGGCGGCGACCCGGGCCACGAGCCGCAGCCGCAGCGATCCCTCCGGCGGACGCGCCTCGTGCGCGCGCTCGAGCGACGGGCGGAAGCGCTCGGCGAGCTCCGCGAGCTTCTCGTGAAAAAACGTGGGATAGAGAAGAAATCGATCGTGGCGCACGTCGAAGCCGGCGCGCCGCTCGCGGATGCCGCCCTTGCGCACCATCGCGATGATGTCGCCGCGCTCCATCGCGTCCACGAGCACCGCCCACTCCTTGAGCGCGGTGCGTTCGGTGTCGGTCATCGCGCGTGCTGCTCCCGCCACCACGCGAATGCGTCCGGAATTCCGACGTCGGGCGTGACGGTGGGCGACCAGCCGAGGTCGCGCCGCGCGAGCTCGGAGGTGAACGGGTTGTCGCGCGCGAAGGCGTTGAGCGCACCGGGAAGCTGGCTCGCGAGGCCGCTGCGGCCGGCGACGCGCATCAGCTGCGCGAGCACGAAGAACGATGTGCGGGCGAGCGGGAGCGGCACGGAAACTCCGCGCACGCGGCGCGCAAGCCCTTCCGCGGCGTAGCGCACCATTCCGGCGACGGTGACGGGAAAGTCGTTGGTGAGATTGAACGCGCGGCCGCCGGCGGCGTCGGTTCGCGCGGCGCGCACGGCGCCGTCCGCCACCGCGGACGCGTGCACGAGCGACATCGTCGTACACCCGCCGCCGAACAGCGGGAAGAACCCGGTGCGCATGACTCGAGCGGCGCGCGGCACGAACTGGCGATCGCGGCGGCCGTAGATCACGGTGGGGCGCACCGCGGTCGCCCACACGCGGCCGGCCGCGTGCGCCTGCATCACGACATCCTCGGCCTCGCGCTTCGATCGCGCGTAGAAGGAGCCGGAGGCGACCGGCGTGAGCGGCGTGCTCTCGTCCGTGGGCGCGGTGGCATAGCGATGCGAGTCGTCGTACACGGCGACGCTGCTGAGGTGCAGCAGGCGGGCGCCGGCGGCCGCCGCCGCGTCGACGACGGTGCGCGTACCGTCGATGTTCATCCGGCGAAATGTCGCCCAATCACCGCCGGAAGCGATGAGCGCCGCGCAATGAAAGATCGTGTCGCACCCGGCCGCCGCTGCGCGCAGGGTGTCGAGGCTCAGGATGTCGCCCTCCGCGAGCTCGGCGCCCATCGGGATGAGCCATCGGGCGGCGCCGGCATCGCGTACGAGCGCGCGCACCTGGCAGCCGTCGGCGTGCAGCCGCTCGACGAGATAGGAGCCGACGAGCCCCGTCGCGCCGGTGACGAGGGCGCGCTTCACGCTTTCGGTGCGAGGCGCAACTTGCCCTCCGTGAGGAACCGGCTCAACATGCATTGCGATCTCTTCTTGGGATGCCCCGGGAAGAATACGATGTTCCGCGGCGACTTCGTTTGCGCGGCCTTCACGAGGACCGACTCACCATGCCAGACCAGCCGAAGCAGACGCGCCGCATCTTTCTCGGGACGGCAGCGATCGGCGTCGCGGCCGTGCTCACGAAGCTCTCTCCGCTGCAGTCCCTGATCACGGACGAGGGCGCGATGCCCGACCTCGACGGCGCGACCGGATGGCTCAACACCGCTCCGCTCAGTACGAAGGCGCTTCGCGGGAAAGTCGTGCTCGTGGACATCTGGACGTATTCCTGCATCAATTCGCTGCGGCAGCTGCCGTATCTGAAGCGCTGGGCGGCCACGTACGGGAATGCGGGACTCGTGGTGATCGGCGTGCACTCGCCGGAGTTCGAGTTCGAGAAGGATCGCGCGAACGTCGAGCGGGCCGTCAAGGATCTCGGCATTACATATCCGCTGGCGATCGACAGCGACCACGGCGTCTGGCGGGCGTTCAACAACGAGTATTGGCCCGCCGACTACTTCGTGGATGCAAAGGGAAGAATTCGCCATCACCATTTCGGTGAAGGCGACTACGCCGGCTCGGAGCGAACCATCCAGGATCTGCTGAGGCAGAACGGAGCCAAGGGACTCGGTGCGATCACCGACGGCAATTCGGCCACGGGTATCGAGGCACCGCCGAGCAACACGGTGCAGACACCGGAGACGTACGT